>Ga0056128_1009665_pt1 | contig 12087 bp, 8 predicted proteins | sample WorMetLIZISLAND2_FD_71113 | JGI IMG/M metagenome (GOLD analysis project Ga0056128, IMG submission 71113) | Marine gutless worms symbiont microbial communities from Max Planck institute for Marine Microbiology, Germany - Olavius geniculatus... ...
TTAGACATTTAATCTGTTCTCAGTAGCCAGATATAAATGTCTAAGCTAATGCATAATGTTACTGCATTAAAAATTATTATTTACAATAATATTTGCTGCTTTTGTTTAGAATAACAAGGAATATATCAAAAACTAAGCATCGTTTACTTTTAATATAAAAATTAGTGGAAATTTGTTTCAGAAGATAATTTTTGTTCATGTATTACTAAGATTTTAGTGATTTTTGACAATTTAAGTTTCACATGGTAGTGTAGCGACGCAGTTAAGGCGTGGTGGGATGTTTAATAACCGTACTACTGCTACTTGTCCACAGAATGGGGCAGTAAAAAGTTTGAAAATTGGTTGATATTTGACGAAGATATGGACAATCACAAAGTGGGACGTTATTTGAGACACAGTGTATATAGGCTGTGTGTTGCACTGGTCAGTAGAATCTGTTTGTAAAATTAATGTTTTTGTGTATGACTGTAGTCCTTCAGGCAAAGGCATTCTGTCTGGTCATGCTGATGGTTCAATTGTTCGGTATTTTCTTGAGGATGAAGGAACTGGTGAAACACAAGTAAGCAACAGCAAATGATAAGTGAAGATTGTCAGGCATACCTAATTGTCACATGGCTAGCTGGAAAACTACTGACAAGATAAAAAATTATTTCGAACCTCGTTCAAGCTGCGCAGAGAAGTTTAAGCTTATTTTGTGGCCCAGTATTTTGCTCATTCAGCAATTTTTTAGCCTTTTCTTAATGTCCTAATGCTCCTATGCTCAAGAGTTCTATGTTCAAGTGCTTTTTTTTACATGAGTATAAATGTTTGTTTTTTTTTATCAAGTCATCTGCCATATGTATGTTGTTTTGTTTTTTATTTTTATGTTTTCACACATTGACCAACCATTTATATTTATGATTCCATATTTTGCTTGCTTGTTGAATTGTATTTTTGATATTTTTTCATCAGTCTTCTTGTTCAGTTTGCTGATTGACTTTTTTTGCTAATGTACTATTTAACAAACTGGCAGTTCTTGACTTCTAAAATTACAGACAAATATGGCCAAATATGACAAATATGTCAACAGTGATTGATTTAGATGACTGCCATTAATTTTTCTGTTGAAATAGCTTTTTTGCTTTAAACTAAAACGTTGATTCAGCTTTGGACTCTCGTTTAGTTAAAAAATTTTTTTAATGTATTTTAATGATGTGATGTGTATTTCTAGGGAAAAGTCTGCCAGCACATATGCCCACCATATGCATTGGCATGGGCAACGAATTCGTTCATGGCGGCTGGTTGTGATAAAAGAGTGTTTGCGTTTGGCCGCGATGGTCGCATTCAGCAGCAGTTTGACTACAGTCGCGAGGATGAACATGAGTTCACCAATGCCATTTGCTCACCTGGTGGACAGTCTATTGTCTTTGGCAGCTATGACAGGTCCGTCATACTGATGACTGTTGTTGCTGATGTTGTTGTGATGTTGGTCATCATTCCAATGAGCCATCAGGGAGTTCTCATATCAGGGAGAGGATTGGCACAAATTCTTTGAAGTGATGAGGAATTTTGCCAGGTTCTGATAATCAGAGAACACAACTGTTATTCCAGTAGAGTCACAAAAGTGACGATGGCATTTTGCTGTGAATTTTGGACATGACAGAAATAAATATTCAGCAGTTTCTTTCTCACTGTTCTTACTACTGCAGTGTTGTGGACACACTGGAGACATAATCTGGCCAATTAATGCTTAATCAATTTTTTTTATTATTATTGTCATAATTAGCAATTGCATATGCTGTTGGTTGTATTGAGTTATGTATTATTTTTGCATTAAGTTATGCCTCAGTGAGTGAGTACTTTCTTAACGGCACATCAGCACAAAATAGACCATTCAGTGCCGTAAGTTATGCCTCAGTAGGTGGAGTAAACTAATCTGAAATAATTCTAGAAAAATGGATCAGTTAAACAAACCGTTTTGTATTTCTAATAAAATTCGTTCAGCTAAAGCAGACTAATTTGAATTTTTGCCACGTTCATCAGTCACCAGTCAGTTATTTAAATTTTTATTATTTCTACTGTGAATTTGTTTTCATTAAGTATGAAACTGAAAATATGCTGCTCTGAATGTGCATTGTGTCGGTTAGGCTGAGAGTGTTCAACTGGAGCCCACGGAAAGGTGCATGGGACGAAGGCAAACCCAAGGAGATAAAGAATCTCTACACAGTCACTGCACTGGCATGGAAGAGAGATGGCTCGAAAATTGTTGCTGTAAGTTTTAAAGCATGTGTTATGTGTTGATAAGGTCTGTGATACGGGTTTTATTAGGGGATAGAAAATGTTCAGTGTTAAAGTGTGTTCTAAATAAATAGTCATAGTCAGTGATTTCATTTTGCTGCTGTTGGATCTAATGGTTGATTGTCAAGTTTGGTCTTCAGTGCAGCTGAGGCTCTCTGTCTGGTTAGATTGAGTTAGCATGTGGGTGGCTGGTAAGTCAATAAAGTGGGTCAGGTAAACGTTATCTGATGAAGTGAAACTTTGCTGTGGGAGAGAGTTGAGAAACTTGCTGTGAAATAAGGAAGACATGGAGAAGATTAATAAATACAAGCCGGATTAGCGGCGGTGAGAGTTAATGATTGATGATATGAACACTCTAGTCGTTGTAGAATAAGGGTTGAGTTCAAAGTGAGATTTGTCGTTGTATGAAGTAACTGCTTAGAACAGCTCAATATTTTACATTTTTGTGCTGCAGCTTTACAGCTGCTAATTGGTTTTTAGTTTTAAAAGTGTTGGCTAATTTTTTACTAGCATCATTTTGTAAAGATGAATTATGCATCTTTGTGTGTTTCTGAGAAGGGTTCGCTGTGCGGTGGAGTGGAATTGTTTGACTGCTGTCTCAAGAAGACCATCTACAACAACAAGTTTGAGATAACTCATGTTGGACTTAGCCAGGTCACTATGATGATCTTCAAGTTTTTCCTATATACTGTCAAAGTAAGTAAGTAGTCTGCATTTGTAACGCGCCATATGTCAAAACAGAAGTTCGAATCGTAGGCGCACTACACTGTGAGGCATAAAAAGCACACCAAAATTTTTTCATCATAACTTGAAGAAAAGTGATCCAACTGCAACACGTTTTGCATATTCCTGATACAACTGGCCATTAAATGACTGTTTAGTTTCCCACCTCACCTATTGTTTGTTTAGCATTACCTGGGGAAAGAAAACGAACAAAGTATCACATTTTTAACTACTTTAATATTATTGCTTAATCAAAACAACACATAAAACACACATTTTGTCCATATTTTCGTCATTTTAGCTGATAGTTTTTCTAATTGTCTATTTTTAACTGCCTATAAAAATGTTTGAAATGTTGGCCCACGAACATGAGCTTGGCTCAGAGACACTTTCTTCATTCATTGGTAGCAGCGTCGATATCGTTCACCAGACTTCACCACCAGTCGCTTTTTGAATTCATCAGTATTCCTGAATGTTAGGCCTATTTAATAGACGTGCTGCTGCACAACAGTCAAACTTTGTAATTAATTGGTTGTTGTTGGCCACATATCCGGAAAAATGAAATTTTATAAAGCTTTTTGTTGATTTTAATGCACATTCTGTCTGTTCTGTTCTTCCCAGGTAGTGCAGAAGCAGACGTTGGGTGAGGTGGGAAAGTGAACGGCCATTTGATGGCCAGTTGTGTCAGAAATATGTGTACCAAAAATTATTAAAATTGGATAACCCTTCTTCAAGTTATGGTAAAAAAAATTTGGTGTGTTTTTATGCCTCACAATGTATTTGCTGATTGCTAGTTTTTGTTCAGTTCAAACTAACATGTAATACTTTACGGTGACTTTTTAGGTTTTATGACTTTTTAACTTATTTTTCACTGCTTTCTGTGCGTTTTGTGTACACATTTTGTGTATTTTTACAAATGCATTTTGTGCGAATAAATAATAATATATTTAGGCATGCGTGATTTTTACACGCGAGAGCTAGCATAGCTAACTATAGCACGTATTAGCTACTGTAATTCTGTCTGTCTGTCACAACACGGTACCATCTGGAGACCAGGTGAGATAGAAACTTTGGGTTTTCACCGTATGTCTGTGACAAAATTTTATGCCACTGGGTAAAGGGGATGCCCACAAACGAGGGGGCGAAAGAGGGGCACCCCCCTTAAAAGACGTTATTCTACTGCTATTGTCTCGTCTAACATGAAAATGGTTGCAGATAGACAGACATGCTGCTTCTTAAAAATGTCAACATCGATGACCTTCAATGACCTTAAACCCTAAAATATGGGGTTATTAGTGATTTATTGGCGATTTTTGGCTGCAAAAGAATGAGTTGCGTCGAAATGGATGGAGATAGACCAAGATAACCTGCTAACAGGAACTGCCATAGGCTCTTGCACGTATCATGAGCATTAGCTCAGATTTTTTGTTTAAAGCAGGGATGCTTTACATTGGAAGTTATCACAGCTGGGTATCTTTTGTTATTAGTGCCATGCTGTTGCTATTCATTTGGACTAGAGGTTATGAATTAATGCCCTTATGCATTAAAGAATTAACGCGCATTAAAAAAATTAACGCGCATCAAAAAAATTATTGCACATACATAAATTTACCAAATTCTGTGAAGCAGGTGTTCAAATAGGCCGCTATTTTTTTAAACTGTGGTTATTTCACATTTGAACGATATTCAAGTAATTAAAAAAAAGGTTATCTTGGTCTATCTCCATCCATTTCGACGCAACTCATTCTTTTGCAGCCAAAAATTGCCAATAAATCACTAATAACCCCATATTTTAGGTTTTAAGGTCATTGAAGGTCATCACTACTGTCACAATTCTGCAACACAGCCACGAGTTCATCACTCCTCATTCCAGTCACCCTGTCGATGTAGTCTACTAGAATATCAGCAATATAATTATGAGTTGATTAACACATTAATGCATGCGTTAAAAATAGATGCATGCATTAATATTGTTGAAAATATGAAAGCTTTGACGTCACAAATTTTGACTGCTTGTGGAAAAATTGCATATTGTTTGTGGGGGTATTTTTATTTAGGCCACCCTCCATATGTAACATTATCACTAATGTTAGCATTGTTCTGGCTGTGTTCTGCAGGTGATTGTGAAGAACTTGTCGACCAGCATGAGGGTTGTGCTGAAGTCTTTCTATGGATATGAAATTGATGAAGTGAGAATCCAGGGGAACGACCGTTACATTGTCGCACACTCCTCCGACACGCTGATCGTTGGAGATCTGCAGACCACTAAGCTTAGTGAGGTCGGTTAGCTGCAGTTCAACTGCCACAGCCAGGCTCCATCTGTAATTATTAGTCTAGTGTATAATCCCTTGCCTCAAATTTGCAAAAAAATCTGTAGGGGAACACATCGGTATGCGCATTTCAGCATGCTGTTTATTGAATAGTTGCACATAACTTTGGTCATTTTTCGACTTTAGGCTAAAAAAATTTAGGTGTAAAAACAAGCACAAGTTTCACATTTCAAACAGATTACTGCAGACACCAACGTGGGACCCAGACCTAAAGTTAAGGCGGATGCAGAACTGTGAATATTTACATACACTGCTAGAAGTGGCTTTATTTCTGACAAATGTACTGGCCACACAGCTTTGTACTTATCTGTACATGTCGTCAAATCGTATAGAAAATTACAGATATATTGCTTAGTTGTTTTTGTTATTGCAGCATGATTTGTAGTTTCTAGGTCATAAATGACTCAGTCTGCTGTCTACTGATGTAGGTTGCGTGGCATGCTACCGGTGGACACGAGAAATACATCTTTGACAATGAGAACGTGAGTGCTTGACGTCTTTGAGATTTGAAGGTTGTTGTTAAATGTCCTTAAATACAGATTTGTCCTGAAAAACTTGCAAAGTTAAAAAAAATATTTCCAACACAGCAATTTACATGATAACCCAACATGGCCTTCTGCATAAAGATTGAATCATCTGCTCATTGTCGGAGTACGTGGGGGCTATCAAAGTGTTGTATCTTTTGAGTGTTGTGATCCTGGTTTTCTGTGCCTTGTCATTTTTACCAGTTAAAGAAGTATTTGTATACACTTTTGTTGTGCTCACTGGATTGTCAAATTGGTAAATGTCTTGATAAATGTCCTGTATTTTGAAGGTTTTGATGTCCTGAAGAAGATTACAGCATGGGCGGCATGAGATGAGCTTTGTAGCTGAAACAAGAGATGTAGTTGTCATATTTATGACATGTGTAAATCAAGTTTTGACATTAAGTTCTATCGTGTGTAAGGTGTGCATTATTTACAATGCTGGTGAGCTGACAGTGGTGGAGTATGGACAAAATGAGATTCTCGGCTCAGTCAGGACTGAGTTTATCAATCCACATCTCATCAGGTCTTTAGTCTTTTCTTATCTAATCTCCTGCAAGTTTGCAGATATGGATAGTTCATGTCACATGTATGGATAGTTTGAATTGGACCATGTGGCCTGTTTGTTTTCTTTATCCCATACCAGTGCCATACTCTTACTTACTTATTATCTAGTTTCTCTAATTGATGTAGTCCAGATTAAGATCTTGGTCTTGGCTCATCTTGAAGACAAAAAATAAAGTGTCAGTTTTGGTTTTGAAAAAGTCTTGGCCTTGAAAAAGTTTTGATTGCATCAGTAATTTCTTTTGTAATTGTTCTGCTGATTCTGCTCATTTTGTGTTTTGGAGGAGCATTGTATTTTATTGATTTTGTTGAGTCTGCGTATCCATATTGTCACAATAGTGTCTTTTGGCTCCAGCATTGATTTGGTGTGAATTATGGTTTACTTGCAGCGTGCGTATTAATGAGCGTAAGCATCGTGGAGTTGCTGACAACAAAAAGATGGCATATCTTGTTGATCTCAAGACCATTGCTATCAGTGAGTGGCTGCAGTCGTCTTTCTCATACGTTGCTGCATGTAATTATTGTGGTCGCTTATGATCAAGAGGTTGTAGATTTGACTCTCGTTGGGTCAAACAATTTGTATTTCAAGAGCTGACTGTTTCGGTTTTTCTGCCAATGGCTAAACCATCTTGGTATATAACCAGTCACCAAGGTCAACATCTTTCCGATCTCAAGATGCTACTGACAGCGTGTAACAGTTGACTTGGTTGGCACATTTGCTGCATTCCTTTCCATCGAACTTGTGCGATATAAATGTCATTAATAATAATAATAATAAGTAAATTGAGTCCCGGCCTGCCTAGCTGTGTCAGGTTGCAGGTAGCACTGTGCAAAATCGTATGACAGGTGACGCTTCGTAGCTCTGAGAAGGGTTTCCTGTGCTGAGCTATTGGCTTTTTTAATTTTAAACTTTTTAAACGTATTTGAATGCTGTTTTTTCTTCAGTTGGCAATCACTGACAGATTTTTTGTTGCAGTGGATCTGATGTCTGGTATGACAATTGGATCGGTCAGCCATGACAGCAAGATTGGATGGCTTGAGGTACATTACAGCTGCCTTGCCCAATGCTCTTATTACAGATGTGTACATACCTGTGAACTGATACACTATTTTATCTATTATTCAGTCATTGTATTGGTACAAGCAGTTATTCTGTGTCGGATTTTATGTGGTTGTTACACTAAATGCTGTATATTGCCCAATTAACCGAGACGTGAGGATGGTGTATACCATATGCATATGCATATGCCAACCCATAACTTTTGAAGTCAAAATTTGTCTTAAATGATTGACCCACATATAAGTCGCCCCCCCCCCTTGACTTTGGGTTTTTCACGTTCCAGTATTACAACCATGTGAGTTAGTTTAGCATGTCCGTCTACTCATCTCTGTCTGTCTGTCTTTCTGTTCCATACAGGCTTCTGTATTCTGAAGTGAAAAGGCATGCAAATAGTCATTATATCATAATTTGTTTTGAAGTTTCCCATGGCAGAATAACCAGTGTCCAATTTTCAGTTCAGAAGACACTGGGCTAGCGTCATTTTGTAGTGTGTTGTTGTTGTTTGAATGCGACAGTTGAATGAAACTGGACACAAGTTACTGTTCAGAGACCAACGACTGAAAGTACGTTTACTTTTTTTACATACATAATTTCATAAGATTGCTTCATTGATTGTTTTACATTTTCTGTGCATTGTGGGTTAAATGTAGCCGGAGCAAGAAGTTGCATTTTTTTGACGGACAGCACAAATTTCCAACAGAGAAAATTATGAGTGCTTAGAATCTTAATTGTGCTTTCAATGCTTTAAAAATGGTTTTTTTCCCAAATTTTGCATTTTGGACACAAATTTTCAGCCAAGAAAAGATTTTGTGCCAATTATCTGACACCTCAAAAATTAAGGGGCAATTCCCCCCCTTTGTTACAACACAACTGTGCACATGATTTTTAGTGCAGAAGTTTGTATTGCCGGAAATGATATTTTGCAGCGATGTTAATGGTGATCAGTTTAATTTAGATATTGTTAGTCAAATATTCAGCAGATGAAATTTATATTTGCCATCAAACATGTGATCACTGATTGAGAGAATATCGGTCACATTGTGCCAGTATATAGAAATTGTTTGTGCATATTTTGCTAAATCTTATATTTATTATCAAAAAGTAACAGAAATAGTAAGGAGTGCATTATAATAGCCTTAACTAGCAAAGCAGTCGTGATGCACCAGATATACACTGTGAGGCATAAAAAACACACCATTTTTAACCATAACTTGAAGAAGGGTTATTTAATTTTAATAATTTTTGGTACACATATTCCTGACACAACTGGCCATTAAATGATCATTCAGTTTCCCACCATATCCAACATCTGTTTTTGCACTACTTGGGAAAAACAGAACAGACAAAATCTGCATTAAAATCAACAAAAAACTTTATAAAATTTCATCTTTTCGGATATGTGGCCAACAACAGCCAATCAATTACAAGATTTGACTGTTGTTTAACATCATGTTTATTAAATAGGCCTAACATTCAGGAATTTTGATGAATTCAAGAAGTGACTGGTGAAGCGTGGATTGGTCTGGAGCAGAACATTATCGACGCTGCTATCAATGAATGAAGAAAGTGTCTCTGAGCCGAGCTAAATCGATGAAAATATGGACAAAATGTGTGTTTTATGTGTTGTTTTGATTAAGCAATAATAATAAAGTGGTTAAAATGCAATATTTTGTTCGTTTTCTTTCCTTAGGTAGTGCAGAAACAAACAATGGGTGAGGTGGAAAACTAAACATCTTTTTGATAGCCAATTGTATCGGGAATATTTTTACCAAAACTTATTACAATTGGATCACTTGTTTTCAAGTTATGATGAAAAAAAATCTGGTGTGTTTTTTATGCCTCACAGTGTATGTCCTCTAGCATTCCTTTTTAGCACCGCTGATTTAAGACTACGATAGCACTGTGATATTGTCTGTGCAATAATGTTGTTGTTAAACTGTTTGCAGTTGCACTTGTATGACGTTGAAGAGCAAAGCCGCTCATCAATTCTCAATTACTGTTCCTATGTCCAGGTACATATTTGCATTAGTCTTCTGTACCGTACATATTTTTCCAAAATTTTTTAAAAGATTTTCCTGTGATGTTTCTAGGCTGTGCTTTATTCCTAAGTTTTTATAGGACATTATCAGTTTTCTAATATGTTACTGACAGTTTTTACGCGCGATAGCAGAATGCTTCGCACATCTTAGCCATGGCCCGGGTGTCCATCTGTCTGTCACACTCGTGATCTGTATCAAAACGGTGCAAGCTAGGATCACGAAATGTTCACTTTGGGCTGCCCCAAGGACTCTAGTTTATCATGACAAAATTTCGTGCCCCTGGGTGCAGGGGTTCTCCTTGAATGGGGGCATCAAAGAGGCGTACCCCCTAAAAAGACGTTATTTTGCCGCTATTGGCTCGTTTAGTGTGAAAACAGTTGCAGATAGTACATACATGCTGCGTATCACAACAAGCATTGGTGACAGGCTTTTTACGCGCAACAGCAGCTACTGCTGTAGTGCGTTTTAGCCATCGCAATTCTGTCCATCCGTCAGTCCATCCATCCGTCCGTCCGTCTGACTGTCTGTCCATCCGTCTGTCGCACGGGTGGATCAGTCAAAAGCAGTGCAAGCTAGAATCACCAAATCTTCACCATCGGCTGCCTGGAAGATTCTAGTTTTGGGAACCATGGAGCTTTTCCATAAATTCAAAGGGGGTCACCTCCAACGAGGGTGCTAAATGAGAGGGAGTAGGGAAAATCTGTGACATCCAGCCAATATGGCGTTGCCAGAGCGAGATAGTGGCACCATCTGGTGAGTACAAGTAAGACACTATAAGCTTAGGGCCTACATATTTAGTCTCAGGGCGTTCGGCGCCATCTGGTGAATGATTATTTTTCACTGGGCCTTCCTTTGAAACTAGCCAAAAGCCGTACGGATGAGATCTATGGATGAAGTCTATGCATCACTAGCGTACAACGGTGCACCGCTGTTGCGCGTTCCTGTTTGCGTTAGCAGAGCTTTACTTGTTTGATTTATCAACATCGATGACCTTGAACGACCTTGAACCCCCAAAAGAGGAATTTTTAGTAGAGCTGTTGAAACGTTAATTTTTTGAATGCATTAACGCTCTGTGTTAATTTTTTTAACACATTAATTAACGCATTATTAACGCACTGAGACCCATCGAGAGGTAGAATAGGGGGTGAAATACCCCGGACTCCGGACAATAGCTGACGTCATAGCTAACGTAAAAATCTATTAGCCTGTCGTCAGAATAATTATTTATTTACAGTAGTGATGAACGGCAACTGCAGTTTAGTTACTTAAATTCATTCGATTGTCTAATAACTGCCGTTTAACGAAATATTGGAACTTTTTCTTCACAGAATTTAGTAAATTAACATAAATTTACATACATGCATTAATTTTTTTAACGTACATTAATTTTTTAATGCACGTTAATTTATTAACACATTAACTCGTTAATTAATGCATTAATTTGACAGCTCTAGTTTTAAGGGAGTTTTTGCAATTTTTGCCTTGGCGCACGTTTTAAGAGTTAATCGCCATGAAGTGCCTCAAGATAGACAATAATGACCGGCGTATGAAATTTTCAGCATTAAATGCAGATTTTAGCAGTCCAAGTTCAAGGAGGCCTGCGCACGTGAGTGTCGAAGAGGGGTAGCCCTCTAAAAAGTGGTTATTCTACTGATATTGACTCGTCTAGCATAAAAACAGTTGCAGATAGGCACATATATCCCGTTTATCATAACGAGCACTAGTGACAAGCCTCTTAGTGGTGTCAACATCAATGACCTTGAATGACCTTGAATCACCAAAGTAGGAGTTTTTAGTGAATTTGTCGCGATTTCGTGCTGCAGCACACACAATCTAAGTTTTGACCTTTTGAATTCAAGAAGTCTTCTGTATCGAGGCGTCAAATTTGAGTACTCTTCAAGATGCATTATTACTTTATTGCTGTATACACATTGCCAATGTGACATGACCGCTGCTATCGCACGTCACGTGAGCTTTGCTTAAATTACTTGTTCTTAAGATGTTTCAGGAATGCACATTTTTGTTAAGTTTTTCACATCTTTACCTCATTTTCCGGATACTGTGCAGATTCTTTCGGAAATATTGTACTGTAGTAGTAAAAGTTAGCAGTCGTTACCTACGGCCCTGAAATGTGGCATTTCTCAGTAGCATAATTGTTGGCATGCTGGTGATGTTATCGCTGCTGTTGCAGTGGGTGCCGGGTAGTGATGTCGTCGTCGCACAGAACCGAGGCAATCTGTGTGTCTGGTACAACATCGATGCCGCTGAGCGTGTTACCATGTTTCCCATCAAAGTTCGTTTTGCCCTGATTTTTTTCGCTGAATCTGTGTACATTAAACCATGTCTTCGTAAGCTTGGAACTTTTACGATAGAAATGATGGTGATTTGAAATGTTTACAAACAAAAAAAGACCAAAGTGTTGCCAATAAAATAATGAGAGACTTTGTATTTAGATTCACTAACTTAGGCCTATAGATATCTTTATTTCGCCTCAAGGGCAGCCACAAACACAATTAAAACTGTAACAAGACAAGCACACACACAAAGAGAAACAGATTTTTAAAAAAAAA
>Ga0056128_1009666_pt1 | contig 12087 bp, 6 predicted proteins | sample WorMetLIZISLAND2_FD_71113 | JGI IMG/M metagenome (GOLD analysis project Ga0056128, IMG submission 71113) | Marine gutless worms symbiont microbial communities from Max Planck institute for Marine Microbiology, Germany - Olavius geniculatus... ...
GGGAGCAGTGGGGGGTCGAATTTTTGGCTTTCCCATTGACTTGGCACATCGCTTATACAACAGCTTGTTGCTATCGCACAAGCCGTGATTTATCATTTTACTGCATCTTTATGTTATTCGTTGAGTATTGCCTGTTCTTACATTGTACAGTATTTATTGCATTTTCAGAATACAGCATATGCTGTTCGGGACACATGTTATAATTGTTTTGTCTGTCCATTGCTGTGTTAAAGCCGAGCTAATTCAACAGTGAAAATCGGTCATTCGGTCACTACGCATAAGCATTAAATATTGTATCCTCACTGCCAGCATTATTTGACTGGTGTGTAATATAGATGTGTGGAATATTGGGAATAATCATTTATTACCAAAACATCTGCGGTTATTTCATCAGCCGCGAGTTAGTTATGATGTCCACTTCTTACTTCTTAGTCAGCATTTCCTGCTCGTTCGAGAAGTGCATTTTTTGCAGAGTGACTAACTAATGGCTACCCAGGATAGGATGTTCTTACTGACTAAAATGTCGTGAATATTTTTAGTGCTAGTATAGAATGTATGTTATCTTCAAGTCATATGTTTAATACTTCCTTAAACCTGAAAGTATTTATTGGTTTCTGGTGTGGTTAATGTCCAAGAACGTACTGTGTTTCCTTGCGTGATTAGGGTCATTGTTTCAGAAATACATCTCTAAACCACTCTTTATTAGCGGAACTTTTTCAGGTCTTAGTCAGTGGTTGTTTCTTGTGGTTTCACCATGTCATCTACTTGTGGTTAAAGGTTTGAAGGTCGTGTGGTTGGCCAGGGTCTTTATAAAGGTAAGCTCTTGTTATCGTCTTGTTACCCGGAGATTTAGCAGGTTTTTGCTTTGCTGTCGTTTTAGAAGTCTTGTAGGTTTTGCTGGAATATAAGCAGTTCATAACTCATTGTGTCTCGTTTAATGTGGTCTTAATGCAACGTTGTTTTTGCTGCCTTTTCAATTTTACGACACAGTATGTGTACCTATTACCAACGAGTGTGCTTGGTTTGATATGTGAAATTTTGTGTAACACAGCACAGTGATTAGGGTGACCTACTCTAATCCTGGTATTTTCAGTTCCTGTAGAGACCCATAAGGGAGCAGTCTGATAAAGGGGAAGATCTGGTGGGACTTTGTCCAGGCAGACATCATAATCGTCATATAAATGCTATAGCAATTAGGCTGATAGTGCATTACAGTGTCAGTTTGACAACAGGTGCATCGTGAGTGCTTCAAACTCAGGTTTAGTCGAGAAATAGCCGTTTTTCAAACAAAACAGCCAACAGTATGGTTACATCTGTTTGAAATCATCTTTTTGTGTTTGTTTTTTGTTTGCCAAAACTAATCATTACTTGTGATGGCAAAAAGTAACTGTCCACAATGGCTGCGTTGATTCGGAAAAGTCCAACCTTACAATTCGGAAGTGGCGTATCTTGACGTAAATTGTTAGGTGCCTTCTGTCTGAGAAACAAGTAATTTCTAGTGACTTTGTAAATGTTGTAAAGCAGCCGTATAAGTTGGGAGAACATGTTTTTGTCTGTTGTAGGCTGAAGTATTACGACAGTCGTTTACAAAGTCTTGCCACATCTGTGTCAAGACTTCTTGAATACAATACTGCATGCGCTTGTCTTACCAAACAATGTGAGTATAGATATGCTGCAGATTTGTTTATATGCACTGAAGGTAACGTGCCATTGAATAAGTGACTGTTTTTGTATGCGGAGTGCATCATATCCAGTACCGGCCCACTGTTCCGAAGGTCCACTATTCCGAAAGTCCATTGTGAGGATACGTGCCATAGTGCTAACGTCTGGGTTAAGGTTAAGGTTAGGGTCAGCCTTAGTGTTAGTGGGAATAGTAGACTTTAGGAATAGTGGACCCAAATCTCATATCCAATGCTGCTTACATGCAGAAATCTCGGAATGTACTCTTCTATAATCTCTACCAAAGAGGTTATGTTTCCATACAGAATATCTTGCAAAGTTACAAGCAGATTTTGATGATACCTTCGAGGAAGAATGCCTATACGCTGTGGATGTATTAATTAGCTTTCAGAAAAGTTGCATATTCGTTTTGTAGATCCTGATCATTTTTTGTGAATTCTTTATTATTAGTGGATAATTTGTAAACTGATATTTTGCAGCATATCTCAGCAAGTTAAGGATTTAATTTAATTAAACTTTCATGGAATATTAGCGATGTGACAGAGGATAGGTAGGAAAATCTGCGAATTTTAGCTGATAAGTCGCCATAATGGTGCGAGATAGGGCCTAGATTACTATTAATCACTAATAGGAAATCATGCACGCTCTTTTGATTGACACCCAGAGCAATGACCTTGGATGACCTTGAATGCCAAAATAGTTTTTTAACGGACTTTTGGCGATTTTGGGCTGCGACACAACTCTGTAGTGTTCGCAAGGTGTCGCCACGCAACTAACTCGTTATGCAATGCAGATGGAGATTTTGGTATTTGTATATTAACTTAGCCTGAACACCGCAGTAGGTAGTGGGCCTTCATACATGCACTGCTGTCGCACGATCCCTTTGCGTTAGCTAGGCTTTCTTTCTTTTTAATGTGCTGATTTCCAGCTACAAACTCGTTCTCCAATAGACAGCATTCTGACATTGATGACTGTCTGTAGCATATGAGGGAAGATTATTAGAACTGCCATTATTGTTAGTTACATAGGCCTATGCACACTTTGGATTGGCAGTTCATACAATTTTAGGTTTAGGTTGTTCTTAGGTTTTGTGTCTCATAAAGGTTATACTTTGTGTAAAGGTTAAACTTTTTGTTTCATTATTATGTGTGGTGTACGTTTGCCTGGAAAGGCTGTCCCTGAAATGACCTAAACTGTGTCAGGTGGGACGTAAAACCCTACTCACTCACTCAGAAACTAGTTAACTTAAGCATGTCTCTATAAAGTAGGTTAAGAATAGTGCGTACATTCAAGAAAATCATTGATTATGTGATGAGCTTGGTTAATGACGTGTTGCAGTGCAGAGAATTGTATGTTTGGCAGAATCTGCTTGCTGTGGATGCACACGAGCATCGTTAAAGAAGTTCATCTGCAGCAGCAACAGGCAACATTGCCTTCTGATGCGACTCTGACAGAGAGAGTATTTGCCCAGAGTATTTGTAAATTGTTAGCTGCCTTGCTTCAGACTGCATTGGATAAACCTACTGGTAGACCTGGCAACCGAAGCCGCAAAAGCTGAGCCGCACAAAAATTCAAGTCAACTTGAGCTCAGCCATATTTTATTTGAGCTGCATTTGTGCTTCAGCCAAAGCTGAAATACTTTTGAGAAACCGCAGATTGGAGTCTATAATCATTCACTAATATACTGGTTAAAATGTGAGCCATATTTTGCGGCTCAAGCCGAAAAGCTTGAGCACAGCCAGAAAAGCGTTTGCAAGCAACTGTCAGGTCTATGACTGTGATAGTTTTTCTAAAGAGATTGTACATTGTAAAAAGTACCATGTAAAGTGAAATATGCACAGGGCTTGCCATTTGAAGCGATCGATCGGTCGATCTCCTAAATTCATCGCCTGAATGCCTGCCAGGCGATCGATTTTTTGATCTCCTATTCGCTGGCCATGCACAGTGATTTTGATCGCCAAATTGATGCAAATTTGCGGTCAGTTTTCACTAAAGTCGTTTGGTAATTTTGAGAAGCAAACTTCAGCAGAAGTGGATGATATGGAGCAAAATAAAGGTCTTTAACAATATTTTTCGGTTAATACATTTTAAAATTTCATTTGTAACAATGCTGCTCTGTCAAGTTTTTTTTCTCATTTGTGGATCTGTAAAGTGTAAATGCTTAATTAGTGAGTGTGCAGAGTGACGTTGGCGGCCCTTAGTCTTAGCCAGAGACGTCCATTCCATTGGCAGGTGTAAGCAGGATGCTTCCTTGGAAAAGTTTGGACTAAACTGAGGACATATGTAATTTAATATGTAGACATGAGATGTGTTTTAACCTATAGGAGCTCAAAAATTTGTTAAAATGTATTTATGGCTGGGACTCTGCCCCAGACGCTGTAAACCCTTAGCCAGGGCCTAAATCTTTTGGAGAAGGAAGGAATGAAAGATGTTGGAAAGGCAATGGAGGAGAAAAACTGAAAAGGTAGAGGGAAAGAAGAGGTGAAAGCGACTTTGGGGTGGTTGCTTCCTGAAGCTGAGAAGAGAGGTTCCCCTTTATCTTAGCATCTTCACTTTACAGTGATAGTATACTCTCCTGTCATAATCGAGCCTACTTTGTGTGGCGCGATTGATTTTTCGATCGCCTCTTATTTTCAAATGGCAAGCCCTGAATATGCATGCTTTATGTACACGGTGTTTCATAAAAATGGCAGCATTTTTCTTTCTTTTATAATTCACTCAAATGACGACAAATTTACGTGAAATTTTTACCAGATATAGCTGAAGAAATAGGCTACTAATTCAAAATATTTTGACAAAATGTGGCTGTTAATTAAATATTCTTTGCTATTCATGACAACACAGTGACATCATAATGTGTTGTGAGTACAAGCTTGCTCATCTCAACTGGTGCTGTCAATTACTACTCTACTTCGATGGTGAACTTGATTGGACGATTCACTAATGAAAAATGTTCATCATATCAGCACTAAGCAACATGGGGGCTGAAGTCACACGAGCAAGAAATTCAAGCATCTTGCAAGCGGCGTGTGCTGGTGGACTGTCTTGCTGGGATATGTAAAAGTCAAGTCATCCCCACAAGTGCGCAAAAGCAATTGTTTTGGGCGTTTTTGGTGGCTGCAGTTATAACATTTCAACAGTTTGTCAGCAGTGAACCAAACAAAATTTTGCTTCAAGTTCATGATTGAAGCAGGGCAGCTATTCAGCAACTGACAGCACCGGCTGTGACAAGCAACTTTGCACTCGCAACACACTATGACGTCAGCAATACATCACGATTAGTATTTCTTCAGTTACAACTGGTAAAAATTCCATGTAAATTGATCATCATTTGAGTGAATTCTGAAAGAGAAAAAGGGTGCCATTTTTTTATGAAACACAGTGTAGAATAGGTCAACCAAAGCAATCACACAGCTTCGAAAATGATGAAGTGAAGTGCAGTGTAGTTCATACTACACTCACGTGTTCGATATGACTGCCCTTCACTGCATCTAAAACCTAATCATTTACGACATCGTCCAATCATTCTACACTATGTAACATTTTTGTGCACCATCCTGTAGCGTATACAATATAGCTTATATTAATGATTCTGTTCGTTCATAGTTCTTATGATGTTCACTGTAGTTTGCAAACTTTCCCCAAAATGTACATTACTTCTTGTTCCTGCATTGCTAACAATTATAACATTTTAATGCATGCACATAATCAACACTCATTATAAAATTTATGTGGTAGTATTTTATCACGACAACTATCTCTGCATGCTTGCAATGTTGACATTTTGACTCCCTAAACATTCCCGGTTTGTCTACATCCAATTGTGGTCATGTAGTTGAAACTAATGCATGCCTAGTTACGTCTCAAAACTTGTATGAAATGTGATTTTCTCATTCTTGCAGTATATTAGTTGAACAGAATATGCTGAAACATGTGCAGGATGTAAAACGTTACTGTATGCCACCACGAATGATTGAAATTTATATAAGTTTATATATGAACAAATACACATACAACTCACACAAATTAAGTTACATCGCCACCAAAAGATACTGCTTAAACTCAATCCGTGCACAGGCATAGCCTACATTTTACTGGGGGCAAAGTGTCCCATGCAAAGAGGGGACGTGGGATGCTTGGTGGGGTACCAGTACAGCAATCCCTACAGCTAAGGGTCCCGGTCTATGAAGCATTGTAAGGCTCCCCACAGCAGGACTTGGGGCAAATCCCATACACCCCAAAGGGTTATTACTACTTTTAGCATTCAGGATGGCCTCTCCCGATATCAGTACTTTAGGCGAACTGGACACAGATTGAGGCTGGTTGATACACTGTAGGTTAGTAGCCACTGTAATCAGACCATTTTCACAGACTTGGTGCCTTTCCGTCGACCAATGAAAAGTGTCAAGTGTTGAAGGATAGGACACAACAATAACAGCAAACAACATCTGCAGTACATCATGATAAAGTAGTTAACAACAGATGACGTGTTCCTTGTTAACTTGCGACACAAATCATACTGTACGCCAGAGCCTACTCATATCACGACCACCTACTTATTACAACTAACTCAGTTGAACTGCACCTGGTAAAATAAATTACAAGTCGCAATGAAAGAGACGTAAAGCTGATTAACAAAACTCCCTAACAAAACTACATTTCCCACAGCTGGTACTGCCAACGCATTCTTCAAAAAAGCACCAACAAACGGATTTTCTACAGATTATCACTGATATGCAACAAAAACAACAACAAGATCACTTCAACAAAATAAATAACGAGATCTAAAATATATAAATTAAATCTCACTGCCCCATGTGTCGGGCATGTTGGCAAAATCTTCTAATTGCCACAGTGAAAATAACTTAATCCTTGAAGCCTGAACTAGAAAGAAGCACATCCCATGCCTGAACAAATTCTAGTACACCAGCACAAGGAACCATCAATGTATAATTCATTATTGGCAACTTACAATAAAACTAAACTTGCGTCTAATGCTGCATTCGGCAGTGCTCGTAATTACGATATATACCCATTTGCAACTAGTAAGTACGAGTAGGATGCATTCAATAATGTTGACCTACGTACCACCTGAAAGTAGGCCCAAAACCGCTGGAATGCACGTATCAATGTGCTAAATGTCACTAATATACAGACAATCGACAGTCTGGTTGAAATAAGGCATCTAACAAACTTTTGCAATGTTTCTAACCATCTTTTGCCACGAAATAACGATGAAACAGATAAGTTCATCTGCTACAGCCGCCATTGCAAAGGTCAAGGTTGCGAAGTCGGAATTATCGTCATGCTGGTGAAAGCGAAAAGTTTCAGAGTAGTAAATACGAGTCAGCAGGTGAACCAAATGGAATTTCCGACTCGGAAACTTGTACTTCCGGTATTTACGACCACTACAGAATGCAGCATAAACTTGCGTCCACAGGATCAGTGTCTGTGAAGGTAAACACTGACTGCAGTCATCGTGCGTGTTTGGTTTAATGTTAGCTGACCGTCATAATTTGCCGGCCTAGTCATATGAGTGAAACTATCTAGAAGATGTGTTATAACACACAATGTCGGTGCTGTCAAGTGCTTGTGATAACAATACAAAAGCAACCGCAGGTGCAGGCCATGCAGCTGTACATGCCGAAACATTTAGTGATGGCTTGGCATCAAACTGTTAACAAACGGAAATAATTACCTTATAACTGCATACTTTTTATGCTACACCAATGTCATAATGGTATCAATAGTAAGGTTTGTGTCTTGACAGATGAAAGCATACATCCATTCAGTGGTGCCAACTACAGAAGAAACTGCCAACATTATGGTACCATCATTCATAGTTTTCAGATAGTGTGCTGTGTCAGTCCCAATGTGATCACTGGACATTCAACAACGTTATGTAATCCTAGCAACATCTTTGTTATTAGTAAGTAATGCAGACTGGCACCATACGTTTATGTCGGCAGTTTACTGTTTCACATTCTTACATATAACTATTTTGATTTATACCAAATTACATTCTGCAGTAAACAGCAACGACTGAATCAAGGTGCAGCTAAAGTTAACTGAACAAATTATTCAACAACATCAGATCACATCATCAAGTTTTGTATCACAAAAATTAACTGCTTTGTACATGGTCCTACAATCTGATTTGATAATGGCATTTGTTTACATGTATACATGTACCTGGATACAGACATTTCAGACATAATTTTGATGAAAAGAACAGTATGTAACATAGGCAAAAGCATGAGTAAAACAACTTCCACAACACTCTAGTGTTGCACTGCAGAATTTTCTGTGATAGCAAAAATTATAATCTCTGCATGCTGCAAAATTGTGAATTTTATGGAACGTTGGAACAGCAACGAAGCAAACCCAGGTAAAGCTTAGAAAATTGCCAGACTGCCACGCTCTGGTATGCCCAGTGGAAAACGAACACAAATATAATGATATAACTGAACAATTTTATGATGTGTTATATCTAGATCAAGCAATCACCAACAAGCTCTCATTCCATTAAAAACACAACCCCAATTTAACACATCTCTAGCAAAGCATCCTGCCGGTTAAAAGATGTTAAGGCATACAATATGTGCAAGACACTCTGTAGCTCTGAAATGGGTTTCCCATAAAGAGCTTCAAGCAACTCTTAACCTTTTCATAAAGCCAAAAGAGACTTAAGTAAATGTCCGGGGACTAACGACAGCAGTACTCATTAGTAGGGCCCACATTTTCCTGTGAGTTGTGGAATTTCGAGCTGAGCCGCGGAATTTGCCCTTTTCTGCGGAATTTCGTCAAATTTTGCAGAAACCGAGAAATGATCGATGATCAGTACAATCATCAGCTTTCAACTCAACTAAATAGACTAACTATAACACGGAAAAGATCAAACTAACCTGCCTAAAACTGTGAGCCCTACTAATAGCCATCGCAATACAGCACACAATAATAAATAAATACAATTCAACTTGACAGATTGCACTTTTGAAAACAAAAAGATTGATAATTTTCTTTGAATGTTACTAGCATAACTGAGCCAAATGCCAGCCTTCAATAACTGAGTTTAAATACAAAAAATAGAGCTCAGTTTATTCACAAACGGTTGGCAGCGGAATTAAAACAATTTTGCCGCGGTGAGCCACGGAATTTTGCAAACTGACCCGCGGAATTTGGCAAAATTTGCCGTGGAAAACTGTGGGCCCTACTCATTAGTAGTAACTGTAGGACCACGAACAGCAGCAAGACCAGTAACAATGTGGCTTCACCACGACCAGTGGCTTTGCGGCCGGGCCGTGGGCAGAGGGGCAAATGCCAGCTCTAAATTTAAACAGGCGGAAAATAAAATTATCTCCTTGTCGAAAAATCCAAAAATGTGAAACACGTAGTTTAAAACTCCCAATTTCGAGAAATTTAGATGCAAAATTGCAACTCTTGAGCACCCGTAATATACTCGGTTGGAAATTTGGAGTTTCCGTCGGAAAATTGCAACTTCCTGCCACACCTCCTACTTTTTAACCCACACCACGGCTGTTCACAATGCAAAACCACACCACGCCACACTTTCACAACATAAAGTGCACTTCACGAGACACAAAGTCAACAAGCAACCGTATCACAACAAACACTCAACATCACACCACGAACCACGATTACTCACGCAATTAAACACGCACTTCAACAGTACAAATGCAAACATAAAGCAGTTTTTTCTCACAGAAATATCCATATAATTAGTTACATATCACAATTATGGCTATCCAGTACTCTGTAATTTCACATACGATGATGTGTTAATTAGTATATCATCACACATGAAAAAAGATCGTAACTTATCAGTATCAATACTGTACTTTCTCTCTATCAGAATGATCTATCTGTTTTCGTAGCCAACACACAGAACGTAAAGATACCCACATCATGTCTGCTGCCACAAACCGCCAATGATGAAAAAAACCACAGTTTGTTGTCAGCAAACATGAAAACGTACTGCCACAACAATCACCATACACAATAGCAATAACAAAATCATAACCAAAAAATGCAGCAACTGAAACTATGCTTAGTGGCAGCTAGTGATTGCAATCCCAGGATTGAATTCTTAATCCCGAGATCCGGGATTGAGAAATTTGTAATCCCAGAATCACGCGTTGGGATAAGACTTACAGATACAGTCATTATTTTAGTATCCCTTATAAACTTATTTTACGCACAAAATGTAGCAGGCCCCATGGAAGGCATTTTGGAACTGTACAGAGTGACTCTGTGAATGACAAAACATAAATTACAGTGCACAGCAAGGCTGGGAGTCCAGTGTGCATGAAATATCTTATTCATTAGATAGCAAGAATTATTTTATTAGCTTAGACTTGGGAAAGTACGATTTTAAGGAATTTTTATAATTCCGAAATCCCGGGATTGGGACACCACAAATCCCGGGATTCGGGATTGGCAAAAATGGCCGTGATCCCCGGGACTACATTCCCTAGTGGCAGCATTAACTTAAAATCAACATAAGCACGCAACAGTTTTCTTCATCGTGGTACTCAAGTGCCGAAGCACAATTAAACATATGAAACAGTCCAAACGTTAAAGCCTCACATAACGCAACACACACAACCCTGCCTCAGCTAATGGCAGTCAGTTCAGCTGGATGACCACATCATGACAAGAAGATGGACTAGGAAGAAGACGTGGATAAGGCAACACAACAACAACATCCGAAGGGCCACATCAGTCCACAAGGCAACAGCAGATATCCATCCAGGCTTTGTACGACGACAGCAGCAGAAAAATTACAGGTCTGGCAACAGGAACCAAAAATTTCAAGAATTTCAGAGATGTTTTTCAGCACAAATATACCACAAAAAGGCGCATTCTGATCATGGCATGTATGTAAAATTCCTAAAATACAGTCTATCTTCAGTTTGTGTATCCATAGTAAAGTGTGTTAAACTATTGTACATTTACGCAGTAATTTTGGAATTTTAAAATTTCAGGACAACCAAACAATTTTTGGGACACTTTGTTGATTTCAAGACAGCTTGTAAAATTTCAGGAATTTCAGAACCTTGCCCAGGCCTGGAATTACGCATCAATCGATTCTGTTCATTGACAAAATAACACGAGCAATGGCATCGACCAATCATCGTTGCGGATCATTCATACCGTAGCGAGTCCTCGGCCACGGGATCGGTGAGAATGTGGGAAGAATCGGTGGCAAGAATCTGAAGCTCGTCAAGGGCGAGTGGATCCAACAGTCCAAGTGCTTCGTCAATGCACAGCAGATCATCAGCAGCAGGAGGCATACCAGCTGTAGGTACCAGCCCGAGGCTACTAGCATGACCTGTGCCGTTACTCTGAAGACTTAACAGCTCATCAGCTCCTAGCATCAACATTGTTACACATGATCACAAACACTAGAAAAATTCCCAACCTACAGGTGGGTCCACTAAGGGTCCATTCTCTGACCTGGCAACTCAACCTAACCACTGTCAGGCTGTCCATGGGAAGAGGTTGGGACGCATTTACCCAAGGTCCAAGGACTCAAACGCTGCAGTCGGGGTCCACGGCCATGTAACACAGACGGTGCCAGAGGGGTATGACAGATGACTTTTATTTTTAAGAGTAACAGTGAACACTGGAACTTAGGAGCTATCTAAATTCAAATTATAGCTATTTATGTGACACATTCATTCAACTGGCATTTTTTTTCGGAGATACAGCAGGCCTGGAGCCCAGAACAAAAGTCTGAGAAGATGAGCCATGCTTACAACAGGTCAAATGTCTTTCCTAACCTAACCAACACTGAATAGAAAGAAAACAAATCCTTACACATACACCTTGCTAAATGCCTCATATTTACATGGTCGGTAATTGAAAAACTACCCTGGTTAAAAACTATGGGCATTAATTGTCTGTCCAATGCAATGCATAACATTGGACAGAGTATAAAATCACCTTTGTGTCCGTGCGTGCGTCCATGCGTCCTACATTTCTTAAGCTATCTTCCTTCCACCTTCCCTTTCCCTTCTCCTTCCCTTTCCCCTTCTCCATTTCCCTTCCCCTTTTTCTTCCCTTTCCCCTTTCCTTTACCATTCCCCCTTTCCCTTTTCCTTCCCCCTCCCTTTACTTTCCATTCCTTTTCTCCTTCCCCTTTCCCATCCTTTTTCTTTTCCACTTTCCTTTTCCTTTCCCTTCCCCTCCCCCTTTCTCTTTCTCTTTCCATTCTTCCATCTTTCTTTCTGTGTCCAGGTCCGTGCGTCCATTATCTTTGAGGTGCCAAACAATCAACTAGCCCCCCTAATATAAATGGTCTGTTTGATAACGATGATATTGCTAATGTATTTTGTGATACGTTTTCAGCCTCTCAGTATGATTCATATGCTGACTCTGTTAAAT
>Ga0056128_1009670_pt1 | contig 12084 bp, 8 predicted proteins | sample WorMetLIZISLAND2_FD_71113 | JGI IMG/M metagenome (GOLD analysis project Ga0056128, IMG submission 71113) | Marine gutless worms symbiont microbial communities from Max Planck institute for Marine Microbiology, Germany - Olavius geniculatus... ...
ACACAGTCAGTGTGATGCGGGCAATATCACCTTTTGTAATTTTTGCTGTTTTCGATGTGCAAGTCCTTAAATGTTGCCGTTAACAAGTGTATAAACTGATGTTTTGTACATTTATATTTAGAAAAACGTATACGCGAAAACATGCATCGAGAAAAACCGAAAAAGTCTATTAAACGTAACAGTCTATAACTTAATGCAGCGTGTGAAGAAGAAATGCGACTAAGATTCTAAACGCGAAAGAACACATTATTTGGCAGACTTTCACTTCAGATCTGAAGCATGCTTCCAGAGACGACTATCATTAGGACTATATGACTAAATTTCAACGTAACGATAACACTTACGCGAACGATAAAATAAGACTGCGGCAACTAGGAGCAGTGACGTCAGTAACGACGCTCGTCAGGTAATTATAGGAGTCAACAGCGAGAACGCAAAGGAACTGTTATAGACAAACGGCATCCAGCAGGAAGGCGGCATGTTGACGTTATTTGTTGCCTTCAAAATGATCAAAACAGCGCCCAGTTTGACTTGACGTCTATAGCTCTGCTAATTAGCAATCACCGGTGACATGTTAGGTTTCCAGCATTCTTCCTTCTGCACAGAAACAACACACGAACGACGTTTTCAAAGCAAAGATTGGTGCAATTTTGAAAAATTTATTTTTGCAAGGTAGTGTAGCGATGCTGCGTTTTAAATGGATAAAATCTTTAATGGTGGTTTTGTTGCAAATTTTCTACAGAGTGCGACAGTAAAAGAATGCTGAAATTCTGTTAAGAATAATGAGAAGGTTATCGATGTAGCAGCTCGATGTAATACTTTTTAAGACACAATGTGTATGTAGTTATATGCAGAAATCTGTAGTATTTTACGGCATTGTATTGACAACGGCTAAAACGGAAAACCTATTACGCACAAAGTTCAACATGGGTCTCGTTATCTATAAGTTAGATTAATTTGGCCATCCCTTTCATACAGAGGTCTTGGGGTATAAGAAGTGGTACAAAAATAGCCGATGTAACCGTATCAAGTTATATTGACCGCTTTTAAATTATTTTTTATTGGGACACCGAGCAGAGTAATTAAAGTGAAATTTCAGAAAGTAATACTGCGAGCAGCTTATAGACTGTTCGCAGTAGGCTATTACATCAGTAGGCTATTACATTCTAGAATTCTAAAACGTAATACTGCCAGCAACTTATAAGCTTTGGACACACTTTTTAATTATCAGCTTGCAAATAAATTGCTGCTAAGTATGCCAGCAAAAAATGTGAAAAAAATCTATCAATATTTGACAAAGCTATAAAGTTGCAGAAACTGTTGGCTAACTTTTTGGATCAACCGGTATTTTACCTTTATGCACCATGTCGGTATATCGACAATTTAACGTTAACTATTGCCGTTGTCGATGCCACACCCAGATAATAATAGTGCTTGCACATTACATCTAAGATTGTTCTCTGCCTACTTCAAATGCACGAAAAGTCGAAAACTGTTCAGTAAGCCTAGTTTTTTTTTTCACGCGACACACACGTGCTTAGCGAAGTACTACAATCATAATGCTGCATGTATTTCGGTTTGACTGAGTCGTTAACGATCAGTGATCATTTAAGTACTAAATACCGCACTGCTGGATTGGATAAGCGAATACGCGATACGAGCTTAGACCAGCACAGACAGTGCAGTATCGTAGGCCTACTTACATGTATATCACGCTCAAATCGCATAGATTACACCGTCGTTTGGTTTATGAAGAATGACTGCAGCCGAAAGTTGCGAAAACAGTATTAGTGCAAGCTGAGGGTAGTTTGAGTTACTTCGCAAGTAGGCCTAGTTAAACGGACAATTAGCTCAGAATCTTCGCACTTTAAAGCTTCATTGGAGCCTCTTGCATTTGACAGCTAGTGCAAATTTTGGGTCAAATAGGGACAGCGTATGAAAACTGGCTATTCACCTGAACACAATACCGTAAGTGTGTAGTACTGCAATATATTTGAAGCAGGGCCTGCTAAAGTAATATGTACTATTGACTGTCTGTGTTAAGTCATCTTTTACACAAGCGATCGATTACTGATTAGGTCGATTACTTAAAGGCCAAAATCAAGATCGGTATCGTACAATTTTTAGGTTTTAGATTTTGTTACACAACATTTTAAAAATTGCACCATGTGATATATGGCGCGAAATAAAATTGTTTTATAAAAACATACTGCCCAGTAGATGCTTCCTGTTTATGTGCAACACAAGATTATCGACGCTATCGTGTACTAGTGTTGTATACATTACAGTTACGATGAGCTAAGCCTAAAACCCAGTTTTGTCAATGTGCCAGTAATTAAATCACGTTCAGCAGTGCAAAAATGTCTTGAAGTCGATTATGAGTGATTAACGTTTACAGCTGCTGAAGCTGATACCTGCAATGATGCGATTTTGATGACGTTCACCTGTTCGATCATTCCACTCCCAATCACTCAGGTGTGCATCGTGTTGCCACTCGCTATATACTAATCACTTTGATGCAGCCTTGTTTAATTTCACACCGTTCTTACTATTTCGCCGCCAAACAAGATCTTACTACATGTAATTTTCAACCAGCAAAAATATTAGCATTTTTAGATCGAATTAAAAAATGTCCCTTGCAATATTGTTTAAATTTTTTTTATTCGAATTAATTATATTTAAGAGCTATTCAGATTGGGTTCCCATGTACAGAGTGATAACGGCAAATCGAACCAACGAAAAAAATCTAACAAGTCAAATCAGAGTGTGTTTTTGTGCATTTGCTGCATATTTGCTGTTTTGTTGTGCTTTTCTAGATTTAATAATAATATAATAATTATAGTACAAACAAATATTGATAATGAGGATGATGACAACGTCTATATCTTGTTTCATCAGCATAGCAATTTGTAAGCCTAACAAAAAAAAACTAAAAATAATAAAATAAAATAACTATCGTCTCGCAAAGAATGCGCGTCAACACTGTAGAAGAGTGCACGCAACAGCAACAGAAGGTAACGACAAATAGTAAAAAATGATCAAAATAAAGAAACTGATTTGCAACTGGACTTGTATAAATTGTTGGATTTCGCGTTTCGACTCCACACGGATTAGCGTGCGTACACCGTACGGCGCTCTAGCTGATCTCGACGTTCGGCTATGCAGACGGTAAGACGAATCTGTAGGCCTGCGGTAATTCAGAGCAGTTGACTCAGCTGCAGACGCACACGATCTCATCGTAAAATATGTACCTAATCTCCAGAAGTCTTGAAGGTCTCGGCACAAGCCTCAGTTATACATTATACTGCCCGGCTTGTTTAGTTTCGCTTACTTTACTCTCGCTGGATGTCCACCATCATGTTCTAAATGAAGGGTTTGAGACACGGCCATTAGTTTACTATACGTAGCTGGTCGTAAAGCTACGAATTCTATTTAAATGCGTTTTCCCGGCAAACTTCACAGCACCAGTACACATTTTTTAGTCCAAATATAGGCCTAGTTTACGTCATCTGCGATAAAATCAAAACCTCTAAAACAAAGCCGTAATGTGACTTGCGTGTGATTTTGTTTAGTCTTTTTTTATTTTATTGTAAACAGACGCCGTTTTATATAATAAATTATTTGCCAGTGCCATTGTTATATTATGATGATGCTGATAACAAAATTTTGCACAGATTTTGCAAAATTTTGCAAGTGTCAGCACCTGCTGCATCAGCTCCTTTCTCCTAAACGCCAGCAACAGTACAGTCTTCGCGAGCAAAGCCACAACTTCTAACTTCCTGATCGTACATCAGTCATTGACGACAAAAACTTTATTATGAAGATGCTTTACACTGACCGTCCGTTTTAACATGAACTATTTTTTATTTATTTTTTTTGACTGTTAATTCCGCGCCTACGATTCGGACTTCTGTTTTGACATGGCGCGCTACAAATGCAGACTACTTACTTACTTACTTACTTACTTACTTACTCAATTCGTTCCATTGTGTAACAACTTTTTGTCTGTTTCTTTATCAAACTTTAAAGGAATGAATGAGTGAATGAATAATCATTACGAAATCGGTTCTCGTGTGCGTCCGGTGACCCAAAGGCGTGTTCTTCAATGAATGAAGTCTGAATAACTGAACGGAATCCTGGAAGGAAGTGACCACGCCCTCGTTCTGCTAGTTACTACGTGTTTTGAATGCTGATCTGAATGACCGAATGTTTAAGGCGTGGACACATGCGTGTTACGAGTACAATATGAGCTAGTGCTACTGCGCTGCAACAATCAAAAAACCCGAGCTTACAACGAACAAAAATTGATACAAGTTATCCTCGTGATTACACATCGTACGTTTCTCACACATAACGCATGTTTGTGACGGCTCTATATTGGTTTAGGTTTGTAAACGCAACAATACAGATAATTAAAACACACCAGACGCAGACGTGCTGATGTCACTTTTAGACGAAATATTATACCCAATTAGCTTCTTATGATCCGGTAGTCTAAACCGGCGAAAAACATAACAGAACTAAAAAAATTCCAAAGTACTTGTACCGACAAATTAAAAAGTAACGAAATGTATGTTCGGCGCTAATCAGAAATTGTCACGTGTTGTTCAGAGTCGATTTTTCATACGCGCTGACTTTCACGGTCGATGCTTAAGCAAGGATACTGACCTGACGTTGAAACACGTGATCACTTCATTGACTATGTGCGTAATTGGCAGCACTCAGGTAAGAGCAAAAATAGCGGACATGGAGTGATGGAGTGGGTGTGATGATGAATCACGATATAGGAATACAGGAACGATAGAAATAGAAATAGCTGCGACGATGCGGCGATAATTACAGACTACCACAGGGCTCAGCAACGGCGCTGTCAGTGAGATGTAGGCTAAACATAAACGACTTGACGGTAACGTTCTATTTGGTTTATAAAAAATCAAAGTCGTGCTGCACATTGTCAATCAGCCTAAATCAGTGTACGGACTTCTCAGTAACTGCTAAATTTTGCTGTTATTTAGTCTAAATGTAGTTGACGAAAACGATTGGTCGTGACTGCTCACCTTTTAATTGCAACAGTAAACCGAATCTAGCGTTTTAAAAGCGATGTAATAACGATTTATAATTTACGTAGTTTCTCGGCTATTTCTGACGTTAATCACAAAGAATCAAATCAGCAAACAATAAAATGTATTTTCTGAACAAAAACAGCGCATTTGTAGCTACCAGATAAATCGTTCTGCACGATGCAATGGAAATGTTAGTTAATGTAGGCCTAGGCTACGCTTATAATTAACCTATAAGCAGCTTTGCTTAGCATATAAAATCAATTAAAAAGTCAACGAAAAAAGTTTTTGAAAAACCAAAAAAATTAATTTAATATAATACATTATAAACAACACAAAAATTAGCTTTTTAGTTATAGCGTACTATTTATGTCATATTGCTGATTTCCTTCGAAGGCGCAAAATGTTTTTCCACTTTTCACGAACATTACGCATTTAAAAGCAATGTGCAAAGCCACGAAAGTGAAAAGTGACAAGTATCGTGAACTCACCGTTTACAGCGTATGAATTTTTTCAAACTATTGTGGATACGTAGTCATCAGACGTTTCAGCCACGTATATCACTGCAGTGGCACATCGAGTTGCGATAAGTCAGTCGGTCATTATACGACGAGGCATGAAGAGCTGCGTCAAAAGCGCTGCTGTAGGCCTATAGGCTAACGACATCAGAGCATTGCAGCTGCAGCAGCAGCAGCAGCAGCTCGTGCAGATGCAACAGCAGCGTGCAGTGTCGACACCAACAGCATGCTGTAGTGTACATTATCATGCACAACCTCTGCCGACTGAAAGCTGCGAACGCACATGCACTGCGCGGGAAGATGGAAGAGAAGGAAGGGGAAAAAGGATTGGGCTTGCATATTAGTGACATAGTTACGGCACGCGCCCTGTTGGCCTAATGCACATTGATATAATGCATACTACGGACGTTAAATTCATAGCGCTTCTAACGTTGTTGTCAAATATTAAATAATAAGCACTTCCAAAATAGCTTAAAAATACTAAATCAAACGTTTCAGAAGTCGTTTACAGGTAATGTATAAACAGAAAAAACCAGCAAAATTCCCGAATAAAAAGCAGGCGTTTTACTGGCGTTTTTGTTAGGCCTATGTGTCTGAACTCGAATATATGCTCGAAATGTAAATATCATTTTATAGCAAAGTTCTTGTTTAATGTTACGTTAACTGGTGTCACGTCTGGAGTGTTCCTGCCGGAATGCACAAGTATGACAGTCTGACAGACACGGACGGACATACAGACCACGCTATGCTAACGTCTGTCGCAATAGCCGACATTGATAATGCTTTTATGTGTATGTGTAATAATAAAAGTAAAATTCAAAATTTCATACCGCCAGAAAGTAATAGTTTTAAACATGTGCAAGTCGGTGGTTTACAAAAAAAACATTTTAAAAATATTTAGCAAAAGTAGTTTAAAAACATCAGGCTAACTGCCTTCTAGGAGCATTGTAAAATATCGATCAATCAGTCAATCATTTAATTAGCAAAAGAGTCACAAGGGCATTTACATCACAGAATAAGCCATCACAACTTTGTGAGTTTACAAAACCACCTTAAACATGTCTGCTAAAAATTGACTTTATTAGTATTTACTAATTACTTATATTTACTTTATTCCTAAGGTTTTGGAGACGAAAAGTTGGACCAGACACTGCAAACACTGCACGTCAGATGACGGTTGTAGTGCGAGTAGGTCGAGTAAAGATGGTGTTTATCGCCAATCCCCGCACCACGTTCTGCAGAGGCCTGACCTTCGAACGAGCAACCATGCGTCTGACGCCCGTCTGGAACTCAGAGTACTTGGCGGCGTAGGTAAGTGGGTTGATGCAACTGTTGGAGAAGACCGGGACGACGCTGACATGGTAGAACCAATCAGAGATGGTAGAACCAGCTGGCGTGGTCGACCTCGTAGCCGAGAAAGCCGAGTAAGTGGATGATCTGGATGGACGACCAGCAGACGATGAAAGCGCAGTAGATCAACATTGCTGTCATCGTCGCATCACGACTCGATTTGCTTGCGTCCGCGCTCTGCGTAGGTAACACCTAAACATCACTGACAGGGTTGTAAGATATGCAGATTAAACCAAAATCACTAGCCGCATCTGTCAGCAATAATCATCGCATTATTTCATGTTATAACACAACTATAGGCTTACTTACAAAAGTCGGACTAGCAACTTCATTCTACTGTCTGAACAGCTACGTCGTGTGGCGGTTTTATGGAGTTAGATACGTCGCAGAAAATTGATTAAAAACGAATGATGGCCTAGTAATTTTGATCCCTATTGAACAGAAAGCGACAAAAATATAACGTGCAGATCGCACAATTCCCTTTCTTTTTTCCGCTTCTGTAATTTTTTCTGCACATATTCGCATGCACAGGCCAACATTTTCACAGGTTTTTTGCATACGCTGATGAAATCTAACTTGAAAAACATGCATGTAAATATGTCGGTAGCAAACGATCTGTGCTAACCTTTGCAACCTAAGTTGCCTAATTTGAAAAAATTCAGAACAGCGGTATGTGACGGGAAAACTGGTTAATTTGCTTGAAAAACTATGTGAACGATTGCTTTTTTCACTTTTGTTTTTATCGCTGTATCTGTCAGCACGATAAACCGTTGCACTTCGTATGATGAAATTTTGAACGAACGTGCAGTTGGGCTCACAGCAGAGTGTGCAAAATTGATCGGGATCGGCATCCTGATCCAAAAACCAGATTTTCGAATAGTTCACCATCGCGACATCGATCAAACAAGATGCGGAGAGAATTACAAAAAAGTTACGAAAAAATTTGCTTGAAAATTTCAGGGACGATTACATTTCGACCAACATAAAAATGACGAAATGGTGGTGGTAAGACGGACTGACATCGTAATCTACGACATAATTGCTCAATTTTTACCACTGTTAAAATGGAAGCAGAATGGACATTTTTATAAAATGCTGTATTTCTGAAGCGCTGGTCACTGTTTTCTGTAACCTGTTTGTCCATAATTATGTGTGTCAATGATGATGATAATAAAAATACAAACTACGGAAAATGCACTTAAATCCTTCAGCAAATGACTGAGCTTGTGTAAATTGTGTGGCTATAAACATGTTTTAAGAAACTGTTTTCGCAGTTGTAAACTAGAACCAGGCGATATTTTTATTTCAATACAAACATTATGACGAAAATTGTTATTATTCATAGTCAGTATTTTGCACGTTAATGTGGTTGAATAACTCAGCGCGGTGCATATTGTTGGACACGAAAAAGTGTCAGGATTAAACAGCTTTAAGTTTTTTTCAAAAATCTGGCAAACTGGTTGCGACAAAATTGCATATTTTCTGGTAAGGTATTTTATTTTGAGCCACCTTGTACGCCGTTTAAAAAATTCGCCGTTGCAGTTTGGCGTTATTCTTGTCAATTTTATTAAATAGCGTGATTTTTGAAAGAATTGTACCTGTTGATCGTAATGCGAATAGGCCTAGTTTAAGTCAAAAGATCGGAACGTTTTGGATAATAGCATTAATTATAGTCAAACATTTAAGGTGCGTTTTCACTGCGCGCGTTAACGCGCATGACGCGCGTTAACGAGCGCTAAACGCGGGAACCATCTCAAGTGACTGTAAAATTAAGCACTACCTCGCCCTAGAAGAGCGGATATATAACCAATTCAATTGAGATGGTCCCGCGTTTAGCGCGCACCCTTACACGCTGCAAATAGCGCAAAAATGCGTTACGTCGTTACGCCGCATACGTACTACCGGTAAGTATATTCGCATTGTAGTCTAGTGCCTTAACAGTATTAGGCTATACAAGTAGTACAACAATACATAACACACTTTGAGTCTTGTTGAAACTTACTTGTTTCATGACCATGATAGATTGTATTTTTTGGACCTGAGTGACTGTTATAAACGGACGCGAGACGCGTTTGAATCGTCGCGCTTGACTGCAGTAAAAATTGCACGCGGTTATAACACTCCAGACACTGTGTTGAGAGATATGAGGACGGAGTCGGTCATAAAATAAGCACAGAACGAATAGTAACGTATCTTTATATTACTAAACTAGAAAGCAGTCAGAGCCCGCACACCTCCGCCAAGGCCACGTTGTTCGCTAGGTGGCAGCACCATCTTCGGTTTCGCAGCGGTTTGCCTTATGCCCCATTGAAAGCAATGGTAACGAAAATTTCAAAGTGATCCAGAATCCAGGATTCCTTCCGGATCACCTTTAAAATTGAATCACTGGTAGTTTTTGCCATTCCCGACATACCCTCAACATTTCAGAAAAATCCTTCCAGAACTTTTTGAGTTATCTTGCTAACACACAGACAGACAGACAAACAAACAAACAAAGTTTGGCAAAAACATAACCTCCTTGGCGGAGGTAAGAATGCACGACTGATCACCGACATGCATACAAGTGGCAGTGCGTGACTTCTGTTTTATTCTAGAGCCTATACGCTGCTCAGACGTGTCTCAGTGCTGCAGTGGTTTGGTTGTCAGTCGTACGTCGCTGTGGTTACGGTGTAGTTTGTCGGTAGATCAGACGAAGTAGAACCGGACGCTGGATTGACAAACTGGACGACCAGTAGAAAATAAGTAGTCAGCAGAGCAAGAATCTGACAATGCAGTTCACAGTCGTAACAAACGCTACATAGTCCAGCGTTACGCATAAACACCACACATTGATTTAGTAAGCTTACTGTGCAGACAGATCCGTTAGCTATAGCCTACGTATTACAATGCTACTCAGTATAAATAAGTTAATAAGTCTAGTACAAAGCGTCAAAATCAGCATACAAAATTTTGAATTCTAGCCCACTGCTGGTCGAAGTTGTTCAAAAAAATGCATTTTAACTTATAATGCGATGAATGTGCTTAGTGATAAGCTACATGTATGTTTAGCCTACGCTTGAAAAGGACGTGGCCCATGAAACTTTTTCTTGATAACTGAAATGCTGGATTGCGCATTGATAAACGTGCAAGATAAATCAGAATCATGCGACGGGTTTTTTTAATGTTTAATGTATTTTCCCAATTTTATTGTTTTGTGTGTATAAGTATAATGACTATTATCCGATTATGTTGGGTTGTAATAAGAACTGCTGACTGCAAAAAACAACGAGTGAACCATATGCTTACGCACCGCTAGTATAGTGTTTTTGTCGATGACAAATATGCCCAGTATGCTGACACCAATCGGCTCTCCGTTCAGTCGATTTAGAAACACATTCATCTGACAATAAGCAATAATATTAACAGAGTTAATGCGCAAGTAATAATGATACAAAAAGAAAGGCAACCACACAGGCGCATCTTTCCGCTGTTTCGCGCGCGCCATTTTTCAGCTTTCAACTATAGCCTAAGTCAAATAAGTTTAAGAAGACGCCAGCCTGCAGCCGTGTCGTGTAACGAAACTCGGACATTTTCTTTACACTGCGTTCCATTGTTTGTTGCCTTTTTATACATCGGCACTCGTAAAAAAAGAAAAAGTAAGTAAGCAATGGGGAGTACCGTAACTAGCAACGTTGTTGACACCAAAACGGTAAAGCTACAACACTTGTATACGTTACAGTCACATATTTATGCAAGGCATATGGATTCGGTCTCGTATGTATTCGTATCGTGTCATGTTAAAGTCTTTAACACGATACAAGTTATGCAACAATTGACCGTTGTTTTCCAATTCCGCGATTTTGAAACTCGAAGTAAATGTGTAGATTTCTTGTATTCAGAAGTCATTATGTTGTCATAGTATGTTACTAAAATCGTATAACTACCGAAACCTGACATATTATGAACTACGATAAACTCCTTAGACACTAACCTTGCTCACAGTTTTACAGTCCAAATCCAATGAATCGAGATCGATATCATGAATTTTCTCTGCCAGTTTGTGCGCCTAAATAGAATTTGTGCAAACAGTCATAAATAGCGGCTAAAATGCTTACTTGTAATGTAATCTGAAAAGTATTCGCTTAGCTAACAAATTGTTCAGCGCTCTGTGAATATAAGAAACATTGAGATAAAGCGAGTTTACATAAAGTGTAGGCCTAATTTAAATCACGCAAAGATAAACGTCGATATGAAAGATGAAACGCAAGTTTTCACCATTAGGCTATCTATCTTTAAATCAATACATGTACAAAACATCAGTTTATACAGTTGTTAACGGCGACATGCAATGAGTGACACATCGAAAACAGCAAAAATCAGAAAAAAGGCGATATCACTTACCATCATATTGTCTAACTGTCAGTGTGCTGTTGAATAATATCACCTTTTTACGATTTTTGCTGTTTTCGATGTGTCACTCATTGCATGTCGCCGTTAACAACTGTATAAACTGATGTTTTGTACATTTATATTTGCTGTTTTATTACAATAACAAAGTTTTATGTTGATGGTTAATTATAAACCATCTGCTTTCCACGGCCATGAAGACACTAAACCTTAAATATTTTGGGGTTACGATTTTGATCTTTAGGAATCACGTGACGTCAGCGGAACGTGACCACATCGAAAGCAGCAAAAATTAGAAAAAAGTGATATTATTTAACAGCACATTGACAGTTAGACGCTGTGATGGTGAGTGATATTATCTTTGTCTGATTTTTGCTTTTTTCGATGTCACTAATTGCATGTCGTCGTTAACAAGTGTATAAACTACTGTTTTGTACATTTATAGCATATAGTACTTAAATACACACCCTGTTGTTGACACTGATCGCCAGGCCAGCAGCCAGCGATAACCCAAGTAAGTTGATGAGGAGCCAGTAAAAGTACTGGAAAGTTGCTTCGGTGCTTCTTGAGACGGTGACCTGTCGATAGAAAATTATGAAAAAGAAAACGACAATAATGCCGACTATGTGGCAACCGAAGCATGCGACGTTGCTGATCATGAGAAAGCGATCAGCTTCCTTCACCGAGTGGCTGATGGTCTGATGACGCCGACGAAACTGTTCAAAGTTGCCGTGAAACTCACCTCGACCGCCCAGACATTTGCTGAACTC
>Ga0056128_1009672_pt1 | contig 12080 bp, 3 predicted proteins | sample WorMetLIZISLAND2_FD_71113 | JGI IMG/M metagenome (GOLD analysis project Ga0056128, IMG submission 71113) | Marine gutless worms symbiont microbial communities from Max Planck institute for Marine Microbiology, Germany - Olavius geniculatus... ...
AGTGAATTACGACGAAATGGATGGAGATAGACTAAGATTACCTGCGAACAGGAACTGCTATAGGCTTTCGTGCGTTTCGTGAGCTTTGCTCAAATTTCTTGTCTGGGATTCGAGAAGGGGGATACCCCTCGCCATGCCCCCTCGAAGCCTCAATCTCGGCGCCTAGATTGATAGTATGCTTACTAGCTGCCACTGTACAATTGAAGCGGTGGATACGTTGACTGCAGTGGAATGGTTGCATGTTCTGTTGACAGCTGTGCTTGTCGGGTCATCGGTCGGACTGTTCATAGCATTCCAGATGAAAGAGAACAAGGTAGAGTTTGCTGATCTGCTCTCTGAGGGTTCCACTCCACGCTTCTACTGGGGCTGCTTCGTGGCAGCGGGCGGCGTGCTCTGCGCTCTGGTGTCCTCTATCTTCTTCATCTGCGAGGGATGTCGCACAGACAGCTCCAGATCATACGACGGCTACGACGCAACGAGAACTATTTGAGATAAGGTTTACTGCGAAGTTCTAGACCAATTAAGTTAAGTTTCCATCCAATACAACGCACATATGCAACGCAAAAATAGACACCGCTTTTATCCTTGCGTTTTGGCTGTTCGTACTAGACACCGCATCGCTGAAGACTGAAATGGGTAAACGAGCACGCAGTACTAGACTACGAGCTTATACCACTCCAGACAGTGCGATATCGTACTTAAACCACGCTCAGATGGCACAGACTACGCTGTCGTTTGGTTTATGACGCACGACTGTAGCTGAAAGTACTGTTGTGAACAGGGTAGCAGTCAAGCAGTGCAAGCGTTCGCGTCACTTGCGTCAAATAAATCGCAACGGCACTGTATTGCGTTGCGTTGCGTTATGTGCGTTGCTTTGGATGGAAACCACGCTTTATGCCGCACGTTCATGGAAGTTGTTGGACATTTTCGAAACTTCGATTTCATCATTTTGACTCTAATACTTTGAGAATGGTGTCTGAGATTTGTAGTCAAGTGGGTCAGTGTTGACTGTGCCAAGTGAAAATCGTGTAACATTCATTCACTTTATGGGAGATGGCGCATAAAAGTAAAACATATACGTGCTTTAGGTTAAGTAGATCGACAATTTTGGAAACGATTAGCGTTTAACGTGACCGCTTTTTACCGCAATGACCGAGGCTAATAGTTTCCAATATTGCCCGATTGCTCGCTTTAGGTTTCAGTGAACCACGTTTTATTTATGTTTCGTTTTTTACGCGACACCCTCCATTTATAAACGGACGATGTGCACGAGACACGAATTGCTTGTTGTGTGCGTATACTATGATTTTGTGTGGTGCTCGTCCTTCTTGCTTGCAAGTAGAAAATTATTATTGTGCGTTCGTTCTACAGGCCGCATTGCGCGTCTTGCCTGTTTGTCTGTCCGTCACTCCGTTTTCCCGTACGGATTCTTGGCTGGAAAATAGAAGGGTGTAAGAAAAGACAAAATCAGTGTCAACGTTCCACGTGACAATATAGTATCTGTGTGTGATTTATCATTTGAAAAATCGAACATCAAGGTCGTTGGAGGTCAAAACTTCAAGGACATAACGCATTATAAAGTAGTAATTTACCTCGCGCCGACTCAAACTATTGTTGTTAGACCTAATTTACTCTTGGCACCTGAAACATTCAGCAACTGGACAGACAGACGCATCCATGTCGATGATGTCATTTCAGTACTCACCATCGACATCCTTAGTTGTTATTCTGACGTGCGGCTGCTAATTTCAACCACAATGTCCGTGTCAGAAACTAGGAGGCGGATCCAGTGTAACGAAGATCCAATTAAAAGTCATTTTACGAATAGCTAAAGCGATGCCCTTTTAAGGTTCATGTGGCTCAAGCTCGGCTTTTATAATTTAACAAAAATCGGAACTGGCCCCAGATCCCCGGTTTTCCTAATTTTTGATCGGTTTTATGTCAAAAATCCTGGATTCGCCCCAGAAGATAATGCTCGTATGAATGTATGTACACCCTGTCTCAGAAAAAAACAGTCAAAATTGTTTTTGTCATAACTTTGTCAAATTTCCACTGACTTTAATAATTTTCGGCAGGTTGATGGCTAAGACGACGAAATTATGTAAGGTGCATTCAATTTCCACCTCACCTAATTTATGTCCATGCACTACCATGTGAAACATAGATGCTCCAAATTGTTGCACAATGCTGAGTTGTTGTCGCAAATAAACGCTGTAACGGGTTAATTCGGCACAAAATACACTAAAATGTAAATAATTTAACAAAATTGTAAGTTTGGGTAAAAACTCGCTTGCAAATTAGAATTTATGCCAAAGTGTGCTCCGCATACAAAGACGCAGTGGCTTAGATGCAACCCCAATAGCTGATAGAAAAATCAATGATCGACTGATCAAATGCATTAACTCGTCGATTATACGTATTTTAAGCTCATCAGCCAGCTATTTTGTTGTCTGCTGTTTTCAGCATAAGATATATCTCAAAATTATTAAGCCATGTTGCACCCTCTGTGAAACTGATGATGCAAAGGTGAGCCATTTGATACAAATAATCGCCGCGTAATGTAACAATTTGGAGCATCTGTGTTTCACACGGTAGTGCGTTGACATAAATTAGGTAAGGTGGCAAACGAGAGTACACAGTAATATCGTCTTGGCCATCTTTATGCCAAAAATTATTAAAGTTGGTCAAAATTTGACAAAGTTATGCCAAAACAATTTTGACTGTTTTTTGGACACACGGTGTAGTTTTATATTGTGGATTTACAACTTTCTATATTTCTGACTATGCTGTTTTCCTACAGCGTGCACCACTTAGGATTGTTTTACGTGCAACGGTGCAGCATGAATTAATTATAAACCAACCGTAAAACCTGCTATTTGTTGTACTAAACTGTGATTTCTTTCAAATTGTATGCCCGTGTTGTAAAGGACACGTGAAATTTCTTACTTCGGTTGAGTTAACGTATTGCAGGCTACAGATACGCCGTGTCCCAGAAAAAAACGTGTCACATCGCCTGCTAAACATTTGCTGTAATTCAACGAATTAGCGCCAGTTCTGAATTCGGTAAAGCTTTCAGTAAATTTTTTACGTTAGTGCAGTAACAGATTTAATTTGAGGAGGTACGTTATACTGTGGCTTTTCCGCAAATAATTTCTGAGTGCAGACATGAAAAAAATTAAAACCGATCCACATCTTAAGTTTCTTTCGAAATAATGGACCACGGTGTGCACTGCATTCACGGCAAGGCATGGAATAACCGTGTACAGATCTTTTGCAATTTTGCATCTCGTTCTATTTTTTACTAAATATTATATATAATATATATTATATAGTATGTACATAAACTTTTATATACATAAAAGTACTCGTTAAACAATGAATTCAGCCATAGGTACAGCCAGAAATTAGAGTTGGGGAGCACACTAAGGCCCAGAGAGCCGAAAATCGAGGCCGAAGGCCGAGAGCGGGGGGGAGTAGGGTGGAGTTCTTGGGGAGTGGGCAGCAAGCCCACTACCCACTAACTAAAGGGTCAGGGCCACTGTAAGTGCCCCCACTCGGGTCCCGGGTAAAGCCCGGCCTCAAACGCGTTTTTCGTCACAAAAAAAAACCTGAAAACGTCGGTCGTACTGCACAAATTTGCATATTTTTGGGCTATGCAGCTTACAAACTTACTTTGGCTACGCCTATAAATATTGGGCTTATTATTTGTCAGCATTTGTTGTGTCTGCGTTCTAAAGTCATAAAGTTATCGGTACAAATAAATCTGAAATGCTTCTGTAACTGTGTGACTCAAAATGTTGTTGTCAGGTTTGCAGTGTTCAACCTCTGAATACTAAGCATCTAAACAGTACTCACTCTCATACCAATAAAAATATTTAAAATTCTAAGTACTGCTTTATTGTTACGTACTCAATTAGTGGACAAATAGTTTTGCTTGTAATTTACTGTTCTGCTGATTTTTAAATGCTTTGGCACTTTTGTGAAGTAAGAAAATGCAGCAGTGGAAAACTGACCAAAGAGCGGGACATGTACTCGTAAAAAGTCAAGAACAGGCAATGAAAAAATGTGCAAAAGCTGGCTAGAAAATTTATATGTTTTATAACATATAAATCCGGCGCCTACGGATAAAGCCAAAAGCTGATTCTAAGACGTCATCCGTAGCCTACATTTTATATGCTCGTTGACAGTTGTATTCTAATGTTCCTTATCATTACGTAATTTCCTTCTGTTTAGTTTTGGTTAATAAATGCATGTGTTCGTGTAATTTTAAAAACTAGAACACGCAGTAGTAAGTCAATTTCATCCTGCTGTTCAAATATTGCACTACAGGTTTAGAACCACGAACACATTACTTGGTGATAGTAAAGCTATTTCCTTACTCCAAATGTCCACAATGCGAATTAGTCCGTCGACATTGTATGATCTTATATTTGTAACATTGTTACAACAACAACAATCGACACTGCGTCATAGCCAAATAAAATACACCAAGAACATGTCATATACGTTACAACGAAACCGCAACCTTCAACATATGCAAGTCAACGAAAAAAACGGCAACAACAGTCTCCCGTTGCCGCATTAGAGGTCTTTTAACGTACCGCACAAATCTACAGTCGCAAGCTGACAAAAAATTATAGACAACACTCGAAAAAATTGATTCGCCGTCCACCGTCTGCCGACGAAACCGCGTAATCAGGGCTTATCCACATGTGCAAAATAATATAAAGTAATTGGAGACGGTCGCCGTCGACACTTTTTACTGTTTATCACATAGCGAAACGTGGCATTACAATCTTGCCAAAATTGTTCTTTTTTCTGCATGTACTGCGATAAAACAAAAGTTGTTTTATAGTTGAATTAGCCGGTTTTATTATATTTCATTTCATTGCACATTGGCTAGTGCCCTACGGCTCCAACAGAGACCTCTAAATGACCGCAACGTTACTAGCAACAACTCAGTTACCATCAAGTACTGATTGACAGTCAGGGGCGTATTTAGACATGTGAAAAGAGAAAAGAGGCCTGTCCACCTGTCTCCCCTTTTTCAGAAATATTGTTACTTTAGACCTGACAATTTCCTTTTTCTTTATGATGACTTTTTCTCCTTTACAAATGTTTTTTTCCACTTTCAAATAAAGCGGCCGACGCAAGAGTCCTACAAACACGTCCCTGTTGCCAGTAAGAGTTACTTCGAAATGCGGTCGCCATGTTTGTCGGTATTCTTGTTGGCAGAAACCGCCACATTTCTCTCTTTACCCATTGACTAGTAGCTGGGCCAATATAAATCTAACGTATCGTATCGGTCTACAAAGGGGCGTATCTAGAAAAGCAAACATAAGTGAAGACACGCAGTTTCGTGTGCCACTCCACTTTTCGTGCGAAAATATTTTACTGTGTGTCAGGCGGATTTTGTCAGATTTCTGCCTGCCGGATCGTTCTCAGCCACCTATCACGGTTCGCTGTTTTTCTGGGGTATCACACAACGCTAAAAACGATCAGCCGACAGCAGAGACAACCCGTATATAGACACGCACTGAACTCTTGTGAGACCGCAACGTTAACTGTCATCATCATCGTTATACACAACGCTCGCTCGGGTAGAAGAGACGTCACAGAAAGATAAACCGAAACAGACGAACGAGAGAGCTGGTTGCAGAGATCGACTCGTGATGCTCTGCTCAGAGCTGCAGCTTGACGAATGCGCCGACCGACGCGACGGACACGAACAGAAGCAGCCAGCTCATCGAGATCTCATCCTCGAAGGCCATCGTGGCGAAGGCGACGCCGACAACGGCTAGGATGAAGCCGCAGACCCACAGCACGTCAGCCTTCGACATGAGCTCGCCCGGCGTCAGTCGAGGTGATGATGGTTTACTCGTCGCTGGTGACCGTGAAATAGCGGAGGTCTGGTGGACCGATGTGGCTGCAGGCCGTTCTGCTGCTGATGCTGTGACGGCGGGCTGGTTCACGGGCATCACCTGGGCTGCTGGTTGAACGACCGGACTGACGTAGTTCTGAGGTGACGTCGCTGCCACCCTCACGACTCCCGCTGGAGGACCGATCGGGCCGGCGACTTGAGGGGCTGCCGTCGGCGGTGACGGAGTGATGGTCACGGGCTGGGGCTGAGGCTGGACTACGGGCGGCGCGGCGGCAGGACCGTTGTAGGCGGCCGGTGTCTGTGACGGCGCGGGCGGGGAGGTAGTCGCACCTGCCGACGAGCGGATCGTGATCCCCCCGCCGGTGGCGCCGGGTGAGACGGGTTGAGGCGGCTGGGCTGACGACATAATTACGACACTGCCGCTACCACTCGGCGACTGTATCATCACAGGACTCGACGACGACTGGATCTGAACACCACCAGGGGCAGCGGTAGGACCAGCGGCGTTGAGTATGATCGGCGTCGGTCTCGGAGCACCAGAACCACCTATCAGCATCCAGTCACGTTATTAGTGGATGATAAAATGCCTCGTATTTCACTTCACGTCAACAACCAAATTAAAACTACCGGTGTTGACGTAGGGGCCTAGGCTATTATGTGGTCGTCCGACTGACCCCTATCCTTTAGAGCTGAAAATTGGCACACCGATTACTCCTGCCGTGGACGACGTTTCCATCAATTTTGCTTTTTTCCACGAGATGTTTTCGAATGAAGAGCCGATACCGGACGGAGGGACAGACAAACAGACGGGGCATACTCGTACTGGTGTCTAGTAGGATGGCCGCAGAATGAAAGCTCCAGGTCTATACTGTGCAGAAGGCTGTGCAGCGTAAAAGTCGCTCTTCCCATTACGCATCTCCTGTACAAGTCCAATTAACAGTGAACAATGACAGGCCTAGATATTATCGTGGTACGCAAGGAAAGATAGCAATAGTAAATAACTGAAAAAACTGGCATAAATCTGTCTTAATTTGCCACTAGTCCACAATGAGAAATAAACAACATTAACGAGCGGCTTACTAACCGTCAGCGACGTTGGTCATCATCTGAAGCGGTCGGGTGCCGGATCCTCCGCCTCCTGTAGAAATTATCTTTACCGACGACTGGACTCCCTGCTGATTCCCGGGCTGTGGCTGCATGTCCGCCATTGCTTTCCAGATCTACCAGGAGAAAATCTCCAGCCAGCTGGTAGGAAGGAGTTTCCAGTAGAGAGAGAGAGAGGTATAGCTTTGCTATCTAACTCAGACAACGCACCGCCCCCGACGGCGATCAAGCGCTGGCTACAGCCCAGCTTAAGTGCCGTTTACATTCGTGCGACGCACGAAGAAACATGTTTCAACCATCGGCTGATAACACTTCTGTCATGCGTCACTTACCTTTCTGAATCATACAGAATTCACGTCTCACATTCTCAAACTGATCGAATGCCTCATTCGACGGGTTTCTTATCGATATTGCTCATACCAGTTTATTTATTTACTTACTTATTTGTTAAAAGCTTTAGATCGGGCCCTTGCAATCAGCAATGTTGGTATATTTTGTTACTTGAAGTCAATTGCGGTTTTTCTTAGTCATGTGTTAGATACCGCAGAATTTTAAGTAAACGTTGTGCTAACATTGTGAAAACATTTTAGCAAACATTTTGCATGTGCATGACTGAAATACGACACTAGTTAGTCAATTGCATGTGCGGCCGTCTTAAAAAAGCAATATTACTAGTTTTGCCCGTCAGTCCGTTCAAGGCGTGATCCCAACTCGAAAACAAAAAAGGCGTACGGACAAACAGAAACCGGTGTGAACGTTTTCCAATACAGAAGTAACGGGTGTGCCAATTTGTAGCTCAAAGAGTCAAAACTCAGAAAGACGGCCGACATACGTCTCTAGTTTTGCAACGTTTTATTCCGCTTAAATAAGTGCTCAAGTATAGCGACTCAGTACATACGTGTCTGTAGGCCTACATAACGTTCAACAATTTAGAAACAAAGCAAGCAAACAAATAAGAGAAAGTTAAAATTCTTGCAAAAATTCATCCAGTCAGATAACGATATTTGCTCACAGTTTGAACATAATGCGCATACGGACTGATGATGGAGCCCAAGCTTCAGCTGCTGTTGCTGACCGCAATGATTGGCATGCGTTCATCTCTCCAGCAAGCTTGCACTGTACTGTAGGCTCCCAGTTCGAGGGAGGCAGACTTAAATAACCGACAGGCGGCACCGCCCGGGGCAATAGTTGCCGCTGACGTAACTGCGCTCGTTCGCTGCTATGGAGCATACAACAGCCGCCCCATCTTATACTGTGTTCTAGCGAGGCCGCCGCAGCACCATTAGACACACAGACGGCAGTTTCCCACACAATGTCTCGTCGTCGCTTCTCGCCGGCCTATGCCGAGAAAACGACCGTCTGGATGCGCGAAGATTTATTGGTCGTAAAACGCAAAAGACTGAGCGCGATTGATAATCATAATCACAAGCTCTTAGCTCAGATGACTGTCGCGCTTTACGCATGTCGTGATAGTTATTGCGACTTACCGTGTAGCCACAATACACCCTTTACAGAAGACGACAGACGACGACGGACGACAACAGTGTAAAACGCCTGCAGAATTGCTGTCATCTGGCGCGCTTTGACTCGAGCCGCCGTTCCCAGAATGAAGGAACCACACGGGCTGGTCCGTGACGAAGGCAAGCGGCCTGACGGTTTGACATTGCTGCCATGGAACTCTGGGCGCAGCGCCACTTAGGACGTCACAGTGGTCGACACTCTGGGAAACGCTTATCTGCTGCAGAGTGCCATCATCCACGACTTTTTTCGAGTGGCACTGGAAACGCTTGGACCCATGAGTGTCAGCACCCAGGAGTTCTTATCACAAATCGGAAAGGCGTTTGACCGAGGTGCCGACGGACCCCCATGAAACGACGTTCTTATTCCAGTGCTTGTCGGTCACCGTCCAACGCTTCAACGCGGCATGCCTAGCAGATACGTTCGCAATTTCCGAACCCGCATCGTAACCATTCCGGACATAATTTCTGTACCGTAGTTTAATATTTCAGCCCTCGGGAATTGAGTACTAGGGCTATAATAAATAAATAAATAAATATAAATAAATGTTTTCTTAACAACCCAGGAAGTAACAAATCGGCAGTATGCCGGTAAGCCTGAGCGAACGTACAGTACGTATGCTGGCACAGATAACGGCCGTGTTGATCAAAGCGAGCGCCGGCGATCGCCCGAAGAAGAAAAAACTGTCAAACGGCACACCGCACAGGACACCGGCAGCCGGATAAAAAGCGCAGCGATCAGTCGGCGTTGCTATAAATAGAGCGGACAAACAGACAGACAGACAGAATCTGCAGCTGCACACTCTGAGCGTGCAACAAAGAGTGATGTCTAGCGTCAGCGCGCGACAGTCAATAACCATTATCAGGTTTATACCGACGACTAGTGGATGAAGTAAATAAGTAAGTAAGTAAGATTATTTAGAAGGCGCAATTTAACAATAGCCACAATGCGCTGCGCTCTCAACGCCCAAACAAAAATGTCTTCAACTGCCGTTTAAACTGTTTATAGTTAATGTCAGTTTGTCTCAGATGAACTGGCAGACTGTTCCACAGCCTAGGACCTGCAGCAGCAAAGCATCTGTCTCCATAGCTGCTGCAGGTCCTTCTGACGACACATGTCCTTGAGTTGGCAGAACGCAGCTGACGACGACTTTCGTCGGAGACCAGCTAACAGTCGGCAACCAGGTAAGGTGGAGCCATACCGGACAGTGACAAGTAGACCAGAGTGGTCATCTTAAAGTCCACCCGACGCCGGACCGCAAGCCAGTGCAGCTCATGTATAGCACCGGCGTTATGTGGTCATAGCGTCGAGCCCCCGACACCAAACGTGCAGCCGCATTCTGAACAGACTGCAGCCGGCTCCTCAAACCGTCGGTGATGCCGTAGAACATCGAGTTGCAGTAGTCCAGGAGACACGAAATAAGCGCCTGGACCAGCGTCCTGATCGTTCTGAAAACGATCGGCATACGGCAATAGCGACAAGAAACAGTTCATTTGTTATTGATCATGTTATACACAGAATTAAGTGTTGCTACAAGTAAAAGTCAAATCGACACGGTGAGCTAACTAAGCGTCAGTGAGTCAGGACGTCTTACAGTAGGTCAGACTAAAGGCGCTCGCACACATGCTGTAAAATAAGAAAATAACGCAAAACAACTGGAAACGGTCGCCGTCGACCCCGTTTACTGTTTACTACAGAGCGAAACGTGGCGCTACAAAGTTGGAAAGAAGATGCATTTTATTGCGGAAGTTCACGCGTACAGTTCCACCTCACTCAGCGTTTGCTTTTGCACTACCTGGGGAAAGCAGACCAAGCAAAATACGTGTTAAAATGAATGAAAAAACGTCAATAAATTCCACCTATCCTAATCTGTAGGCCGGTATATTACAAGGTTTGACTGTCGTGCAGCAGTGTGTCTACTAGATGAAGTTAAGGAATGTTTGCGAAGTCAAGAAGCGACTGGTACAGCCTGGATTGGTCTAGAGCAGAACATTATCGATACTGCTGTCAATAAATGGAGAAAGCGTCTCCTTACCTGTGTTCGCATAGTGGGCCAACACTTCAAGCAATTTTACTGCAGGTAGTTGAAAAATAGACAACTGGATGAATTCAGAAATGTGAAAAAATGTGTTTTACCCGTTATGTTAATTAAGCAATCATATCGCATTGGATAAAAAGTGATATTTTGCTGGTTGTGTTTTGTCCAGGTGGTGCAGAAACAAACGTTGTGTGAAATAAGAAACTAAGCAATCATTTGATGGCAAGTTGTGTTAGGAATATTCGTACCAAAAATTATCAAAATCTGGTAATTGGTTTTCAATCTACAGCCTAAAATGTTGCGATGCTTGTTTGGGACACAATGTAAGTTGTTTTACGGTTGTTTTAGCATATTTTATTTTATTTCATCGCACATCTGCGAGCGCCCGCCCCTAAGCTAGATCGCTAAGTCGGTGAAATGTACACATATCGTGAGGCATGGAACGTATCTTTATCGTCATGCTTTCGGTCACACATAGTCGCCGACGCAAACACTTTTCTACCGAACCACTCCTTCACCATACTAACAGTATTCCAGTGGCGTAGCCAAAAATGTAAATTGGGAACCCCTCTTATTTTCCCTCTCCTTCCTTTACCTCCCCTCCTCCGTTTAACGGGGAGTTAAGGTTGCTTGTATGCGAATTTCAAAGCATGTTAGACATAAAAATCAACACCTTTACGAACCAGGTTATTGAGCAAAACTTACGGTACTTTCGAATTTTTATTGTGGTTCCTGGCCTTCCTCCCGTTGTCTACGCCACTGCAGTATTCAATGCTACCGATGATCACAATTTCTTTACAACGAGAACTTCAGTTTATAAAAAAGCTACGGAATTGTCCCGAAAACAGCCACGGTAGCAACGACAACGACAGCACAACAGCAACAGCAGTCGATAAAACTGTACAGCATTCGATATCTCAGATCAATATTAGATCAATATGAGATCGAACTCGAACAACAAACGTCACGAACACCAATGTGAAAGTATTGTTGCTAACGTCGACAGTACGAGTTATAAACTTATTGTCGTCGTAGTAGGCCTAAGCCTAGTAGGCCTACTAGCAGTATATTAATAAAGGTTAAAGGTTAATGGAAGCCCATTCCAGAGCTACGGAGCGACCTGCTGTATGGGATCGGACGGTGTTACCTGCCACTCGACACAGGTGAACGCGCCGCGCCTTAACATCGGCCGGTACTCGATTTACCTACCACGGAGGAACGGAAGGTTGAGTTGACCTAGGCGGCTGGTTAAATACCGAGATGGTTTACCTTCTCGCAGGCAATCACCCATCCCAGTACTAACCCGGCCCGGCGTAGAGTAACTTCGTTGATCGAATCAAACGCGTTACCGCTAAGCCACGCCACCAACTAATACTAATAATTAGGGCTGGTACTGATTAAAATTTTTTTATTCGATTTATCACCAAAAATTAATCGCGATTAATCGATTAATTTCGAACAATTTTTCAATTTTGTAGTTAATGCAAAAAAACCATGAAAACTGCAAAACGCAAGTGTACTTGTTACCGTTCATAAAAG
>Ga0056128_1009673_pt1 | contig 12080 bp, 5 predicted proteins | sample WorMetLIZISLAND2_FD_71113 | JGI IMG/M metagenome (GOLD analysis project Ga0056128, IMG submission 71113) | Marine gutless worms symbiont microbial communities from Max Planck institute for Marine Microbiology, Germany - Olavius geniculatus... ...
TTTTCGTGTTGAGAATGAAACGACCTTGATTTCTGCAAAAAATCGTGTAGATCTAAGCAGTATTTCTGAAGTTAGAAGCTATATAACAGAGTGGCCCCGTTTTTTTGGGCCACCCTGTAAATCGGTAAGTTTATAAACTGCAACGATGCAACTTTTGCGCACATTTGCCGTCTTGTCCTATTAACAGGCCTGCCGTGGACATGAAATTTGCCATCCATATCCATATCCACATATTTTCCGTGGATATCCATGGATATGTCCATGGATATATCCATGGACATCCATGGATATATCCGTATTTACAGATGCCTATCGTGCGTACACATAGCCCCTAAATTTTCGCGAAATACAGCAGTGCTAGAGCGTCCATTCCCCAGGCATTTCTTTTGTGAAACTGTTAAAAATAAATAAAAGTAAAAAAATTAAACACATTTGCATTGAAATATGGTTTCTAAAAAGTATTTCCCGGCTGTCATGAAAATCTACCGTAATTATTTTATTGCCCTTGCTATGGCCGACCGTTAGGATGTCGTCTCTCAGTCGTCTCTTTAACCGTAACAAATGTATTATGGCTAAACGGTACGTCGTAAAAAGTTGGCGATACCGTTGGATAGGGCAATAACGATTACCTATAAGCTGTTGAAAGTAACCATGTCTCTATCTGCAGCTCTTTGGCCGCAATTTTGAATGCAATGCTTCTGCCTGCAGCCGTCACTTACGTGCGCCAAATTACCGTATCTTATTCTAGCACTGATTTTAGCGTCCAGTATAGCAGCGTCACCAGATCGTGTATGGGACTGCAGTCACTCAGGAAAAACGCTATCTTTCCGCAACCGGAAGTCGGGCACCGGCCTTCAGATATAGGCGGTACGGTCGGCCCATCGCAGCAACAGCTGAGATTTTTGTTCTCCAAAAAGCATGTTGCATTCATGTACGCCTACAGGTATGGATAGAGTGAACGTTTTGAAAAACATTTGGTTTGTACTTCCTACTAGCATTAAATTTGTTAGGAATCCAAAACGTTTGTAATTTTGTTACCGTTTGATAAAAAAGAATAAAAATAATCTCACAAATTGATAAACCGTTTGTTGCCCAAACAACAGTATTAAAGCATAATAGATTAAGACCTGTTGCTGCTATAGTGCACATAAATTAATTTACGCTAACTAAATAATGATTATTCATTTGACTCAATAACATAAATAAACGAGAAAATGAAGAGTAAGAACGACAGACAGAAAAATATTATATGGAGACAAAACACTCAAATATTCAGTTTAATTAGCAAATGCGACAGCACAATATCCATGGATATATTCATGGATATCTATATCCACGGCAAGCCTGCCTATTAATGCAATTTCAGTGCCGACGTGTCGTAAGATTATCAGAGATATACCCGGTAATGTATGTCACGCGTGTCAATCGAACTCTAAAGCATGCATCACTGAAACTACATGTAGGCCTAGGCCTATGGACGAGTTCGCGGGTGACACTGTAATGCGCATTGCAGGCGTGGTGTAGACATAGCCTACTGAAACTGAAACGTGCGACAATCATTGGGTGCGATTTACTTTTAAAAGTTTTAAAGAATCGTCAGCGACTGCAGAAATAACATCTTCGGGCGGGTGACAGCAACCGCAAAACGTTGTACAAGAAATCCACAACAAAAAGAGGCAAGCGGGACTTGGGCTTAATAGCAAGTGATCGTTTTTTGACGAATCGCTGCAGTAGATTTCATCATCGATAGTCCGTCACACGGAGACAATATTATTGCTTCTGCAGCTGCAGCCGGTACGTCGTCTGTATGTGATGCGCACTGCACGCAAGCACTGAGGAGCAGACTGGGCAGTGTGCGCAGTCAAATGTACAGCGGTGAATTAGTGAATGAGCTTTCCGAGCCGACGCTAATCTCGTTAGCGCAACCGTGCGGCACTATACGTCAATTTGAAAAACAAAGCAACCGAGTTCTTCCTGTATACGGGCGAGCCGCTGCCGTGTCTCTTTTGCTATTTCGCTCGTCGTCGTCTAGGCCTACATATCTTTCACTGATGCGACGGCTCGTCCATACAAGCTGCATGTTTAGGCGGAATCGCTTTTTTCCTCCTCTACAAATTTCTCTGTAGCGTGTTCTGTCTGTCAGTCGTCTGTCACGTTAATGTGCTTTTGTGTTTCATTTTTTTCGTTCTCGTTCGGGCTTTTCTGTTTAACCAGCATATGTTGTGTTACTAGTGTGTCATTTCGACTTGTTGTCAAATAAAGATACATGCATACATACAGGCATATGCCGTGACGTTCTTCCAACTCGTCAGACACACCTACAGCAGCTATGAAGACAGACGTTTTGTTGCTGCAGGTCCTAAAAATGTGGAACAACTTTCCAGCATGAAACAAACTGACATCAGCTTTGAACAATTTGAGTGGGTGCTGAAGACATTTTTGTTCAGGTGTTGAGATCACGGTGCATTGCGGCTAACTGTTAAACTGCGCCAGTCTGAAGTCATCTTACTTACTTACTTACGAAGGCACAAGACATAGAGCAGCATGCAGTCCGTTTATAGCAAACCTGGCGATGTGTTGAGATGTGCGGGTAGTGGTGTAGTGACGTCGTCATGCGATTCTTCACTGTTCATCGACGTCGACCGACTGTCACGTTGAACCTCCGGCAGACGTACTGTGTCGACTGAAGACCGCACATTCAGCCTAGCACACAGCAGCCATCAACACTGAATACTGTACAACCCAGCACAAGATATTTCGCTCAAATGTCGCTACCCGCCAGCTGTTTTAAGGTCCACGCTCGCCTCGTCAGCTGTTCTAGCTGGACTTTCGCTGTAGCGTTGCGTTCTATAAATCGCGCAAAGTGGAAAATGACCAAAAAATCCTCGACCGTCTTATGTTTCGACGCTTCATCGTTTAGCTAGCTTGTGAGTTCGGTTTAGGTTTCACGGGCAGTTAGCAGAACAACTTTTGCTTCTTTACTTTTGTGACCGTCGCGACTGTCTGTTTACATTGCTGAGTTTGTTCTATTTGCCACACACGCTATTATATGTTTGACAAATTGGCTTATGACAATAAAATTAACATTATGAATTAGCGTAGTTGTAGTAGTAGCAGCAGCAGCAGTAGATGCCCCTTAGTTTGTTTTAGTTTCTCGATTTTCCCTTCTTATTTTGGTCGTGTTACAATCAAAAAGGTTATATAGAGGTTGGGTCAGAAAAGTAAGCCAATGCACTTTGTCCATATTTTTGCTAATTTTTTTCACCATTGGACTCTGCAAAAAAATTTGCTACTTAGTAGTATGCACACCACACTTATTATGTCGCTACACTACCTTGTAAAATATGAAAATCCAAAAAATATATTATCTACAGATGAACAAAAAGTCTAATAATAAATTTTTGAAGTATATAACTTAAGTGTTAAAATATGAGTTATAGTAAGTGTCAAAAAAGCTAGAGGACATATACACTTTTTCACATAATTTGAACAATTTTACTGTGCATAAATTTTCAATGTACTCTAATGCTGGTTGATAAATGCAATCTTGCTCAGTTAACTGCATGAGCATACAGAACAATGTGCTTCAATTATGCGGCCCTACAAGCTGTGCACTATTTTTTGAAACATGCAAACTTACTTCGTAGCTACATATAAACTTTTTGACACTTATTATAACTTATATTTAACATTTTACTTAAATACATTGAAAATTCAACATTCGACCTTATTACCATCTGTTGACATTGTATGTCTTTGGATATTTATATTTTACAAGGTAGTGTAGCGACATAATAGGTGTGATGTGCATGCCATTAAATAGAAAATTTATTCCGGAGTTTACTGGTGAAAAAATTGTACAAATTGGTCAATATTTATCAGAGATATGAAAAAAGTGCAATAACTTACTTTTTTGGCCCACTCTGTATAACTTCTGCTAAATGCTAACTAACACTCAGCCTAATTAAGTCAAACGGATCGACGTCTCCATTAACAGACTTTAAGCGATTAAGTCACTTCATCAACAGTCTTGGTAACAGGGTCGACTGCTAAGCAGAACTTGCTGTTTCTTTTTTAGTTAACATTCGCCAGTACGCGTCACGCCTATGCACGTAGGGGTGGCCAGACCGAGTTGGTTTAGGTGGCTTGATCGAGTACCAAAATGGTTACCCGCGAACGGTCATCCATGCAGTACTGGTGTACGGACAAAAGGCCACCAAGCTGGTTTTTCAATAGAATTTTTCATCCAAATAAAGTGCAAATCCTTTCAGAAGTATAACTCAAGTCGTCACACGGCTCGACGTACAGTAACTTCACTGATGCGCCAGATGATGTTGGTAGCATTAAGCCAACCGGCTACTTGACTTTATAAGGTTACTACAGTACTAATTTTTATCCCTGCTAAAGTAAATTAATAATACGACAATAATAATAACGAGGTGGATGATGATGTGGCCAGACTAATGTGCGCATTATGCCATAAAAAGTCGGCTATATTGGCTGATATAAGAGGATAAGCTATTGGTTGAAAACGAATCAGCTTATGCAGCCGCTCAACAAGTTGGATGAGCGACTTCTAATGTAATGGGCTTTGGAATCAGTCAACGAATAATGCTGTGGAAAACTGAGTGACGTTGCGTGTACTTTGCTGTAAAAAGATTAATGGCAGATTATAATGTGTGCTAGCTGTTTAGTGCAGATAGGACCACGTGTCGGTTCTCGGATTTGTAGCAGTCGATGTTGAAAATTTGCCGGCCGTATGTAATTGTAACGAACGTCGGGTCAAGGACACAAATGCAAACCACAGAAAATACAGGCTTCATGCCGAACATAAATAGGCTACAAAATATTGTATTCCAAAGAAGATCAGACTGGACGTCTATTGACGCAGCGTTGCGCTTAGTCCCCAGTTCAGCACTTCGACCCCATGCAGAAAGGTCAAAAGCAACAGCGAGGACGGCCGATGGACACCCATAGGCCGTTACGCTAGCTTCGTCCATACGACGACGTTTTGTTGCTGGCCGGTGTCCCATTATAGGATCCCTTCCAGAAATGTCTTTCCCGGCCGACAATTTACCGGTAAAAATCCGCCCTGCCCGGCGGCCGCCCGGGCGGGACGGATTTTTACCGGCAAATTGTCGGCCGGAAAAAACTTTCCTGGGGGACGATCCTATAATGGGGAGACTTGTGTGGCGCCGGCCATATTTTAATGAAGGGGAAACATATCAAATCCGTGATTATCTATGAGCGGATTTTTCATGGGGAGACATTTTAATGTGACACCGGCTAGGCCATAGACATGCACATGTAATCTTAGGACATACGGTCGTGCGACACCGGCTAGTGTGCCACCGGGGAGCTGAGATGGTGACGCCGTCGTCCATCCGCAACAAAATGCCTTTGCCTAGGCGTGCAGATTGACCAACGACCCGTCGGGACATCATATTATTCGCGACGCCAACCGGCGTAAATTCTTTCCTATAGACGACCGATATTTCGCCACCACCGAGGACGGCAAATATTAGCAGACGCCCGGCAGGCAGCGATCAATCGATGCCCATCGCCGTATGCCTGCGCCTGTTTATATCCGCTAAAACTGCATTTACATGTACGTGCTGCGCTACGCAGTAGAACAGGACGCTGACATCACGACACTGCTGTCTGTTTCTGCAGCCAAACCTATCAGATATCTCCGTTTTGTTAGTCGCCTTCTGTCCTCGCTGGATTTCATTGCAGTTAGAAATAGCAAAGTCGAGCAAGTCGTGTGCTTAGGCCAATTACTTAGCATCCTACCTTTAGCAGAAATTAAAATAAGTAGTAGGTTTAAAAGGTCCTCATAGGAAACCCATCTTAAAGCAACGGAACGTCATCTGCAATATGGGATCACACAGGTTTACCTGCCACCCGACGCAGGTAAACACCACAGTTCATATATCCCAAACACGCCCCGCTTTACCTCAGTCAGACAGACTAGTCAGTACTCGATTAATCTACCCCGGAGGTAGACTATAGAAGGCGGAGTGACCTTGGTGTTGGTTGTATATCAAGATGGTTAGCCTATCCGCAGACAATCACCCACTCGTACAGTAACCACTTGATAGCGAATCAACAACCTCGCGATGGTAAGTTTAGCGTCTTAGCCGTTACTCTACCAAGTCAGTAGTAAGTTGACCATACCGATAACGGGCCACATGCTAAAGGCCTGGTACACCTGACCGAGACGTTGGTATGACTGCAGCAGGTGACAGTAGAGAATTCAGTTATACATCAAACGGTGTTTATACTAAATGTAGTTATTTTGGTGAATTCTAACATATATCACAACAAACCTGCATACGGAGGGCGCAGTCGCCGCTTCAACCTCACGCAGAGCACTAGCTGCTGCGGATGTAAATGCCAACGTCGACGATTCACTCGCTTCGGTTGGACTTAGCACCTGTGCAAGCGACGACGTCGGCATTGTGACGTCATCGCTCGGTCCCTGGACGGATAGAGATCGCTCGTCGGCGACACGCTGCGGCCGCCATACTGCTTCCGGTACGGACAGACCGGAAGTCAGTAGTTGAGCGGCGGGGCGGCGGATTGGAACGTGAAGCGACGACAACGAGTTTAATCGGAGAGTTGCGCCGGACGACGCCAGAGGACGCCACAGTGACAAGTTAGACAACCCAGCAGCCGGCGCCCTGCCAGAGTCCGACCTATCACTAGTCACACACTCGTCATCATCATCTTCGTCGTCGTCGTCGTCGTCTGGACTGAAGAACACATCCAGCGCGTGTGCGCCGACGTGCGAAAAACGAGCGTGCTTCTCGTCGTACGACGGACTGCTAGGACTGATCTTAAGACGCCCAGGACTGATCCTATGACCTCTAGGACTAATCCTACGAGCGGCGAGGATCTCGGACACGTCGGCGGCAAGCGTGTCGGTGTCGGAAACGCCGTCGGCCGCCTCGTGGTCTGACAGCGCCACGGTACTGCTGCCGACGCTCGAACACACGTCCGTCTCGACGCCGATTACTGCAGGTGCCTCGCCGAGCATGGACCGCGACGACGTCAACGATGACGCTGTGTCGTCGACGCCAGGGACAGATGACAACGACGACGTTTGGTGATGGTCCTCGCTGAATGCAGTAGTCGCCGCCGGCGGTTTATCGTCGGCGGCAGTTCGGTGTCCAAGCTGTCGCAGCAGTCGCTGGCGGGCCCCGGTAATGACGCGGTGGATGCGGCGTATAGTGACGAGCCGCTGGGGCGCTGGACGTTGAGTGGCGCTGCTGCTGTCAGCGTCAGTTGCTGATGACAGTCGCCGCACGCACGACTGCTCAGTAGTGTCAAGGCACGAGGTGTCAGTGAGCGTCTTACGGTCGTCGTCGTCGTCGTCGTGAAGACGTTGAGCGGTCGTAGTGGAAGCAGACAGGACAGTCGTGGCAGTGGCAGCAGTAGACGAGGTCGCGCGTGGTGTGGACTGGTCCAGCGGTAGAGCATCCAACTCCACGCCGCTGCTACTCCCCTCTTCCACCCAACTGTCCTCGGGCGTCGCTGTAGGTGCCACGACCCTTGCGGAGGGCGGCGGCAGCGCGACTGGAGCCGCAGCGGCGATCACCTCGGCGGCGACTGTCACAACAGCGGCGGTGGCTTTGGGCGGCACGGTGGACGGCGGCTGGGGTCTGGAAAGGTCCGGTGGCGGCACCAGGGGTCTGGTGCGTCGGACTCGCGGTAGAGCGACGCTGCGTTCACAGTAGGCTAGGGTCGTGGGTCGGCGCGCACGTTGAGCCGGCTGCAGCGGCGGCGGCGTCGTCGTTGCCGTGGCAAACGTGGCGTCAGCAACGCGCACCGACTGAAACAAACACAACATTAATTTCTGCAACTCAAATAAGCTTAGTGCTAGATACGGCTATACTGGGAGAAACGAGTACCCCCGGGTAGCACTAGATGAAGGGTCTACGTTTGGATTTTTATCATCGTTTTATCTTTCGAAAATGTGGTATTCGTGTGTGATGTATCCTCTAGTAAACACGCACATTGCGCGATGCACTAGCCCCGTATCTGGGGTCTCGGAGTGTAAACTGGTTTCTGGCTGAGGGCTAATGAAACAGAGATCAGCGCGCTTTGCGAGGCGAAAGATCCGGGAAAGACTACGTTTACGTATCGTCTAAACGATCTAATTAATGTTGAAACAACTGCCACATCTTTTTAGTTACAATTTGATACAATAACCAGTTTTGATTTAACATTTTCTCCGAAAAAAAATCGCTGCAAACAAATACAGATGGTCATTTTTTGGCAAAAGTACGACTGCAAAACCGGATGCGTCTGTTTTGCTTAGACGAGCCCGACGAGGTGCATAGATAGCGCAATCATTCAACTCATCGTACAGTATAGGCCTGACTCACATTGCTGGTGATGCTGCTGTCTGCGACTGGCACTGCCGCTATGTCAGCGCACGTCGTCGACCTCGCTGAAGTCTCTGCTGATGACGCAAGCTTGCTGTCCGTTGTGTCGACACGTGCACCGCTCGCCGTCGACAGATCCAACGTTCGACTCAACCGTGGTCGAGTCACGACGCGCGACGTCGGCCCGTTGGCGGTCGGAAGTGGCTTGTCGGCGGCCGGTGGAGACAGAAGACGGGTCGCGGGTCCAGCCGCCGTCAGCTCGTCGCCTGACATCTCGACATTCACCGCAGGCGCTTCAGCCACGTCACCTTCTTCGACGTCCGCGGTCCGCGACACTTCAACTTGCGGCTCAGCTGCACTCTGTGCCGTCGCCGTCGCCGCTGCTGCTGCTGCTGGTAAATACACATTCACTACTTCACCGTTTGTTTGCTAGTAGTAGTATGGCACTGATGTAGTATGCATACCAAAACAAGAGTCACTATGCTAGAGTTTTTGTTATGATTTTTTAAATCTCCAGTAAAAGGTCGATTAAAACGTTAAGTAGATAAATAGATCTAATGAAACGAAGGTAAGTAGAATGACCACGTGCAAATTAATAACAAGATGAAAAAATTTGTACAAAAAAACAGCCGTTATCGATTTTGTCTGCTTAATACAGGCTTTTCTGTCTAAGGAATGTTCAGCTCAAATGAATCTGATTCGCTAATCTGCTTGTTAAAATTCCGGTACCAATTACATTCACGCAGAGAGAAATCTAGTCTCTGGATGTCAGCGACGAACGAAAAACGAAAGAAAAAAATGTAAGCTCAAGCCTTCACTGAAAATTAACAGAAATTTATATTAAAACTGTAGTTCAGTACCATACACGAAAGGCATTAAATTTGTCTATTACATTTAACATTTTTAGCGATCTAAAGCTTCTAAGTGTTCATAGTAAACGCCTAAGCATTTTTTGAATAACATGCGAGATACAAAATATAGGCCTAGAGTGTCTCAAAAAGCCCACTTTGCTTTTGCCCACCATGTACAGCCAATATTATAACGAATTTTGATACATGCTGACCTGCAACTGATTTCAGCTACTAAATGTATGCATAATTATTTTTATTTACAGTAGGCGTAACAATAACATCTCAAAAACGGACGCGCTTAAACGACTTTACTTTACTGCCTGCCACCTGTTGTAGGTTTAAACATGACGATTTTAGTATAGTTGACTCATTCTGAGACATGCATGTGGTAAATAGCATGCACAACAAAAAAGTGAATATAACGTGGAAATAGTTGCGAACACGCATGCGAACTATGCCCCACAGCAAGTGAACCTAAGATTGACGATGGGCTGAATAAGCCTACATGGCCAGGGATTTTTCAGTTTCCCATTCCACGTTTCGCTGTTAAAATCATTTCTGCCGGTGCCATTGTTAAGAAAATCATTCAGTGACAGTTCAACATCTAAGTGCAAGTTCTATAGGCATAAGCGAAAATTATAACAGCATTATGCGATCTGTTGTGAGCAAAAACGGCTGAAAATGGCTGAAAACGAAAGTGAAAGTAAAAATGACGAAACCGCCAATGTGCTGCCAAATATGACTTTGAGTTTTGTTCGGTCTTTCAAACAAGAAAAATACAGATTTCTGGCAAAGAAATTGCGCTGGGCAAACTAATAGGCCTACTGTAACTATGAAGTTATAAACTTTAACGATCTTTCAATAAATGTATTCATTCAAAAAATGCCACCATTCCGTATTTTAATGCTATAACGCTCATGGACCGTTAAATTTTGTTTCACAAGCGGGCGGCATGCACCATTGTTAGCCAATAGCCAGAATACATCCATACGTAGGCCTATGTGCCGGGACTCGGGAATATGCCGTGTACTGTGTGTGTATATTATAGAGGATGGGAGGACAGACAGTCGATAAACGTTAGCCGATATATACATGAACATGAAAATAACAGAATGGTAGTGAGCTGCTGAACAGACAGACGGACGGACGGGCGGATCTATTTTCAAGGGCCGGTGACGGACCGGCGGTGCAATAAGTGTCCAGCAATAGCCGGGAATGCCATAAAGCACGTGCGTCACAATAGCACAGTCCAGCGCATCGCTGTTTCTACTGGACACGACGACCGTTAAGCGCAAGCTCCACTTTTTATACTTTCTTCAATTTGCTGCGGATATGTTGCATGACAAATCGAAACTTGAGAGCCAACAATACCACATCATTGTACAGCTAGGTGTACAACTCGTTGTCCAACAAGTTCACGAAAAGTCAAAGGAGTGGAGTTTGGGTTTACAGTAACAACAACGACAAGTCGAACGGTGAATAAAGCACTGTATACAACTACAATGCACGAGGCGTCATATCACACATGGAACAAAAGCTGAATAAAAGCTGTACAAACAGTACGAACATTTGACAACTCACCGGAAGTTCTATTTTTCGGCTTTGCTGCAATATCAAAACGGCCAACATTTATTAAACAAACGCCAACTGCACAGATGTATAAACCGCGGATCTGCTAGGAAATATTATATAGATCCTACATGGTGTTTCATAAAAAGGACCCCTTTTGTTTTTTCATAAATCACTGAAATGATGATCAATTTACACAAAATTTTTACCAGTCGTAGCTGAAGAAATACTAATTCACAATATTTTAACAAAATATGGCAGTTGATTAAATATTCTTTGTTAGTCGTGATGTAACGCTCACTTCATAATATGTCATGGGTACAAGCTTGCTAGTCTCAACTGGTGCTGGCAGTTGCTACCCTGATCCGATGTTGAAAAATCTGGTTCACTGATGACAAATTTGTGAAGTTTTACCGCTGCAGTTACAAAAAACGTGCAAAGCGTTTGCATTTATATGTCTGTGGGGACAGCTGGACTTTCACCTGTTCGAGCGAGAGGGTTCACTAGCACACCGAGCTTGCAAAATGGTTGTGTTTTTGGATCGCGAAATGACTGATTTCATGTCCTCATGTTGCTCAGTGCTGACATGATAAACATTTTTCGTTAGCGAACCAGATTAAGTTCACCATCGAAGCAGGGTACCAACTGACAGCACCAGTTGGGACAAGCTTGTACCCGTGACACATTATGACGTCAGCATTACGTCACGACTAACAAAGAATATTTAATCAACCTCTACATTTTGTTTAAATATTTTCAATTAGTATTTCTTCGTGTATATATTTCATGATATTTTCTGCGACTATACATAATAATTGTATGTAATGACGAACGGGTTCTAAGCCAACTTGTTGCAGCGTGATTAACAAACACTAGGCAGAAACCGGTTGGTGTTTTGTCTGTCCAATACAATGCAATAGCATTGGACAAAGTATAAAATCACCTGAGTGTCCCAGCGTGCGTGCATGCGTGTGTGCGTCCATGCGTCCGTGCGTCCAACTTTTAGCTATCTTCCTTTCACCTTCCCCTTCTTTTTCCCTTTTCCTTTTCCTTTCCCTTTTCCTTCCCCTTTTCCTTCCTCCTCTCCTTCCCTTTTATTTTCCCCTTTCCCATTCCCCTTTTTCTTTCTTTTTCCCTTCCGTTTACTTTCCCTTCCCTCTTCCCTTCCCCTACCCCTTCCTTTTTTCTTTCCTTTTTTCCTTCTTTCTTTTCGTGTCCACGTCCGTGCATCCAACATTTGAGGCGCCATATCTCCATAACGATGCCAGAT
>Ga0056128_1009678_pt1 | contig 12076 bp, 7 predicted proteins | sample WorMetLIZISLAND2_FD_71113 | JGI IMG/M metagenome (GOLD analysis project Ga0056128, IMG submission 71113) | Marine gutless worms symbiont microbial communities from Max Planck institute for Marine Microbiology, Germany - Olavius geniculatus... ...
TATATATTCAACTTTATTCACCATGAAATGGTAGCACATAAAAAGAAGAAAAAAAACAACACAAACATAATTAACAACACAGCGGACAGTAAGACAGAGTGACAGTAAGATGACACAAATAGATGAGAGCCTTAACTAACGAGCGAAAAGTCCGAAACTCAGTTCAAACTTAACCGATCTATTACCCAAGACAATGCTGGGTAAGGATATGCCAAGGTACAATTGAATACTCTTAACAGTTTCAATGTTATCTGTACTGAATAATTTCATGAAAAAACTGTTAAATGCAAAGTAATTAATGTAATTGTGGCGTGTTGTCTTGTAGCCGGTCTGTGAAATACTGTTGACGTACAACAGTCAATTAGTCGTCACCGATCGCAGCAGCCGATGCCGCGAGCGCTCTAAATGCGTTGATGACAGCCAGTTCTTCGCAGGCACAGGAAGAGTCTCTTCGTCGTGTCAGGATGTCACTTGTGAAGCATGTACGTTTATCACGTTGTTATGCTTTCAGTCAAGATTGCTCACGTGCACATTTGTTCCTGCACGCTATTCCGGTGAACGCTATTCCAACAAATGAGGCTCGGGGAAACAGAATCGTTTAATTGGAACTTGGAAGCAAGATAACATGACCTGAATGCAGAGCTGTAAGGTTAGGGTTAAGGGTTAAAGTTGGGGTGAGAGGGCTGTCTAAATAGCGTCTATCGAAAGAGTGATCAGGAGCCGTGCAAATTATGGTAGACCTACGGTTGTAGCGTATTTTTGCAATCTATAATTTGTAGTTGAATCGTTTTGAATATGCGAACTCGAGTCCATTATATTGCAGTCGGCTAGTGTGTAACGGGCGACTGGTCACTAATCCAAATGGGTTCTAGCCGCATTTGGTCAGGTTTAAACCCGCTATAGCCAGGCGCTGTTACAGCCAAGGTCCGCCAAAGCGAAAGGTTTAATTTATCTCCATTCTTAACCGTATTTTCAACCTAACCAGCGGCATCGTAGGAAGCGCGAGAGAAAATTGCAATTTTTGACATACACTGAAAATTTTGCACAAAATTCCGACAAACAGCTGCAAATTTTTGATACAAATATGAGTGCTTAAAAATTTAACTTTGTTCCTAAATTTTTCATAGTGGGGTTTTTAGCTTCATATTTTGCATTTCGGGAGGGAATTTTGCAACAAGAAGATTTTCCGACAGTTTTCCGACAGCCCAAAATAGGGAGGGGGGTTCTTTCCCCTATTCTCCGGCCACAACGCCACTGTCAGTAACCCTAACCTTATCCGTCACCTCGGCGTTGTTCGGACTAATGTCCACCCGGACTAGTAAACTGTCCCTGTGTATCGCAGTGTATTATGTGTGTGATTAACGTGTGAGTGTAATGTGCGTGCAGTCTCGGAGTCGTGTTCCATTGGCTCTCAGAAAGTCTGTTTGGTATGCCGCAATGCAAAGGATGAAGACGACTGTAGAAGGAGAGGCCGTTACGAAGTTTGCTCCGCGACTGACGCTGAGGTTTGTCACACTTGAATCCAGGCGTTTTGAAATGATTATTGATCAATAATCCGAAGGCTCGAAAATCCGAGGGTTTTATAACCAAAAGATTCCATTTCGCTTAATTCCGAACACTAACAGGCCACCAACGGCCACCGTCGCACCACATGACAGTCGGAATTGGATCATCGAACTCTCGAATTGTCGAACCATCGGAATATCAATGCATTTCGTTTGGAATTGGCAGCTTTTCTTGTCCAGATTGTTGACATTTCTTTAAAAATTTGGCACCTTGCAGTGATTCGTTTCCGGCCTAATCCTCGCTTGAGATTTTCTTAACAGTTTCGTGCTTTCTGACTCACAACTCCTTGCAGACTTAGCTGGCTGATCGCATGCGAAGGCGGCTAGCTTAGTAAGTCATCAGTAAATATGAGGTGGGGGTTTTGCGCCAGTTAATGCAACTTTTTCGACCTCTGATTTGTTCAAGGGCTTATGTAAGCACTAAGCATTCGGTATTATTAAGTCATTAGAAGTTAGCATAGGAAGGTTGTGACTCATTCTGGGACACATATAAACACTTTGCAAGGTAAAGGTCGTTCACTGCAGGACCTCCAGTGAACGACCTTTCTTCCAGTGGAGGTCATCTAAGTCATTGTGAGTCATCGTACCGCTAGCACAATGTTATTCTTACGACATTGACTTTGTGCAGTGTTTACGTAAGCGCCAGCATGAGTCAGCACAGAACCTTACTTACTTACATGCTTACTGTCGTCCCTCTGAATAAGCTTGTATGGTGTCGAGCCGCCATTCAAAAGGTCTGTCATTCCGAAAGGTCGCCACGGTTAAAGATAGGGTTAGAGTCAATGTTGCAATTAGTTTGGCGTTATATAAGTACATTAATAATTAGGCAAATAGCCTACGATTTCGTCGTCGTTGTCGGCCCGTTGGAATGGCGGCCGCTTAGAATGGCGGACCCGAATTGCTAGTTGTTGTATGTGTTCGACTGTTGGTTGCGTAGCCGGTGTGCTCAGTGGTTCGTTCGTGGTCTAAAACATGGTACAACAGAAGAAGATGGAGAATATCAAGGTCGTGTTCATCTAGCAGCCAATGCAAGCAAACCTGGACTGACTGGCCGTCTACTGTCGGATACTCTGGCTCATCCGGTGGCTCATCCGCTGCTGGCTTTGGCTCTTATTTCCGTTACGACTTCAAGTATTTTTACAAAACTATTCGTGCGGATTGTGAAGCTGTCGGCTGCCAACAGCCCACAGGTAGGCCTATACTTCATCTTCTCGTTCTGTAGGCATCATAGTTCACTGCAGTCACTAATGCAACACTTAATACGAATGAGACGCCGAGCTTTGTACAGACTACAGTATGTTTCTTGGAATTAAATAAATGTCAGTGTTAGGTCTCGAACAAAATGACGTTTTAATCAAACGTTGTTTTTTGAGACCTATTACCTAACACATGGTAGACGTGGCGAATGAACTTAGTATAAACAGGCTATCTGAGCAAAGGTCATGTGACTCACAACAGCACCGGCGCTGCCACTTAGGAATCAGTGCAATAAATATGTAATAAAATAATCATCCGTTTTGGAAAGGTGTCGAAATTTAATGTCTTTATGCAGAGGACTGACTGCATGAACCAAGCCTATCTGCAACCGTTTTACGCTAAACGAGTCAATAACGGCTAAATAACGACTTTGTATGTGGTTTGACGTTCTTTTCGAGGGAAATCTCTTTACCCTGTGGCATGAAAATTTGTCGCGGAAAAAAACAAGAGTCTTTTGGCATGATTGGCATCCCATGGTGAAGACTTCGTAATTCTAGCTTTGCACCATTTCGATACAATTGCGAAGTGTGACGGACGGACAGACGGACAAACGGACGGGCATGAACGCCTTTACGATAGCTAAGACGCGCTCAGCATTACATGCTGTCGCACATAAAAACGGAAGTTTTCCAGAACTGTTTTGCCACAATTACGTCGCAGTCTACAGTTGATGCGATATCACGCAAGCACATTTTTCAACTTTGGTGTTAGCGCATCACGTGACTGAGTAAGCTGCTCAGCCAAGTGCTTCAGAATCGGCCACTGGCTGACGTTGTGCACTCTAAATATTGCATTTACTTACTTACTTTTCATTTACTTACCAAATAGATTAGGTCAACAGACAAGCAAATGATGCTGCCTCATCACGAAGCGATCTACTTGCACTGTAGTTCTTGAGATGTCTACTGAGTTATATCAACATAAAACAAAAGTTAAAACTTAATTCTTTTTCAGTTTGTTTAACATCCAGCTTAACTTGTACATGACTTATCCATGATGTTGACATGAATCAGTGAATGATTGCTTGCAGTGAAGTCGATTTGTGGTATGTGGTTACGAACTGGCATTCCGTTCAACCCCGTCTACGCCCTCCCTTGGCACACGTATTCGCTCGAACGGGAAAAGCTGAAACTGGAGCTTATACAGCAGGTGAATATTATGCAGTAAGATGACGCATTGTCAGTCTTGCTGCATGCTGTGTTACGTCTATCAACGTGAAACGGTGGCGTGTAACGCAGGATTTCACTATTGGAATTCAAATTTGCGTCTTAATATGCACCGTATCCGGAAAAAATGCAACCGCTATTTTATTCTCTATATATTCCCCAAATGTTAATGGATTTTCAATTTTTTTGTTGGTGCATTTTGTGGACAATTACCAACAAAGTGATTATTAAATATCCCACCACACTTTAGTTGTGTCGCTACACTACCATGTAAAGCATAGCTGTTTAAAAAGCAGTAAAATCACTATAATGCATATGCAAGCATTATCTTCTGAAACAATTTTACCAATTATCTGTTCCATTGCTATAGCATAGCATGGGACAGATTATAAAATCACTTCTGTCATTCTGTCAGTCTGTTTGTAAACACTCCTACGGCCGCAATTTTGATTCGATTTTGATGAAGTTTTGCACAGTGATTCAGGGCCCGAAAAGTAAGATCGAATTTGTTTGGGATAAAAATCTGATAGCACTTTCCCCTATTCTATCTCAATTTTAAAAAAATGCATTACGGCCTATGGGGACTTCAGAGTCGTATAACTCGGTCCCCGAAACAGACAGTTGCGCGCTGTGTTTACCTACCCCCTATTTTCGGGTCGGGCAATCTAACGGTGTCATTTAAATTTACCCCCTAACGGCTTTTGTTGCCATAGCAGCCATTTAGATGTTGCAAAATTTTGCATTACAGCCAGTGGAGATTTCAAAGCGATATAACTCGGTCCGCGTAAAAGATAATTGCGTGCTGTTTGCACCTACCCCCTATTTTCGGGCCCAGGCTATCCAATGGTGTCGTTTGAATTTTTTCCCTGCCGACCCCTGTTGTCATGGCAACGAATTTAAGGTCAAAATTGACTATAACTCGGCCCCCGTGAAAGATAATTGCTAGCCATTTTCACTTACCCTCTATTTTCTGGCCCGCGCTATCTGATGGTGTCATTTGAATTTCTTCCCGGACGACCCCTGTTGCCATGGCAACGAATTTTGGGACAAAATTGATTACAATTCGGCTCATCTACGCTGAACTAGTTGTACGCTGGCCTTACGAGCTCACGCGTGCACCATGGTAACTGTAGGCTCACAAGAGCGTCAAACGCTGAAACGCAGCTGCTAGGCTATATATAGCGTGGCAGTGGGACAGATACCTCGTTCCACAGAACGTATTTCTAGTTTTCATACAAAAATCAAATTGTGTATAGTTTCAGATACATTTCTGATGTTTGTAAACAAAAGCAAACGATATTATTGTAAACAGTAATTTCTAATGCAGCCCGATTTACTTGTATTGTAACATGCCATTTAACTGCGGAGATAAGGCTTTGATTAATAACGTTTTTGAGTTTAAAAAAATACAGTTTTCCGAGGACACTGACGGAATTTACAAAGAAAAACTGCAAATTACAATACAATACAATACAAAGAGAAAACTGGGGATTTTACAGACAGTGACTTAGAAAACACGAAGCACCGACCAAAGGCATAGGCTAAGAGCAGCGTACTGTAGTATGCGCACTTACTAAAGAGAACGTGATTACTGCGGATGAACTGGTAGGCCCACTCAGGCAAAAATGCCAGAAACAAAAGCAACGTTCAACACGCCAGATATCCAAAGAGACAAATTTAACACAGCGTAGCACCGTACAGATTATTCATTCCGTTTTTTGTCTGAAGTGTTCTTTCGTTTACCGACACGCTTGCTGCTTATTATTGTTAGTTTTTCTTACACTTATATTTCTCAAGGAAGTGTAGCGACGCAGTTAAGATGTGGTGGGTTATTCAGTGAGTATTTTTTGCGGGTTGTGTGCAAAATGAACCAGTGAAAGAATTTTGAAAATTCGTTAAAATTTGGCAAAGACATGAACAACAAAATAGTGGTTCCTTATTCCGGACGCGGTGTATTTCTTGGAAAAGGTGAATCACACACTTCAAACGCATGTTAGTCTAGATATTTTAGGTAAAAATTAGGCGTAAAACACACAAAGCAGAAAACAGTTATGGTCCTGTACAGATGCGAAACCTTTATTTTTGACGCAAGTGCTAATCGTAGGTAGATAGGTAAGGCGCAGTTCAAACAACTAAAAAGTCACAAGTCGCAGCAGCCTTAGCTGAACAGAAAGGTTTTTTATAGTGAGTTATAATACTCACAAAAGTCTCACATGTGAAGTAGCTGACTGTACCGTGGTCCAGCTGCCAATTTGCGACATTGCGTTATCACTGATTTGCTGATGACTGGTTGCATTCTTTAATCGTGCTTGTATTGCTTGTATTAACATGTGTATAGCTTCTCGGGCGCCTGTGCGTTCGCGCTCCATTCTTCGAATCGTGTAAAGTCCGCAATTTCAGGTGAAAACTGTAACTGTGTTGCTACTACGTCGTAGGCCTACGCACTAGGGCTCGCTTTGTCTGTCCGTCATTATTGACTATAGTCAGCCGAGAAAAAGTGCAGCTTGGTTGATCGCTAAAGCCTTGCGGATAAGGCGAATTTTGTTATCCGACCCGACGGGTAAATTTCAATCTTATACCCCTCCCGACCCAAGGTCTCTCCAGAATAATTATCTAAATCTGCTGTTTTAATTTGATGCTGTGCGGAGATCAAGTTCAGGGATGGAGTGTTCTGTTTCTACCTGAGCAACATCAGTTAGTTCACGTTTCAGTGCATTTCGCAAGTCACTAATCAGCTGCGTTGAATTGAATATTTGCTCAGGTTTATTCTGGCTCTCTGGTATGGCAAAAATGCTGCGAGCAAACGTGGACAAGCTGGGTAAATTGATACTTTGATACCTTACTTTGACACTCTCCAAAAACGTCAAAATTTAGGGTAGAACCGAATATACCCGTCTACCCATGGGCATTTTACCCGACCTGACTCTAGCCGACCCGCGGGTCGGCTCGGGTATACCCGCGGGTACGAGTAGACCCGCCACTGGCCGCCATCCTCAAACACACTGACGCAGGGCAGTTAAAAGTGCAAAGTTAGGGAAAGACGCTCGCGTGCAGCTGTTGAGTAAATTAAACACGAGTATTAACAGTAATTTATTGACAAAATCAAAACGGAAAGTAACTTAATATTTAGCTGTAGCAGCCAAGTTTTGCTGAGACTTTTGTCTGAGCCAAAAGTCGTTATAAAACCGAATTTGACTGCGTTTCTTTACGCCGCGGCAGTTAATAATTGTAATTAGGTTTAATTTTGTAAAGTCTAAGACTTCACACTCAGGCAAAAATTACTTAGACATAAGTTTTTAGATTCGACTCGTACTTATGCCCACATATATGATTTCAACTTAGATTGTCTTTGGTCTTGCAGCAGAGAAGTCGCAGCGAAACCTGACGTATAACCCATGTGCGTGTGAACGTGTGCGGTGTGCAGGGAGGGCAGCACTATTGTGGACGTGGAGTTGGTCTTCTCAACGAATGTCACGAGCGAATTCATGAACAGTATCGTGTCGATCTTTACACAGAACCTGATGGCAAACAACAACAGCATTGAGATCGACGGAGTCAGTTATCCGGCCGCTATTGACATGATCTTTGAGCGCGGACTTCCATCCATGAACGGCAGCCTTATCAGTCTCAACAACGACAACGTCACCGCCTGTATGTCGTTGTTCGCTTATAATGTTATCTCCGCCAAGAAGGTTATCAGATCTACTCGGCGTTTATTCATTTATCTGTTGGTTTTTTTTGAAGGATTACGCAAAATGTTATAGGCGAATTTGGCGGATATTTTACCATTGCAAACCTTTGCCGAATATAGAGCTATCACATGGCGACACAACTGAAAAATGATAGCCGTGATGAAGGTTGTGCTTTGAGTGCCTTTCTAGTAGGCCCATATAATAATGTGCTGCAGCACTTTTAAACTTAGGCCACACACTGTCCTGTTACCTGAGATTGTATTTTGTTACCATTGTGTTCTTTTACAGCAGTTCTAACCATGATACTTGTCATCTCGCTTTCTCTATCTTCGCTGCTCTGGTAGTCTGCCTTCCCCACATGATTGTACCAGTACCACAAAGTTCTATTCTTGGTCACTTACTCTTTCTCTTGAACACCAGCCCTCTGCCGCTGGGCACACTTATTTCATGTCATTCGGTCTGGAGTGTACACAAGTGTGTCTAACGCCAAACCGTGGCTAATAAGTGCGTGTCGTGGTAGTTAGGCTACTGGGACAGAAAATCGACAATATGTGACAGTGTGACCAACGTGGCGTAAAATGTTTCCGCAGCTAATTACAGTAGAACTTTCCCTGAACTGCATGTAAACAGTGTCCTGGCATTAACTTTGTTCACATGGTATTTTCAGATGACCCCGCCATGGACTACTGCAATGACGAAATATGTATGAACCACGGATCTTGTGAGGTCGACAGCTTTGGGTCACTTGAATGCACGTAAGTAGGGCTTACTACTGAGCAGTATTATTGTAGTTTTCGAGAACAGAGTGCTAGTCGCGAGGCGCCTCTAGAACAAAATAAAAATTCTTGGTTTTGGTCTTCGTCTTGACAAGTCTTGAGAAAATTTTTCTGACTTTAAATTGCTGCTTATTACTCTGAAATATATTGACAGTAGTCAAGTACATAGTTTTTGAGTCAAATACAGATAATGTTATTGCGGTTTCTTCGTTTACCATTGACTAGCATTAATACGTGAAAAGAACGTAACCACTGTTTAAGAACTGCTAGACTTACTTAACCATTAAGGCCAGAAACCAACACACCCTTTAACACTCCATATATCCTAAAAGACATGTCACCACGATTTTGGTTTGAAGTGCCTTTTATTTTTCAAAAAAAACTTTGCTTCTGTTAGCTTTTCTTGCTTGTATATTTTATGAGGTAGTGTAGTACGAGGTAGTGTAGCTGCACAATTAAGGTGTGGTGGGATATTTAATAATCACTTTATTGCGAATTTTCTAGAAAGTGTGCCAGTGAATAAAAAAATGAAAATTGGTTGATATTTGGCAAAGATGTGTGCCATCGCAAAGTAGGACGTTTTTTTTGAGACGTAGTGTATTTGTGTCATATCTAATTACATATTTTCCTAGCACACTATGAACATCAGCACTAGCGGACTGAGTTTTTATCAGACCCCACATTATCAGATCAGCTGTCGTATGATCTTATGCTTGCAAAATGCTACTCTAAATATTCACTGTGCATATAGTCACATGGACTTATTGCAATATAGTTGAAGTTTAATTTTTATAGAATGTAGATGTAGTGCCATAGCTGGAAGTTGACATTTACTGACACCGATGTGCTTGCAGACACGTTCCTGCAGGTTCAATGTTTTGTTTTTTGCATTTGACTACAAGTGCATTACACGTGTGCATTATATAACATGTTAAAACAACGATGCTGCATTAATTCAAAATTTCAACGTTTTATTAAACAAATGTTGGTCTTGGTCTAGGAAAAGTTTTGTTTAAACTGCAGGTAGTTGCTAACCATTAGTGATAACTAGGTCCCTATATCCTGAGTTGTGACTGTGAGCAAGACTACATTATTAAAATAGGCCTAGTTGTAATACACTGTGAGGCATAAAAACACACCAAAATTATATCGACCATAACTTAAAGATGGATGATCAAATTTTAATAAATTTTGGTATGAATATTTCAAACACAACTAGCCATCAAATGACCATTTATGTTTCCGTCGCACCAAACATCTGTTTCTGCACTACCTGGGGAAAACAAAACAAGCAAAATATTTTTATTCAATGCAATATCATTATTTGATTAAAATAACGCACATTTGGCACATTTTGTACAACTTTCTAGCACTTTGGTTGACAGTTTATTCAATTTACCCAATTGTCCAGTTGTACAGCTGCTGACAGTAAATAATTGAATATCGGCCATTTTGCAGGCAGGAAGATGCATTCTCGATGCGTTGATAGCAGTGTTGATAATGTTCTGCTTCAGATTTCAACCAGTCGCTTCTTGAGTTCATTGATATTCCTAAACAGAGTCCCATAAACTCCCTGCTGCATAACACTGCTAATACTGTCGAATGGACTGTGATCAGAGCTGTTAAGAGCTACGTGTATGGAATGTTTAAATTTACTGATGTTTTTTCTTTCTTTTTTTATACATGTTGAATTTGTTCTGTTACCTCAGGTAATGCAGCAACAGACATTAGGTGAGCTGGGAATTTCAACGGCCATTTGATTGCCAGTTATAAAAAAGTATTAAAATTTTGTCATCTTTTCCCAAGTTATCAGTAATGTCACGGATGGTTTTTGGCGTTTTTTTTATTTTAGCACTAATTTCATGTGTTTTGATTTCCTCAGGTAATGCAGAAGCATATGTTGGGTGAGGTGAAAACTTGAATAACCGTTTGATGGCAAGTTGTGTCGGGAATAGCTTTACCAAAAATTATTAAAATCTGATAATTCGCCTTTAAGCTATGATCAATAAATTTTGGTGTGTTTTTGTGCCTCACAGTGTATAGTCGGGATGGTAAATGAATAGTAGTTTTACGGGCAACGGGATAAAGGCTTAGTGTGGCTGATTTGGATGGTGGTGTGTCTGCTAACAGCAAACAACGGGTCAAATTGTTCGCTGACGTAGGCAATGGAATAGAAGTAGCATTAGTTCATACCAGTCAGCCGCCACTTTGAGATTGTAAAGCGCTTGTGGCCACGAGTCTGTCTCATGTAAAAAGCGCTAGGCTGTAGCAAATTCTGAACTTTACTTTCAGCCTACCTTGACATCTCGATGGAAGAAAGGTTAAATATCAGTTTGCGTAAAAAGTTTTCATCATAAATGTTAGACCTGCCGCCAAGAAATGCGCAAAATTTACACTCGTTCGAGCTTGGGCCTCGCTGGGGAAACATTGTGCTTTCACAGATCTCTGGCGGGTGTTTGAAGCCCACAGCATGATGCCGATTCACCAGTCAGCGTACAGGCAGCACCACAGCACGGAGAGGGTACTGTTGAAGCTATTCAGTGATCTTCAGCAAGCCAAGGACCGTGGACAAGTGTCAGTTCTTTGTCTCCTGGACCTAACGGCGGCGTTTGACACGGTGGATCACGAGCTGCTGATTCAGCGACTGCAACGAACCTTCGGGATCAGCGGCAGTGCTCTGGCGTGGTTCGAGTCTTACCTGTCTGACAGAACGCACTGCGTGGTCGTCGATAGCGTGATGTCTCTAGTCATACAGATGTCGTGCTCTGTGCCTCAGGGTTCCGTCTTGGGTCCGTTGTTGTTTTTATTGTACAGAGCAGACTTGGCTGAGCTTGCTGCGAGATTTGGTGTTACGTTACATGCTTACGCTGATGACAATCAGTTGTATCTCAGCTGCAGAACTGATGACGCAAATCTGTCTGTTGCGGCTCTTGAGCGCTGTGTGACAGCAATCAGCCATTGGATGTCCGCCAACCGCCTCAAACTCAACATGGAGAAAACAGAGTGATTGTGGACGGGCACTGGGAGCAACCTCGACCGACTGCCAGAGAGTGCACAGCGACTGACACTGGGAAACGACGTGGTCGACGTTGCTGATGTTTGCGAGTTCTTGGAGTTGTCGTCACGCCGGATCTGAGTCTGGAGAAGCACGTTACTGCCGTCAGCTATAAGTGCTTCTTCCAGTTGCGTCAGCTGCGCCGAGTTCGACGGTCACTCGACGATAAGTCTGTAGCGACCTTTGTCCACGCATTTGTCACTAGTCGCATAGACTATTGCAATGCTCTATTGGCTGGCGCACCGAAGGTGGTGACTGACAAGCTGCAACGCGTAATGAACTCGGCAGCGCGTGTCATTACAAACACACGGAAGTTTGACCACGGTCTGTCGCACATCCGACGTGAAATCCTACACTGGTTGGATGTACCAGAGCGTGTCACGTTCAAGCTATGCTTGTCTGTCTACAAGTGTCTGCATTGAATGGGACCGCCATATCTGTCGGAGCTTGCCGATCTCGTCGTTGCCCGGCCGTCGTCATCTGCGTTCTGCTGTCCGTGGACAACTTGCCGTTCCTCGTTACAGACTTACAACAGCTGGCAGAAGGGCATTCTCTTTCGCTGGCC
>Ga0056128_1009683_pt1 | contig 12071 bp, 8 predicted proteins | sample WorMetLIZISLAND2_FD_71113 | JGI IMG/M metagenome (GOLD analysis project Ga0056128, IMG submission 71113) | Marine gutless worms symbiont microbial communities from Max Planck institute for Marine Microbiology, Germany - Olavius geniculatus... ...
CGTGTCGGACTTGTAATCCTGAGGTAACTCAGAGGCGCAGGTTCGACTCCGCACCAGGACACTGCCGGGTAACGACCTTAGGCAAGTTGTTCACACACATGTGCCTCTGTCATTAAGCAGTATAATTTGGTACCGGCTTCACCGCTGAGACGTAAACAGGCACACCGTGCGATACACTGGCCCCATATCTGTGGTCTCGCAGTGTAAAAACTGGTGTCTGGCTGAGGGCCTTAGGAAACAGAGATCAGCGCCGCCCTATGGAATGTAAGGCTCGGGAAGAACTTTACGTTTTTTTACGTTACTATGGTGACAAGTTGATGTTTGAGCTGAAAGCTAGCTCAGCTTCACTCACTCACTCATGTAACATGTGTGGATAATACATAAAACAGCTGTGATCCAATGAATGAGTTTCAGTTTGCCCGTGTTACTCTTGCTCATTTTTTTGCAAAAATTCTTCACTTTAGTTCTTTATATCTTATTTTAGTGTATTTAAATAAGCTCAAATTTACATGTAGGGCTATTTTGTCTATCTCATTATTTACTGTTTGCATTAGGCTGCTTGTCTGTAACGCTTTTTTGGCAAAAAGTGTTTTGCTGCTACTTCCATGTGCTCATGTGTTATTACTGGACTACTTCATCAATCCTTGGCTGATGATATGATAATATAATTATTCTGTATCAGTTCCAGGCAATTCTGTTTACTTCCTCTAAGGAGGTTATGTAATATCCATTTCTTTGTTAGCATGATTGCACAAAAACTTTCTGGCGGATTTGGCTGAAATTTTTAGGATAGACTAGACTTGGCCCAACTTAGAAATGGTTAGGGTTTTGCGGTGATCCAGTTTAGCATCTTTATCCAAGATAGGATCGAAAGATTTTAGCCACTGCAGGATAGGGCAGAATATAGTTGACTGCTACCACCTGGTGAACACAAGGGAAATTATTGACACAGCATTGGCGGAGGTTTGTGCTCTTTGAATGTCCTTCTAGTCATGTTACTGAGTCATGTATAATGCTGTGCTGTGTGTTGTAAGCTGGCCTGGCTTGATGTTGACTGGCTATAGGTGGCAATGGGTCAGGGCCAGGCCGAGGTCGCTATGCAGCTGCTGCAGGAGTGTGCTACGAATGGCGAATGGCTGTGTCTCAAGAACTTGCACCTGGTCACGGCGTGGTTACCTACGCTTGAGAAGGTCACTTAAAGGGTTTCTACATGTGCGGAAAACCTTGCATGCGACAAAAACAGAGTGGGGCTACGTACAGTGCAGCTCTCAGTCAACTCGGGTTTGGCAGCGCCATTGCGTGAGACGTTACTAGTGGCGCTGCTAAACTCGAGCTTATTGACAGGTGCATTGTACATAGCCCCGCCCTGTTTTTGTGGCAGGTGATGTTTTGTAGCATATGTAGGCACCCTTTTATTGATATTGAATGATGCTGTCAGTTGTGATGCTGATGATAATAGTTGCAGCAACAATGTTCTTCGGTGCTGCCTTGATGCTGTCGTTTATCGAGTGTAAAACGCTGCTGCAACGATCTGCAGTGGTTCTCCTTTTGTGATCTGGCTAAATGTCGAACACGTTTGGAAAAGTAGCTGATCAAACGCAAACTACTGGTGGTAGTTATAGGGGTAGTGATTGGGGTAGTGGGAGTGGCAGCAGTTGTGATAATGTTGATCATCGTAATAATTATGATGTCGAAGATCGGGAAATGTGTTGTCTACTGCAGGTGATCAAAAGTCTGAATCCACACAAGGACTTTCGTCTGTGGATGACGGCTGAAGTTCATCCAAAGTTTCCTACAATCTTGCTGCAGTCAAGTCTCAAGATAACGTTTGAGGTCTGCCAGACTGCACTGCAGCGATTCTGTCACTTAACATTTTTGGCCAATTTACACCTATGATATTGATGGAACTCAATTCAACCCAATGATGTTTTGTAGCATATGTAGGCACCCTTCTATTGATATTGAATGATGCTGTCAATAACTGTGAGGCTGATGATAATAGTTGCAGCAACAATGTTCTTCAGGCTACTATGTACGACACGGGTCTGTGTGCAAAATTTTGCCGTCGTACGTAGTGCCATTTCGAAGTCAACTTTGATGGTAAATCTCAATTATTATACAGATAAGCCACGCTGAACTATTCGGCCAGTGGTTGTCATATGTGCCATCAGCATTCTATACATGGCACATGTTGATCTGGACTGATTGTGACACTTCCAAAATAATGGTTCTTTTGTCTTCTGCTTTGTCTTAATTCAGCCATGATTGCTCACAACGGGAAGCTTTGAAAACACATTTGTATGCCTAACGTATTGAGGGCACCTAGTAGTGAGTGTTTGTGGACTGACTGACTGACTGACTGACTTATTGGTAAAAACAGTGTAGCTTATCGTGCTTTGACCCTGTTCAGTGCATAATTTCGTAATATTTTTGTGTGTCACCCTTAGGTTATTTGTTTTCTCAGTTTTGTGCCCCTCCTTGCACTAAATCTTAACAACGTTTCTCGACTGCCTGACTGACTGACTGACTGACCGACTCATTAATTAATAATTAAGCTAATTACCTAATTTATTTATTAATTGATTGTCTAGGCTCCACCAGGAGTGAAGAAGAACTTGTTACGTACGTTCGAGGCATGGAGTCCGGAATACGTGAGCAAGTCGGGCAGCGTCTCTCGCTCGCAGGCGCTGTTTGTGTTGGCCTGGTTCCATGCTATTGTGCAGGAACGTCGCATCTTTATACCACAGGTCAGTGAGCGTTAGCAATGGTCACTCATTGCCTGACATGTGAAGACGTTTGATATGTGAAGCAGTGAATGTTTGACGTAGTAAATGCTATTGTGTTGTTATTGTTTGTGTCGTTTCAGTAATACCACGTTCACACGATCAAGCTGGCTTGACGAGCTGGCTCGACGAGCTGGCTCGACGTGCTAGCTATATGTTAGCTGGACGAGCCAGCTCGATGTTTGCTCGACGTTCGATCGATGTCTGCTCGATGTTTACTATGCTTTATGCATGCTTCATATTTGCTCGATGTTTGCTCAGTCGTGTAAACGGTGTATAAGTCTTGCTTTGATCATTTGCTATTGTGTAGGCTCTGAACTGTTGCTTTACTTAATCTATTCTGCTAGCAAGCAATATAATGAGGCCAGCCGAGAATGGAATTGTAGCACATATTTTGCATATGTGTGGAAGTGTTACTTTTTATTGTTCAGTTTAATCTGAGGAAAATTTTCCTTTGCAGTGCTGTTTAAAATGTGTTTGTTTTGTGTCAGGGTTGGACCAAATTCTATGAATTCGGCTGGTCGGACTTGCGTTCTAGTGCAGAAATTATTGACGGTCTTTATGCAAGAGCAGGTACAATTTTTATGATTGCACACTTTATTATAGAGTAGCGTGTGTCGTAGGCCTATATTTTGAACATTCAAATTGGTGATAATGCATGCTCATAATTTCTGCTGACAGACAACATGTGGCATATGTCAATATTCACCTAAACATTTGCTCTCATCTGCTCCTTCCTGATTCATCACTCCTGCATGATTACTTCGTCTCACCAGTGTTATCACCACTCTTGCCATCCATCACCCCATCATTCTTCCTTCCAGCTCCAAAACTTTTTCGTTTTTTCAAATCCAACTTTCCATAGACATTTGGTACCCCTTTGGGCTGATTTCGTGGAGATCTACACTGTGAGGCATAAAAAACACACCAAATTTTTTTCATCATAACTTGAAGAGAAGTGATCCAATTTTATTAAGTTTTGGTATGGATGTTCCTGATACAGCCGGCCATCAAATAACTGTTTAGTTTCCCACTTACCCATTGTCTGTTTTTGCACTACCTGGGGAAAGAAAACGAACAAAATATTGCATTTTTAACCACTGGTATTATTGCTTAATCAAAAAAAACACACAAAACACATGTTGTCCATATTTTTATCGTTTTAGCTGATAGTTTATCTAATTGTCCATTTTTAGCTGTTTACAAAAATGTTTTAAATGTTGGCCCACAAACATAGGCTTGGCTAGGAGACACTTTCTCCATTCGTTGACAGCAGTGTCGATAACGTTTTGCTCCAAACCAATCCAGGCTTCACCAGTTGCTTTCTGAATTCATCAATATTCCTGAATGTTAGGCCTATTTAATAGACGTGCTGCTGCACAACAGTCAAACCTTGTAATTGATTGGCTGTTGTTGGCCATATATCCGGAAAAATGAAATTTTATAAAGTTTTTTTGTTGATTTTAATGCATATTTTGTCTGTTGTGTTTTTCCAAGGTAGTGCAAATGCAGATGTTGGGTGAGGTGGGAAACTGAACTGATTTGATGGCCAGTTGTGTCATGAATACGTGTACCAAAAATTAATAAAATTGGATAAGCCTTCTTTAAGTTATGGCAAAAAATTGGTGTTTTTATGCTTCACAGTGTATACTTGCATACATTGTTTCGTTTTATAATTTCAATTTTTATCTCCCGAAATGTGAACGTAGTTAACATTGGAGGAGATAATGATATTGGTCGTTTTGTCCGTCGTTGTGTCCGTCCGTGTACGCGATAACAGCGCAAGCAGCAACGCCGGCTATTGCATTAATCTCCCTCCCCTGCAGCAAAGCGGCTCTTCCTTCTGCCTTCCCTTTCATTGTGTTTACATCACTTCACTTGGCGGAGATATTCACTCTCACGATCGCCTTTTAGTTAGTTTTTAAATCTCGAAACCCACCATATTGGGTTTTTGTTAAACTGGTTTTTTTTTAGCTCAGTGGCATTGTTATGAGCGTGAATGGACTAATACAGGGTGGGCCAAAAAAGTAAGCCTCCAACTTTTGTCAATATCTTCAACAAATACTGATCAAGTTTCAAAGTTTTTACACCAGCACATTCTGCGGAAAAGTCGCATTAACGCGATTGTTAAATATCCCACCGTACCTTAACTGTGTCGCTGCACTACCTTGTGACTGGTGCAGGTGGGCGTGGCGCCATCTCGTGGGAGTTCATACACGGTCTGCTGGAGCTTGCAATCTATGGTGGGCGTGTTGACAACGCGTTTGACAGCCGTGTACTGATGTCTTACTTGAAACAGTTCTTCAACTCGGAGTTTATTGGCGAACAGAACCGTAGCTCCAAGAAGCTCGGACCTATGTCCATTCCGACCTCCACGCAATACCGGGTAAGATCAGCATGTTGTATATGTAACTTTTCTTTGTCACGAACTCAACCTTATCCTTGTAGACTTCAGACTCTTGAAGTAACCTAACTGTGGAGTTATTCTGGAAAAATGTTCTCTTTCATAGCCAAATGGACGATGAATGATTTGCACTGGAAAAAACTAAAACTGTTTTAAATAAAACTCAAATGAGAAAAATGCTGGGAAAATGCTGTGTATAAACGTACAAAAGTCCAGAACAAATGATTATCAAAGCAATAGACACCTGAGATCAGAAAACAAAAAAGAAAGGAACTAACAAAAACTGATACTATAAAAACTGAAACGAAAACACTGCAGGCAAGGAAGATCGTTATCAGTAAAGATGTCTATGAAATAAGTCCAAAGGGCGCTAGAGAGTTGCAGTAAGCTACACGTCATGTCCAGTAAGTTTAATTGCTACATGCTGCAAATAGTTATTTAACACGGTTTTGTTTGTTGCTGTTAACGTTACAGGACTTCATCGACGCGATTGAGAAGCTGCCTGAGGCGGACTCGCCAGCGTACTTTGGCCTGCCAGAGAACATCGACCGTTCATCACAGCGGATGGCCAGCAGCAACGTCATCACTCAACTGAAGATACTCAAACGTGCCGACACGCGGGCCGCCAAGTTCGACCGCGAAGTCTGGGCAGCTGAACTCAACCCAATTCTGACACTTTGGAAGAAACTCAACACGGTATGCAGATAGCCGGTGGCGTTTTGGCAGCGGGAGAAAGGCTTAACCCCAACCAGATAGGCCAAAACTCGATTTGCCCACTCCGGAGGCATGGAAGGCTGAGCTAACCTTGATGGTTGGTTATGTACCGAAATGTTTTACCTGTCGAAAGACAGTCACTAATCCAAGTACTAACCTGGGCCGTTGACGGGCAGTTACGATGATCGGACGCAACTTATTAACCGCTAGATTACACCACCACTTAGGCCTACGTGTAAGGTCAACTCAGCCTGCCGTCCCTCTGGGGAGGTAAATTAGTATCAGCCTGTCTCTGTCTGGGGTTAAGGCAAGGCACGTTCACTTATGTCGAGTGCAGGTAACACTATGTGATTCCATACGGCAGGTGACGCTCCATAGCTCTGCGATTGTTTTCTTGTAAGGAGCTATACACCATTTTTGACCTTTAACCTTAATATATGCTGAGGGTTTTTGCCATCGATTGATGTATAGGATCAGAATCTGATTCACGCCAAGCTGCCGACACTGTCTAGCAGTAAGCGTGGCGGAGGTGGCGGTCGTTCCGAGTCTCCGGTCCACGCGTTTGTGATACTGGAGCGCTACAACGCCATCAAAGCCGTCCAGTTCGTCCACGTGTCATTGGCAGCTCTGAGCAAAGTGTTGCGAGGCACTCAGCTGCTGACCAGCGACGTACAGGCCGTCGGATCTGCACTCATTAACCTTGAGGTCAGTCTAACAGCGTGTTTACACGATCGAGCAAACATCGAGCAGCTAGCTCGACGTTCTGTGGTAATTAGCATGCTAATTAAGAGAGCGGACGGGTTGTAATTGGAAGGCCTATATAACACGTGATCAGCTGTGGGCTAAGAGCTTAAGCCTAGGCCTACATTTGAGCCAGAGGGGGCGGGGTTCTAATAGGCCTGCTTGAGCCAGCTCGATGTTTGCTCGACGTTTGCTTGATGCTTGCTTCGTATAGGCTATGCTTTATGCATGCGTCATATTTGCTTGATGTTTGCTCGATCGTGTAAACATTTCATTACATTATCAGTTGCATTGTGGTGGGGAGGGGGCAGATGTGAGGACAGTTGACTTGTACTTCCACCCCAAATTTTGCGCTGTCAGAGAATTGTTGGAAAATGTTTTTCTGTTGAAAAATTTTTGTCTAGAAGTGCAAAATTTGAAGCTGAAAATATCTTTTTGGGGGGAAATTTATGGAAAATCATTTTTTCTGTTGGAAATTGCAGCTGTCTGTAGAAAATTTGCAGCTTTCTGACTTGTCTAGTTTTTCTACTCACGATGTCGCTCCATTTATCACTTTTTGTCAGCTTGTTTATCGTTGGCTTATTACACAGCTGTTCTAATAAGCCGCATTACGCGTCTTGCTCGTTTGTCCGTCTGTCCGTCTGTCTACCCTAACTCGAGAACGAAAAGGCGTAGAAAACTCTAAATTGGTGTGTACGTTTTCCAAGGGTAATGTAAATTGGGCGCTAATTTTCGGTTAAACGTTTACATATCAAGGTCACCGGACGTCACAAATTTCTAGAAAAAGCCCTGCAAATGTGTTGGAAAAAATCACAACTTCTGAGCTATAGTATGTTTCCTAGGGGATGATTTTCATCGGCGCAGCCTGTGGTATTGAGACGGTGGTGCTGTTGTACACAGACGCCGATGAGTTGGCTGGAGAAATGCGATGGGCCGGAGGATCCCATCAGTTACCTGCGGGGTCTGGTCAACCGAGCGGCCGCCACGCAGACCTGGCTGGAGAAGTCCGAGCAAGGACGACTTCTCAGTGAAACTCTCGACCTGTCGGAACTCTTTCATCCCGACACGTTCCTTAACGCACTTCGCCAGCAGACCGCCAGGTAAAAGTTGCTCGAATGCTTGCTGTTTGCATGCCAACGACTTTACTGAAGCATCACAGCATTCGCTTTCCGTCGATGAAACTGGCTCGACTGACAAGCTTGTTGGGAGCCATTGCCTTTTTTAGATCCCAGCAGACATCAAGCACTTGTCAAGCTGGTTCAACTCAATCAGTTGTATAGATTGCAGTGGCATAGCTCGTCAAGCGTTTGTCAAGCCAGCTTTATCGGGTAAGAGAGTGTGTATGTACAACGAAACGTACCCCGTTTGCGACAAAACGGCGGGGTTACGTACAGTGCAGCTGTCAGTCAACTCGGGTTTGGCAGCGCCATCGCGCGAGAGGTCACCAGTGCCAAATTTGGGGAGCTTCTTAAAAAACTTTGGGCGATTGCTTTTTTTATATCCCACTGGGGCAACGGCCAATTCTTGCTTGGTGGCTGTGAAGAGCGTGCTGCCGCTTGGTGAATGAAATGTGAATTGATTGACGTTTTTACTTTTGATTTTTTTTAAATTTTTAAAATATTATTTTATAGCGTATTTTATCTTATCTTGTATTGTGTAACTCTGTATTGTATTATTGTGTCTTTGCCGTTGTCGAATAAATGTGATCACTGCAGTGGTCTATCTTGCAGGGAGATGAGATGTGCAATGGATGGTCTCAGGTTCGCGTGCAGTTGGTCGGGGTCCATCAGCTCAGCTCGCGTCACCGTCAAGATCGGTAAGCTTCAGTTGGAAGGATGCAGCTTCGACGGATCGCGACTTTCGGAGAACCTGAGAGATTCTCCCAGCATCTCTGAGATCCCTCCGTGCATCGTGGCCTGGATTCCAAAGGTAATTAATGTCTTCCGAATGCCAACTGTCGTGCGAACTTAGGCCTATTACTTTTTTGGCTTATGTCGATATCACGACGCAGCATATGTTTCAGCATTGATTGTAAATTTAGCGTTAGCTGATCTGTGTTGCCGTACTTGTGTTGTATTGATAATATCAGACTCTGCATTTTTTGACGTGGGGGTATCTTCAGTGAAATTGCCTGAAAGTCGACGCAGTTTCTAGAGACTTTTACGAGAACGCGCTGTATAAATTGTCATTTGACATTTGAAGAAGTGTGCTGTTGATTTTGGCTTAGACACTGTGTGACAGTTGGCTGGGCGTTGGTGTGTTAATTCGTCCAGGACGCAGCCAGTCCTTACAACGAGCGTGACTCTATCTCGGTGCCGCTGTACTACAGCAGTGATCGCGACCGACTGATCACTCGCATGGACGTCCCGTGCTCTGGCTCCCCTGATCAGTGGCTTCAGTGTGGAGCCGCTCTTTGCCTCAAGTCCCAGTAGATCTAAACTGTACAACACTTTATAGGTCGTTTCCCATAGGAAAACCTAGCAGAAAGTCTGACGTACGAATATCTGAGGAATACTAGAAGGCGCTCGTAAGAGTGTATATCTCCGCCAAGCGAAGTAATTTAAACATTACAACAACAACAACAACAACTACTACTACTACTACAACTACGGCTAATAAGGTGTGCAGACATCAGGACGTTTTACCTGTCCTGATGTCTACTTATGTATGACGTGGATATGATGATGAATCATCATGTACACACACACGACGGACAGAACGACCAATCTCTTAATCTCCTCCAATGTTCAGTACGTTCACCTTGGCGGAGATAAACATGCGATTTACGAAAATTTCTACTTGCACAAACGTAGGAATAACTTACGCAGCCCTTGAGATGACTGAAGAAAACGTTCGGAAGTCAGTTCCTAGGAAATATTCAGGAAGAAATCGTAAGTTGTTGAACATAAAAAGAACCTAGGAAGATGCTACTAGAATTCTTAGGTAGTTGTTTTTAAATTTCGCCCCCAGTTTTAGTTTTTGTTTGTGTGCAGACTGCAGACATATATTATAGCGTCGTCACAGCTAGTTCAATTACTGCCCTAGTCACTCGTCATTCGTTGTGTATAGGCTTATGCGCATAGTTCGTGAATTCGTGACTTTCGGTTTTTAAATTCGTTTAAATTGTGAATTTTATAAAAAAAGTATATTACTAAAATTTATTTGGGCATTTTGTATACTGCTTAGAGAGTGAATATTACGATATACTATTACTGGCAACTGGCTATAGCTTTGTTCGACTTTCAGCGTTGAGAGTTACGAGTGTTGCGACCGACTGGGGTCTAACTGCGTGACTTCATGACTTTGACTGTTGATAGTCAACATAAATTAGTTTCTGAATCATTTTACAGAGATCACTAAAATTTTTGGTTGCATTTTGCAAAAAAATTTGCTGTATATTGATGTGCGATCAAAACTCAAAAGTGTGAAACATGAAATTTGTTACGTGTTTTAAAATTTGTAAATACTAGTGATTTTTTGAATGAACGAAAAAATTCTCGAACTCTGTATACTGATCTTTTGTCTTTTGTCCCAACCTCCACTTGCGTACGCGTTGCCAGCTATGGGGCACTGGGACCCGGCGGATTTTTCATGGGGAGACATTTTAATGTGACACCGGCCGTGCCCCCTCAACTTCAAACTGTTTCAGCTCACTTCAGAGTCGCACAATACAAATTCCCACATTTACTCCACGTAGCTGCCTATCCAGTAAAATATTACGGCGTGTGTTGTGTATATACAACATCTAACCTTGTCGCTGTTTAATGCATAAATTTTATAATATTTTTTGTGCGTCATTATGAAATCTTTTTTCTAGTTTCGTGCCCTCGTCGCATTAAATTCTGATAACGCAGCTGTTCAGTGTCCACTTATTTCAATTTGTTGCAAAACGTGCTGTAGGCCTACAACAAAACAGTGCGTACGAAAATCCACCACAAGCCGAAGTAGTGGAGTTTGGTACTTATTATAGCTGTTTATTTATCTCCGATTTCTATATCATTTTCAAAGTAATAGACATTTCGTTTGATCACAGGGTTTTGCAACCTGTCTTGTTTCTTGATATTAGGCGTAAAAATTCATGTGCTTCCAGTTACTGTCTGTGCCTAAAACACCTTCGTCCCCCGAATTTTTATTGGATCGTCGAATATTTTTACAGTTTTTTTGCTGCTTTCGAAGTTTTACTGCAACAAAGTTGTTTGCATCTGGTGTGCTATGCTGCAATATTTCAATATTTTTTACTTTAGTTTTCATGGTTGGGTACAGGCCTACTATTTAGTGCGATTCTTTTCAATGAGCTGTTGTGTACCAGTAATATTACCTTGCAAAATGCCGTGAAAGAAAAATGACAAATATATTTAAAATATTTTTCCATTCTTACTTTTTTCTCTAGACTGCAACTGGGAGCGTATTATTTTTAGGCCTCATTAGTTTATCACGGGAGTAGTACTTGACCTAGACCGTGTTAAGTCTGCGCTACTTAACGAATTCCATGATAGACTAAAATGGCATTCGTATGTTTTACGGAGTGCCGTACGCGATAGGCTGTATCCATTATCCATGCACGCACACACCCAATTTTGCAGATTATAAAATAACCGATGCAAAGTCAGAGAAATTAGTTAACTCCTTTTGGCCATTTTGCCTCAGAGGTAAAGAAAATTATTGCATTTTGCATGTCCGACTTATGTGAAAAATTTTTGGTGAAATATTGTTGAAAGTTACGCTCGACAATTTACTTTGATGTTCGTTGTACACATCTGACAATATATTTATTTTGTAATGTAATTTAAAACATAACACGTTTGAATTGAAATTTGTTTGGTGTCCTAGTCTGTCGGTATTGAATAAAAACTACTGTCAGTCAGTCGTGTTAGTCCTTGTTTTCGGTATTATTGGCTTTAACTTGAGCTCAAATTAAAGCCTCTAGAGGGAAAGTTGCGTAGGCTTAACAAGCAGTTTTATTCAACGGTTATAGTGCAGCCGTCTTAATAGGCCGCGTTACGTGTCTTGCCCGTCCGTCCATCAGTCCGTCTGTCTATGCCGTACACCATACAGGCTCGAAAACACAGGACAAAAAAATGGGACATCGCGGGCAGTACGTTTGGGCATGCAAAGAAAAAGGTGCTGTGCTGCTCTGGGAAGACCTCGTTATGGTAACTGTTTTGAAGAAATGCGAAAAAGTAAGCTTAGGTATAAGCAGGCCATTAAAAGCAAAGAGAGGGAAGCAAACCAGCACTTTTCTGATTCACTGGCCGATGCCCTATTATATAAGGATATGAACTCTTTCTGGAAGTCTTGGAGGAGCAAGGTGGGTGGAGGTCGTACATCAGATATTATTGACGAGCACAGACACCCACGGGATATTGCCGATAGATTTGCTGATATCTTTAAAAGTGCTTGCTTACCAAATTCTGATGTGAGGCATGAAG
>Ga0056128_1009684_pt1 | contig 12070 bp, 5 predicted proteins | sample WorMetLIZISLAND2_FD_71113 | JGI IMG/M metagenome (GOLD analysis project Ga0056128, IMG submission 71113) | Marine gutless worms symbiont microbial communities from Max Planck institute for Marine Microbiology, Germany - Olavius geniculatus... ...
AGTGTACCACAAATACCGTAAGCCGACAGTTTTAATAATAGTTTATTGTGACAAACGCTGTCAAATGCCTTTGCAAAGTCAATATATGCAACAGATTGATGATTCTTTTTTTCAATATTCTGTGTCCAATCGTTAAGCGATTCCATAAGGCTGGTAGAAGTAGATTTCTTGGTAAGAAAACCATGCTGATCTTTCGTTATGAGTCGATTTTGCCGGAGATAATGAAGTAGCTCAGCTGAAATAATTCTTTCCATTAGTTTACTAAATCGAGTTACTGTAACATTTTCGAAATTATCAGTTATATACAGTTTCAGAACTTATATACATTGGTTATTTAGACCCCAATATTCAATGTAGGCTACATGTTTTGAAGCAGGTGTAACACAAACTTTAGGCTAGCATGAATAAGACAAGAAGCCCAGCTGTCGCTAGGGTGGGGCTGACCATACTGGTTGTCATTGATCTTGAAAGTTATCCAAGGTCGATGATTTTTATGTGATCTGAAAGGGTGTGTGCCACTTTCTATTAGTGATTAGTAGTAACCTGGGCCCTATCTCGCACTGTTTAGCCGCAATAGCGCGTAACGGTCTTCAGGGTCATCCAAGGTACCAAGATTTATATGCCATTTGAAAGCCAGTATGCGACTTCCTATTAGTGATCAATAACAATCTAGGCCCTATCTTGCACCGTTTAGCCACAGTACATCAATGACGGATAGACAGACGGACAGAGAGACGAACGGACGACAACCATATCAATAGCTCGACCGTTACTTAAGTACGGTCGGCTAAAAAGTAAAAGCGATACAATCTGTTGCTATAAAGTTAAATAAAACCATAGTAATCTCTTAGTAAGCTGTTTTATTCTTATGTGGTTTGCAGGACAATACAACCAGTGAACTGGTAAGCTTCTGATTTATTACATTGAATGAATTGTAAAGAGCAAGTGGGTTGATTTCTAAATAATATTGAATTTCAGGCTGTTTATTTTACTGAATATTTTTTGCAAGCGTGACAAAGCAATCCGCGAGAATTTGTAGCAGAAGTTTAAAGTTTTCTCAACAGTCAGAGGTTTCTAGTTATTTTTTAAAATAGTTTTATCTTTTGCCTAGACATTTTTACTGATTTTTTGCTGCTATCGCTGTGATATTTATGATTTTTGCTGTTTTCTTTGTGTTATTTTTTAAATGTTGCCGTTAACAAGTGTATAAGCTGCTGTTTTGTACATTTATTCAATTCATAAACAGATTTTGTTACGGCCTTCAAATTTTTTCAAAACAGGGTCTATATGGTCTATCGTTAGGTGGGTTTTCTTTCATTCCTGGGTTGTATCGATAGGTCGGTTAGGGGCGGGCGTGTTGTTTGTCTCGACTGTCTAGCAACGCTGAGGAGGGGGGGGGTAAATGAGTGGAGCAGATAAACCGACAGGGTTTGGATTGAGCAGATTTTACACCAAAACATCACCTTTAAGCTATAAAGTCAACTGATATTTGACTTAAGTCAAAGTCAGAGCTCAACTCAAATGACTCTCATGTTAAAAAGTTATAAGTCAAATAAATTTTAGCAAATTTGACTTTGACTTCGACAACTTTAGTGCAACTGAAACGCAGTTTAAGCCTCAAACAATAGATCAATTCACATAAATGCGGCGCTTTTGAAGAGATTGTTTTTAATCTGTGGTCTACTGACATGGCAAAAATAACAGATCGGACAAGTCGTTGAACATGCCAGCGTGACAGAACGTTGTTTTAAGCTGTAACATTGTATGCATTTTAAAATTGTATAAAATTTAAAATTGTATAAAATTTAACTGAATGAAAACTAACTCATAATTTCTCGTTAGTTGTCACTCCCACAATAGGCGGAGCCATCGTCCATTCGCCGCCAACCACTGCAAAGAAACCCACCTAACGATACATCCCTGGGAAGGTGCTAACCCATGCAATGTTACACAATCGTCCAATCGGGTTTGAATCCGGAAATGTGATCAATTGATTGATCGATCGATAGAATGATCGCTTGATTGACAGGTGTTGTGGGAGGTGTATTCGTACGAGCTAGCAGGTGCTGCCAGTCTGCCAGCAGCTGCAGCCGACCTGCTGCTCATGTTTACAACCGCACTCACTGATGACGTCGCAGCTTTTCAGTCGTCAGCCAATGACTACGCACGGCCAGGCACCACGACACTTGTCTACCCTTTCAACGGCTCAGCCGGTGTGTAGTAGCAACAGCAACGGCAGCAGCACCATTACTACTACTGCTGTTACCATATTTCTATGAAGATGTTTTGAAAATAGTCTTTTGGATTATCGTTGATAGATGTTCGTGTTAGAGTGGAATTTAAGAGTGGTAATTTGAGCATTGTTAATAGCAGAATTTATCACTAGCAATAACTTCAGCGGTGTTTTGTTTACTTATGTCAACTTAACGTGTATTATGTTTTTAGTGCTCTGTCATTTTTTTAACACTGGACACCGTGCAATATAATGCAGTAATTATATTGGGTTAAATGTTTTCTTTCTTCTTTAAAAGCATTGTTTTGCAACACATTCTTAATGCAGATAAGCCTCGTAGCTGTCCGTCAGTGACATGTCTCCTAGCGGCTGTGCTATCTGACAACATCTTAAGGCGCGTGCGCAGTGAACGAAATGAACTGAAATAAACGGAAATGAAATAACATGATTTTACGCGCGACAGCAGCTACTGTCCGTCCATCTGTCCGTCTGTCACACGGGTGGATCAGTCAAAAACCGTGCAAGCAAGGATCACCAAATCCTCGCCGTCGGCTGCCTGGAAAACTCTAGTTTCAGGATCTGTAAAGCTTTTCCATAATTTCGAAAGGGGTCACCCAGAACGAGAGAGCTATATGACAGAGAGTAGAGTAAATTTGCGATCTCAGTTAAGTCGCCGTATCTCAGAAACGGTGTGAGATAGGGCCAAGGTTACTATTAATCACTAATAGGAAGTTATACACTGGCTTTCGATTGCCATCAAAATCAATGACCTTGGATGACCTTGAAAGCCAAAATAAGGGTTTTGTTGACTATTTTGGCGATTTCGGGCTGCGACACGCATTTCAAGAGCGAATTGTGACGAAATCACTACAGATAGACCAGTACAACCTGCGTACGAAATTTTTGACATTAAACGTAGATTTAAACGGTCTAAGTTTCAACTTCGTACGTTTAAAGTAGCCTGCGCACGAGGGCATCAAAGATAGGTACCCCGTAAAAGTCGTTATTTTACCGCTGTCGGCTGCGCGAGACCGGTTGCGCTCTCTGGCGAGTGTAAATAAAACGCTATAGATACTAGCCTTCATAGTTCATAATCATCGTGTCAGAATCGGTGAGCTTAGATTTTGTTCGCAGTGAACCTTCAAACATGCACCGCTGTCGCGCGTTTTTCTTTGCGTTAGCTGGGCTTTTTTGTGTTGTTTTAGTTCAGTTTATTTCGTTCGTTGTGCACGCGCCTTTATTTATTTATTTAGCTTATACTAATCAATCGGCGGTGAGTTTACACTAGTGGCGTAGTGTGTCCTGTGACGCCCGTTTTTCTTAACGTTGTCGCAGCTCATTTGTTATCGTTGTTAAGTTGTGACATGTTCCGAATGCAGACAGCTGCTTGATCCCAGTAAACGAGCAGCTATCGAAGATCCTACAACAATTTTCCGAATTCACAATCGCAGCATGGTTCAAGTCACTGGCGGCAGATGTCACTGTGTCCGGCACACTTCTTACCTTGGCTTTATCATCATCATCATCATCATTATCAGCAGCAGCAGCAGCAGCCAGTAACAGTTCATCTTCAGCGAGTGATGACAGTGGTACTAGGCGTACAGTCTACTCGTTGGGTTTCGCTCAACGGCACAATGACACGACCGCCATCAGCTTTGCCCTACAGGTGAACGGCGTCTTTGTTATGTTAAAAAAGTAAAAACAAATAATGTAAAATTTTTTCCAGCTATAATGTAAGAACATAGAGCGGCGCTGATCTTTATTTTCTTAAGTTTCATCTAGACCAGTTTACATTGTGGGAAAATCACGGATACGGGGCTAGTGCATAGCACGGTGTGTTTGTTTACGTCAGAGATTTTGCTGGTACTTATTGCGCCTACCCACGGAGGGAAGGCCAGGCTGAGTTGACCTAGATGCACCGATATTTTTCAGAGTCCAACAAAACTTTTGGCACGGATGATTTTCAGGGATGGATATTAACCAAAATCAGAGGAATTTTTACGTCTTAATTAAAGGGCCAAAGGGTGTGTAAACTGCTATTATAGCTCTTCATATGAAATCCATCAGTGAGCTGTGGAGCGTCACCTGCCATATAGGATCACACAACGTTAGCACGCACTCAGCAGATGTAGTAGTCGTAGTTATCGTAGTCATAGTTTTAATAGTATTGTATACTCGTGGTGTGTATGTTGTACGCTAGGGTGAAGATATGCTGACGGCTACAGTGGCTGATGAGTCAGTATCAGATGGACACTGGCATTGGCTCCTAGTAGAAGTCACATCGTCTGCATTGTCGCTGTTGTTTGACAACCAGCTACTGATACAGCGGTAACTAACAACATCACTAATGTTTCTACTGTAGATCTGTTCCAGCCAGCGGCGTCTGGGTTACAGAATTAGCTGGGGCAGAAAATTGCAATTTTCCCACAGACACTCCAAATTTCCAACATAATACTCATAGAAGGCTGCTAATTTTTGACTGCAGAGATTATGGGTGTTCAGAATTTTAATTTGGCTACTACATTTCTACGAACTGCGAGTTTTTAGCCTCAAATTTTGCATTTTGGACGATTTTTTTTCGACAAGAAGATTGTACAAAAAATTTTTGGACAGCCCAAAATGTAGGGGCGCAATTGAGCCCCTGCTCTCAAAATGATGCTATTGTAGATATATAATTAGCACTAAGGTCAACTCAGCTTTCTATTTCTCTAGGGTAGGTAAATCGAGTACCGGCCTCTCTGGCTCGGGTCAAGTTGCTTCAGATTACTTGTGTCGGGCAGCACGTAACACTGTGTGATTTTATATGACAGGTGACGCTTTGTAGCTTTGTGTTGCGTTTCCCATAAAGCTATACACAACCTTCAATCTTTTTTAATTGTGTCGCAGAAGCCGCAATAACATCGTGAAGCCTGATATCAGTGATGATGCTGTTTTCTTTGTCGGCTGTCGAAGTCCTGATCAGGATGCGGCTTCGTTCACTGGATATCTACAGGATGTCCGCGTTTACGCACAGACACTGGATCACGTGTGAGTTCTGATTCTATTGCGACTTTTTGTTAGCTCCACGGTGTTTTTGCTAGTCTGGTTTATATTCCGTTTTACCAGAGATGGGTTCTTGAGGACAGCTCGAAGACAAAACATTTTGGCCTCGACGCCTTGGTTTTCAGTTACTTGCAATAAATATGCTCTGTGCAATGAAACTGGAACTATGTTGACTTTTTTCTGTTTTGGCTGTCTTAAAGTCTGGGGTAGCCTAACTATAGTCTGAAACGTTGAGGCTATTTTTGTCTGAGCATTTTTACGATTCATTACGGTTTGAATTAAGATTAAACTGGCTTTCGGTGTACCGTATCAAATTGTCATATTTACTGTGCTTACATACAGGGTGAACCAAAAATGGCACCATCTTTCGTACGTCTTATAACTTCACCAAATATTAACCGATTTTTAATATTGTCACGGTCAGAATCAGCAGACAGTTTGAAATAACACTATTCTCTCCACATTTTAAGTGCGTCGCTACACTACCTTGTGTAACGTCACTGTCTTTAAGAGTAGCAATTAAAAGCAAGACGACTTCTGTAGCAACACATTTTAAGAAATTTATAACAGAAACAACGTGATTGTTGTCTCAGTTATTGTCTAAAAGGTCACATCTCACGGTTTTTACATCAAATGTTCAGATGTGTCCGTCTTGACGCATCCAAGCCGGCGACGCCACTGACCAATAGCGCGATTAACCAAACGCTGCGACAGTTTGCCCCATTGACGATCGCCTGCTTTAGCTGGTTGACTGTCGTCCCAAACAGCATAATTGACCGAATCTAAGTCCCGGTTGTTCAGTGCCGAATGCTAGGCTCGATCAACGTTGATCACGCAACTGGTTAGTGGCATCGCCGGCTTGAGTGCATCGTCTGACATTTCACACGGTAGTGTAGAGACACACTTGAGGTATGGTGGGATTTTTAATAGTGATGTCATTACAACTTATTTCCTGATTCTGACGGTGGAAAAATTTTGAAAATTGATTAAAATTTGATGAAGTTAAGGCGTAGAAACAAAATGGTGCCATTTTTAGCCCACCCTGTACTTACTGACTAACTAAATCAGTGGCTTTGTACTTAATATTGTAATATAATTGTATTGCACAAAGACTGTTTTTAGCATGTCAGTATGTTTTGCATTGTGTCTACAGCGGTTTGTCTGTTGATTGCTTAAAGACTCTCATCATCTTCATCAATTCCGTAGGGCTGAAATATTAAATCCAAGAATATATACGCGTTTTTCAGTCATTTAGTAAGTAAATAAGTAGTCTGCATTTGTAGCGCATCATAATGTCAAAACGGAAGTTCGAATCGTAGGCGCGGGTGTTAACAGTTAGTCGATGGCGGTGTTGCAGGAGAAAAGATGAGTCTTGAGGGTCGTCGAAAAGTGTTGGTAGTGGATGCTGTTCGAATGGTGATTGAGAACTTTCGTTCTCCCATTGGTTGATCGATCGATTGATTGATTGATTGACTGTATATAGGCAGAAGCAGGAGCTATATGAAGCACCTGCGGCTAAAGACCTCACACCTGTCTCTGGCTACATCAATTTCACGCCCGGCATGCTGCACCAGGCTATCACCATTAGAAGCATTGACAACAGCCTACCGCAGCCAAACCGTCTGTTTACCGTTAGACTTGTGGCCAGTTCCGGGCTTACACCGGTTGATGATACAAGGCTGGCGACTGCCACACTTACTGGTCAGTATTACACCCTATCATTTTAATAAGAATTCCTTAATGTTAACTGCCAGTAGCTTCTATCTCTGTACCTGGTTGGCGCAGCTTGCGCCCAGTAAAAAATAGGCCTCGGAGGAAAGTTTTGTTAAGGGTGTAAATCAACTTTTCTCTTATTTTTCACTGGCCAATCAATCTTCACCCTTAACAAATCTTTCCCCATATTTTTTACTTTCTTCCTATTGCTGAGTCTGCACTAAAATTTGTCCCCTAGATAGAGGAAAAACCCAAAAGGAGAACTCGAGTCTAAAAGTGGGGGCAAGCTTGAGCTTGAAATTGGGGAAGTTGCGGCCGATTTCGATTTCACATTTGGGGGGATGAAAGCCACGGTTTACTGCCTGCAGAAGTGACTGTTTGGTAATATTGTGTTTTGTGTCGTCGCTAATTTTTTTCTCTGTTGACACGACAACTCATAACCATTGCACTCAACTTGACGAAATCTTGTACCTTGATAGCCTCTAGAAACCTATTGAATATTGAGGTCATAGGTCAAAGTACATCAAGGTCATACGGTTAAATTCACTATATTGTTTTTGTTGTTTTTCATTTTAAATCTGTTATTGTTCATAAGTGAGGGAGAAAGTTTGTTTTGTTCTATAGTCATAAATTAATCATAAATGTCCACATTATCTTACTTGATTTAGTAACTCTGCTTGTTACAACAGCTTTTTATTTCTGATTAAGAATTTGATTTAGTCATGCCACGACGCCACGCCACTAGAGATAGTGGAATAGATTTGTTGTGATGCAAACTGATCTGATCTGTGGTTGTAGTGCTAAAGAGTGACAATGCGAACGGCCTATTTGGCTTTGAGCGAACCTGTGAGCCTGCCGTCGTTCCGATGATCGTCAATGAGTTGAACTGTACGGTGCACAGACAACGAGGTGCTTTTGACGGCGCTGTGGTTGTCTGGCGTCTTGAACCCATCGACCCAACGCTCTCCGCGCTACAGTATTTCGTCAACCACACCGGCAGTGTCCGATTTGCTGACCAGCAGACCGTCGCAGTGAGTTCATCCATGTATAGTCGACGTATTATGTGTGTGTTGCAACAGTTAAGACGCGTACAGAGCGACACGACTAAACTGAACTAAACTGTCACGGTTTAGTTTTTGACGAACTGACCAATGGGCGAAGAGGGCGAGCCTGTTGGTCACTGGTTGACGTAGTCACCGACGCCGTTGGACGATGCCTACTGTAATGCATTACTGCTTGCCCATTGGTCAGTTCGTCAAAAACTAAAGCATGTCAGTTCAGTTCAGTTCGGTTTAGTTCAGTTACGTCGCTGTGTACGCGCCTTTACAAAAGGCTCTAACCAGACTACCCTTTCGCTTAGGGAAAGAAAAGAGAGGAAGATCGGGTGGAGGGGAAAGAGGGAAAAGATGTTTTTCCCGCCTTTTCTCTTCCGCTGCCTTTTCCTTTGTTTTCTTAGCAAGGGCGGCACACCCGTAGGAGCTGGGGGTACATATCCCTTCACTTTTTTTCATCGGGGGGTCAGTGGGGTACATAAAATCGTAACAATTTATACTAGACCTATATATGTAATACAGTTTTTCTTAAATACTGTAACAGCATTTAGGAAAATGCATTACTTATAGACATAAAATGTAGTAAAAATTATTTTCAACAGTCGAAATTCTATTCACTGATGTCAACTTTCATAGTTGGCAATGCTAAGCTTTTCAACATGCTACTGAATTATATCCTTATTTTGGCGCATATATTTATTATTATCGTGAAGCTTGCCAGTGGCGTAACTTCGTCGTCGGCGCCTGGAGGCAACATAACGCACTTCGCTCCCCCATCGGCTTGCCATTTATATTAGGTTTTTAAACAGCTTATGTATTCTACAAATAGCGTTTCATAAAAGGTTTTTTCTTTCATTATTTAGTCGAACGATGAGCAATTTAACTGAAGTTTTTTTTCTTTATCTTTTTTTGTCTCCTGCCTTTCCTTAGTATAGGCCCCTGAAATGGAGGTAGAGGATTTGGGGAGCGCCGTAAGCTTCCCCAACGGGGTCTGGGGAAGCCCCAGCCGAAATCAAACTTGGTGCATTTTAGCTTTAAAAGATAACGTCTGGTGGCAACAATTGTAAGGATTTCCTCAGTATCTGACGCAGTATTTGATGATACTTTGCATCAGTGATGCAATTATTTTTTTAATTAACTAGGTTACAGCTTTTCCACCAAAAGATAGGTCACACTGAACTACTTCATTGTTAAACAAGTAGAGCAGCTGTCGCTAGGATAGCCGACCGTGATGCTTGTCAATGACCTTCAAGGTCATCTAAGCTCGATAATTTTCATGTTATTTGAAAGTTAATGTGCCACTTTTTATCAGTGATTAATAACAACCTTGGCTCTACTTCTCACCGTTTTTGAGATATGGCCAGTTTTCCGTTGAAAAACGCACGTATTTCCTACTCTGCTTCATTCTGGTCTAAATTTAATAATGTTTCCTTTGCACTGCATCCCCAAATTTTGTACGCAGAGAGCTTCCATCGACCGAGGGCTAATTAATTATTCCTGTAACATTTTCCCCTACGACTCAGTGTTTAGCCACAATGCATGCGTGACGGACGGATGGACGTCAGATACGACGACAAACTGAAGGTTAGGCTGAGATTGTTTGGGCATATACATGTACGTCGTCGAGAAGAGGAGGATTGTGTCAAGCGAATCTTGGAGGCAGATGTTCGTGGACAACATAGCAGGGAAAGACAGAGAAAAAGGTGGATCGACGTCGTAAAGTACAACATGGAGGACTTCCGGCTCAACTTGGTGGATGTGGAGAATAGAGCTGAGTGGAGACGGAGAACCCGACGCATGGCTGACCCCTCACCCGAGGGATCCACAGCCTCAAAGGGAGAGAGGAAAAGAGTGGGGGATTTGATTTGGTTTGAATATTTAGTCGGCAGGGCCCCCAAACTGGGGCATCACACCGACGGGCTGTGGTGTGTGAACAACTTGCCCAAGGTTGTTACTTGAGAGTGCAGTGGTTAGGGATCGAACCCACGACCTCGCGGTCATTGAGTCCGACACGCTAACCACTAGACTACTAAGCCACACCAGAAAGAGAGAGAGTGAGAGATTATAGCGTTGATTGTAGCGTTCAATAAAGCAGCGTCACCATGCCACTGTACTCGCTTTGGGCGACCAGAAGTCGGACGCTGGCCTTCGGATATAGGCGGCGAAATCCGCCCACCCTAGCCACAGTTGGGCTTCTTGTTGATAGGTAGAATAATTACGTATTGTGTGGTTTGCTGTAGAGTTTCGTGGTGCCAATCATCGCTGACGACATATCACGCTTTGCAGCCACGTTCAGCGTTCATCTCGTCTCAGCTGTTAGCGGTGACGGTTTGAGCGGTTCAACGCCTACCAGCGGGGCCAGCATTAACCATCTCTCAGCATCTGTCAATGTCTCACTGATGGATAGGAACTATCCGTACGGATTGCTCCAGTTCGCCTCCAATGAGTCGATTATCAGCACTAGCGACGTTATACCAGTGGCCACCGTAAAGCCACAGGTAGGCTAACGTTTTTATGGCTGAATTACTGAATGAAACTCTTAAATTGCAGTGATATTTACTTTCAGAAATATTTGGTTTCGACTTTGACTTTTGCTTAGTGAAAATCATTTGACTTTTACTTTGACTTACGTCAAATATCACTGGTAAACTATTGCAGCCCCATACGATGTCATCAGCTTTCGTTTTTACGCGCGACAGCTCTGCTAAGAGCATCTCAGCTATCTTCGAAACGTGTCCGTTTCTCCGTCTGTCACATTTTGCAACACTATCAAAATGATGCAAGCTAGGATCACGAGGTTTTTAGTGTGGACTGTCACAAAGAGTCTAGCTTTTTCATGACAAAATTTTATATTGCTGGATGGACAGATTCCCGTCGAACTAATAATTAGTGGCATTTTTTAATGTTTGCTTTCAGTTTCGTAAGGGCCAGTCTGGAATTCAACACTCGATAATATCGCCCCAAAGTCATTTTTGCCGTTTTCGAGTTTCGACTCATATCGCTCTTACATAGTTTGTAAACTGTTAAAGTTTTTTGCTCTTATTTTGTTATAGCGCGGCGATAACTCATGAACCAATGCATGCATTTAGCGTAATAAAATTTAGCACGAACAATTACAGTTTTAGGCTCAAGGTCAATATTGTGTGTCTTCTGTAACAGCTAGGCCAAAATTATGTGTTTCATTATTAATTATGTGTTTTATTTTTTATTATTATGTATTTTTGACTGTATTACTAGCCTGTGCTGAGTGTTCAGGTGCTGGTGAGTCCTACAGCAGGCGGGGTCACTCTGCTAGTGGTCCGTGCACAAGGTCTGGTCGGCCCAGTGTCTGCCGAGTGGCGAACCCGCGACGCGTCAGCACGCAGTGCCGGCAAACTACACCCAGACTTCCTCGTCAGTGACACTAATCTTTTGTCGCATTTACTTATGGGCTTATTATTTTACTAGTAGTGTAGACAAGGCCAAGACAAGACAAGGTTCAGGCCCCCAACTTTCCAAACAAGACAAGCACACGTTTAAACTGCACGAAATTTGGTCTGCCACCAAATCGCATATTTTAAATATATAATACACCAAATTCCATTTCGGCTGGGGATCCGTCTCATAGCTGGATTTTAGGGGTTTTACTTCTAGGGGAATGAAAGGGATGGGGAAAGAAGGAAAAAATGGGAGGGGTGACGAAAAAAGAAAAAAGGAAAAGAGAGAAAAAAGGAAAGCAAAATGGGTCGCGGTTTCCCAATTTTCACTGGCTGTGGCACTATATTTGACAACTCCAAAGCTTAAAGGTCCATGGCCACGGTCAAACTCACTCGCGCAATTTCTGTAGATTTAAATTAGACATTTAACCTCGCATATATAATATGTCGATATGTGCTTTATAAATATATGACATTAATGCGTGATTTCAAAAGAAATGCGGCATTACGTTACGTTATGCGAAATATTCTAATCTATCAGTGCCCGCGGTGACGTCATGACCCTAGCCCATATAGATCATGAATATTAATGGCCTAGCCGACGACGTCATCAT
>Ga0056128_1009688_pt1 | contig 12067 bp, 5 predicted proteins | sample WorMetLIZISLAND2_FD_71113 | JGI IMG/M metagenome (GOLD analysis project Ga0056128, IMG submission 71113) | Marine gutless worms symbiont microbial communities from Max Planck institute for Marine Microbiology, Germany - Olavius geniculatus... ...
GGGAGAAGGTCAGGATCCCTATTTTGGGAGAACAATGTCTGTAAAGGGTAGGCGATGGTACCGTCCACAGAGTATAAGTAAGTTCACATAGGCCGTGGCCGTCAATAGTAACTATGCTTAGTGGCTTAGCGTAGCGGTAACGCGTTTCATCCGATCACCGAAGTTACTCTACGTCGGGCCGGGTTAGTACTTGGATGGGTGATTGCCTACCGGCAGGTAAACCATTTCGGTATGTAACCAGCCGCCTAGGTCAACTCAGCCTTCCATCCCTCCGGGGTAGGTAAATCGAGTACCAGCATCTGCCTGGGGTTAAGGCGGAGCGCGTTCACCTGTGTCGGGTGGCAGGTAACACTGTGATTCCATACGGCAGGTGACGCTCCGTAGCTCTGAGATGAGTTTCCCATTAAGAGCTATATCATCACCTTTAACCACCTTTTAATTGAAGCGGTTTGGCAATGTATTTGGAGTAGGCCTACAGTCAGTACCCCCATTTGGAAGAAATAGGAGGGTGATAGGAAGTCTCGACTTGGTACCACAGTGGCACAGGGTAGCCGTCGGGCAACGCTATTTACTTGTTCAGTTTTCTAGTAGAACGTACCGTTTAGCCACAATACATGCGTGACAGAGAAGCCTGTGACATATAGGCTCGACCATATAACGGTCGGCCAAAAATTCAGGGAACAGATGAGGGAATGCGTAAGGTATTCAACACTCAACACGCAACAGTGTATCTATTATCCTGAAAAGTACCGAGTCGCAGCTGGGACGAAAATTTGTCTAAGCCCGGCATGCCGGCAGCTACTACCGCTATTTGGCCTCACGCTATCGTATCACCGCCCTCCTCCCCCGCGCCGCGTGGGGAGGGAAAGGACAGGAAGGAAGCGTACAAGGGGCGGGGTGGGGTTGGCAGAAGCACTGGGATGCTAGCGTAGTATATATGCACGTGTCGGTGTCCCATTATAAGATCGCCCTCTAGAAAAGTCTCCCCACGGCCGACAATTTACCGGTAAAAATCCGTCCCGCATGGCCGGCCGCCGGGCGGTGCGGATTTTCGCCGGTAAATAAATTGTCGGCCGGGCGATCCTATAATGGAGAGACTTTTTATGGGGCCGGCGATATTTTAATAAGAGGGAGACGTATCAAATCCGTGATTATATCTCTCTCCCCGGGCGGACTTTTCATGGGGAAACATTTTAGTGCAACACCAGCGCCGGGCGAAGTAATGCACCAGACGACGCCTCGCTGCCTGGATCACTGTGCACGCAGATAGACGCTGGCTTCAGACGCAGGCAGGCAGCCGGCAGAGCGGTAAATCGTCATGGATGCACTGCGGTACCGCCGCACGCTGGCTATGTAGGCACGATCTGGTACACGGGCTTAGTTCAACGCCTATGAACACTCGGGCACGCGTCAAGCATGAATTGGGGGGTGTGACCGCCTCCCATGCAATAGTGGTGTTCAGCTGGGAAATCGCTGGTGGAAATTTGCGCAGAACGGACAGACGCAAAGGTGAAGCCTGCAATTCCACAGATAAATTGTCCAAAGTGCGAAAATAAAACATCGTCTTTAGTACAACTGTTAGTGGCGCATATTTTGTACGGCCAAAGGCATTAACTAGTGCTACGGCCACGGCCGCAGTGCCAATTCGCTAATAAGTATCTGGATCTGGATAGCTTGTCTGCATCACGGTAAGATGTGAGCCCAACACAGCTCATCAGTCAGAGCTTCAGAAAACAAGAGTGCTCTGGCATCGCATGGTCGCCAAACGCCAACGTCGTCGACAATGGCACGGCGGCCTGAGAAAGATAATCTGATCAAATCCTTAAACTCTAAGTTCTTGACGTCGCTATGCTAGAAAATGTTCCATCGACACAATCCAGCAGCCAACTTGATAACTTAGTATATCATGACTTACTTCTTCCTCCTATCTCATACCACATAATCTCACTACAGTCAAGCGTTGTGACGATTGATTGAAACTGTCTCGCGTCTGTTCATCACACGCAGAACACACCGTCGAGCCATGAAAGAAGTATGCTTCAACGCGGTCTAGAGCTTGTTGTGCCTTTTTACACTCACGCCATACGCTTTACACCGCGTCGAAACGTATGCATACAAGAAATTTGAGCTAATGCTCATGAGACGCGCGACAGCCTATAGCAATTTTTGTTCGCAGGTTGTCTTGCTCCATGTACATCCATCTCCTAATGTCAGTTCACTTTTTTGCAGCCGAAAATCGCAAAAAAAATCACTAAAAACCCTAATTTGAGGGTTCAAGGTAATCGACGCTGTACCACTAAAAAGCACGTCATCGATGCTTGTTATGATAAGCAGCATCTATGTGCCTATCTGCAATCTTTTCCACGCTAGTCAAACCAACAGCGGTAAAATAACGTCTTTTACAGAGGGGTGCCTTTTTTCTCCCCTCGTTCGAAGGGACCCCCTTTACCCAGCGGCATAAATTTTGTCACGAAATAATAAAGACTCTAAGCTATCATATAGTGAAAACCCGAAGTCTCTATCTCACCTGTGCGTGAATCGGTACCGGGACGTGACACCGGGGACAGACGGACAAACAGACAGACAAAATTACCGTAGCTAATACGCGCATGTTAGCTAGCTCTCGCGCGTAAAAAAGCCAACTGAACTATCGAACTTTACCAATACGCAGCAGCATGGTAGCCAACCAGTAGCTACCACACAGTAACATAACGGTACACGGAAATCGGCGCTACCGGGACTAGCCTGCAGGCAAGTGAGTCACGGGCTAACAGGCAAGTCAATGAATCATCAGGTTATCTCTGGTCTGCCCCCCCCCTTCAATGTGCGCCAGGGGCGCAGTAGGCTGCTGAGAAACAAGAGGGGACACATAGAACTATCTGGCATACAGTCGCGAGAACGGCGTCGTGGGCTAAAAAAGTTGGGAGGGAGAAGACAGAAGTTGCAATTTTTCAACAAACAGCTGCAAATTTCCGACAGAGAAAATTAGGGGTGCTCAAAATTTCAATTTCCATTAATCCCCCAAATATATATGGACCAAAGAATAAATGAGTCAACAATAGATAAAGAATCCCAGCCTGAAATTTTGTATTTTTCAAAAAAAAATTCCAACAAACTATAAATTTAGGGCCCCTGCCCCCCAAAAAGTGGAGACATCACCCCACTACTCGTGCACACTCGACAGACAGACGGCATACGTGTGGCGCCACCGTTGGGTCGACACTCGCACTAGCAGCAGAAGCAACAATCAGCCAGTGTCACAACAGTATTACACCAGCGTCAAAGTGATTCCAAGTCAAAGCTCCACCAGTTCAGGTTAATGCGGTTCGAAGCTATCTCGCTGCATGCGGTGAGCTAATTGCTAACCCACTCTGTGGCTGCGCAAGTCAACTCAGATCCTGTCCTCAGCGGGATGGTAAATGGGATTCTAGTAGCTTACAAGCCAGATGGCTTGATAGTGTAATGACAAAAAGTCGGACGATAACGAGGCCGTGGGTCGCTACTCGTTATCAAGTGGTTAAGTGGCCTACTACTTGAACGGGTGACGCTCTGCAGACAAGTAAATCATCAAGCTATTTATTTAACCTACACCAAGGTCAACTCAGCCTTCCATTCCCTGAGGGGTAAGTAAATCAAGCATCGGCCTGTGGCTGGGGTTAAGGTGGGGCGCGTTCACCTGTATCAGGTGACAGGTAATGTCGAGTGATCCCACATGGCAGTGACGCTCCAAAGCTTTGCAATGGATTTCCGATAAAGAGCTATACACCGCCCTTAACCTTTTAACGAACGAAAGACCTGGCTAGTGTGGTTGACTGAGGCGGTGGTATGTCTGCTTGCTGGCTGCACTGCAGGTCCTACTGTTCGCTGGCGCGAGCAATGAATGGCCAGTGGCCACATAGTGGGCTGCGGTATCATTAGCAAATGATACAACACATGGCATAAGTGGAGTTTGAGCGGCTCTGCATGTACGCAGTGGCTTGGCTCCTAGTCATTGTTTACAGCTGTTGCCAAAGAGACGAGCACCGCCACCTGGTGAGAAGAGAGTATCAGTTTACACCACCGCTTAACCGAGGAACTGAGACACAAAACGCTAGTAGGCTTATGCATGCTGACTGATCGATGATGATGACATTGATCACTAATCACGACCAGAGTGCAGCAATTACGCTACCTAAATACGCCATTAACAGCTCTGCGCCAGAAAAAAAACAAAAGATGGATGGCACTGAGTGCAGCCAACTCATCATCAGAAACAAGAAATTAGAGCTAATGCTCATGAGACGCGCGAAAGCCTATAGCAGTTCCTGTTCACAAACTGTCAGTCATTTCGTCGCAGTTCATTCTTGGATTGTGCGCTGCAGCCAAAGATCGCAAAAATCAATAAAAACCGCTTCGGCGCTTATTTTGGAAGTTCAGGGTCTTTCAAAGTCATCGATGTTGATACCACTGAAAAGCTAGTCACTAGTGCTTGTTGTGATAGGCAGCATGCCCATGCCTATATGCAACTGTTTTCACGAAAGACTGGCCAATAACGGTAAAATAATAACTTTTCACTTTTACGGGGGTACCGCTCTTTGATGCCCTCGTGCGCAGGTTTCCTTGAACCTAGAAAATCGAGATTTGGACCGTCGAAATCTACGTTCAATGCTGAAAATTTCATACGCAGCTTTTCCAAGTCTATCTCAATTGATTTCGACGCAATTTGCTCTTAAAATGTGTCTCGTCGCCCGAAATCGCCAAAAATCCATTAAAAACCCCTATTTTAGCGTTCAGGGTCATCCAAGGTCATTGAATTTGGTGGCAATCGAGAGCCAGTGTACGACTTCCTAGATTAATAGTAACCTAGGCCCTATCTCGCACCGTTATTGAGATACAGCGACTTATTGGCTAAATATTGCAAATTTTTCCCACCCCTCTCATTTAGCGTCCTCGTTCGGGGTGACCCCTTTCGAATTTATGGAAAAGCTTTATGGTTCCTGAGACTAGAGTCTTTCAGGCAGCCGATGGTGAACACCGTTTTTACGCGCGAAAGCTAGAGCTATAGCGCGTACCGGGTTATTAGCTATGGTAATTCTGTCTTGGTGTCTGTCACAATTCGTTACCGATCGGAGACCAGGTGAGATAGAGACTTCTGGTTTTCACCACTGTGACATAATTTCATGCCACTGGGTGAAGGGGATCCCCACGAACAAGGGGAGAAAGAGAGGCATCCCCTTAAAAAGGCGTTATTCTACCGCTATTGGCTCGTCTAACGTGAAAATGGTTGCAGATAGGCACAGATATGCTGCGTATCATAACAAGCACTGGCGACGAGCTTCTTAAAAATGTCAACATCGATGACCTTGAATGACCCTGAACTCCCAAAATAGCGGGTTGTAATAAATTTTTTCGCGATTTCGGACTGCAACACGCATTTCTAGAGTGAACTGCGCCGAAATGGCTGGAGATAGACCAAGACAACCTGCATATAGAATTTTCAGCATTGAATGTAGACTTCAGCAATTCAAGTCTGGACCCTCTAGGTTCAAGGAGGCCTGTGCACGTGGGTGTCAAAGAGGGGTTTCCCTCTTAAAAGTGATCATTTATCCGCGGCTGACTTGCCTAACGTGAAAATGGTTGCAGATTGGCACAGACATGCTGCTTAACATAACAAGCACTAGCGACGAGCTTCTTAGGATTGTCAATATTGATGACTTTGATTGACCTTGAACCCTAAAAATAGGGGTTTTGGTGATTTTTTGGGGACTTATGGCTGCAAAGGAGTGAATTGCGATGAAAAGGATGGAGATAGACCAAGATTACCTGTGAACATGAACTGCTGTGGGCTCTCGTGCGTCTCATGAGCATTAGCTCAGATTTCTTGTTGACTGATCCACCCGTGTGACAGACAGATGGACAGACAAACAGTATTGCAATGGCTAAGACGCGCTGTAAGCAGTAGGTGCCTTCACGCGTAAAAACTGGCTCGAAAACAACCATGAGCTTTTAGATTTGAAAAAAAAAATCTTTGAAACCTCAATAATCCAAATGAGTTTTTTTCAGTTTTTTTTACTTTTTGTCAATTTACAATGCAAATCAAATTAAATTTCATATTTTAATCGTGTTTTTTATGTCTTTTTATAGTGAATTTGGTCATTCGCTCCACAAAAATGTAACATGGATAATGGTAGATAGGCCCTATAGGATGTTCTTCGGCGGGTCTTAAAAGTCTGCTTATATATTATACACTAAATTCTGAACAGACTAAAAAAACCATTAAAAACCAAAAACCTAAAACTTTTTTTCCAAAAGCACAGATTTTTTTAACCATGAGCCATCTACGTTATTATTGTGGTGCAGCATGAAGACAAATCACTGCCCATAATAATCAGTTAAACTTCCAATCAGTGTTTCCACTACTGCTACAAAGTAGTGAATTTGCCAAATTTGTTTAGTGACAACCACTTCAGACCTGCTTATTTTTGATCAAATTAGGCCTACATATTAGCCTAAAATAATATTTTAAAAACATTTTGAGGAACATCATATGACCGGGCACACGGCACATCCTGTTACTGCTTAATGAAGAATATTCCACGCACGTAACTGCAATAATTAACTACAATAGGCCTAGGCCATGTCAATATCCGCCTACACCAGCGATAAGCACGCACTCTAGAGTAAAATATGGCCGGAAATACTGTTTATTTATAACCCATACAGACAAGAGTGGCGCCATACGCCAACGGCAAGGGAGGGACGACAGGAAATGCCCCTGCCCTTAAAATCTTGCTGAAAAAACTGCCACGGCTCACGTGCGGTATCTAAACTAAGCCGATAAGCCTGTGTTCAAGAGAGCAAACCAACAACGCTTTTTTACTTTGCCAAAAACGCATTTTTACAATTTAAAAAATAAATTCCCACCGTTTTTGATAACTGACTGATTACGCACCTAGATTTACCTCCTTCTGGGAAAAGTAAAAAGAAGGCCACGTTTTTCATTCAAGATCTAGATACTTTTCGAATGTTTTACGTCGCCCGCCCCATCCCCCCACACGCATTCTCTGCCGCAGCTGGTGCCCCTCTGATCATCAGACAAGAATGTAGCTTTGACTAACAGCAGCCACAGCATCAGTTAGAGAATGGGTTTGTCATGGTTAGCTAGAAATGCTGCTGCATGAGGGAGAGATCAAGTGAGATAGAGAGAGCTGCATGCAATAAACATTACGTTTACAACACATGCTGCAGTAGCTGCATGCATCTGCATCATGTCTCTATAGCCTACTTCAACTCAAGGACGACGATCAACAAACACAGGTTGAACAGTAGCCTATCAATTAACTAGCTGCGTTTAGTCACCAGTACCGTCGTCCATATCTGCTAACTCTTCTTGAGTTTTCCCAATTCAACTCAGCCTCCTACCCTCAGCGGCAACTCGTTCCTTACAGTTCCATTTCCCGCTCACGCTTGAGTTGGATTGGGACAAAGTCGAGTGTGCTCCACAAGAGCTGCCAACGTTTCCTTGGTGCTCAACGCAGCAGAGACACCCTTGACCCTACTGAGACATCTTGCAACCTTGACCACATCTTCAAACCATTCTGCCACGCTCCCTGAACTCATGTATCACACGTCACAGTCTGGCGCACCATGGGGGCATGGCAGCCCCCCTTCCTAAACATGCCACACACACCGTCACAGAAAACAAACGGCAAACATATAACTAGGCCCCTACTATATAGGCCTATATACAAATGCAGTATCAAAAAAAACGTAAATGTGCAAACATCAGTGACACATTTTATCATAAAAACCATAGATGTAAAAAAAGTTGTCTTTTTTTACATTTTTTACATTTTTTATTCTTGCCACGTTTTTTCACGTTTTTAAAAAACTTTGCTCAACGTTTTTTTTTGTTTTTTTTTAAATAAAAAAACGTTGAGCAAAATTTTTTAAAATGTGAAAAACGTGGCAAGAATAAAAAAATGTAAAAAACGTGCATTGAAAATTCCATCAAAAGCTTCGAGAAGCACTTATGGAACCACAGAAAAGAAATAATAGGTCTATATTGATGTGTTTCATTTAGTTAGTCCAAATATACAAAATAAATTTTTTTAACTAGTATATTTGGTTAGTTTAATGCTGTGGTCTTATGACCACACAGTTGAATTAAAATTAAATAGAGTTCTCTCTATAAAAACTATAGTTCAAAGTATAAGCTTACTGCACTTACAAAATTAGGCATTATGCAAGACGTTGAACAAATTATGGCCAACATTTTTATTCAACATTTTGTAAACGCTTTTATACATAGTTGCCACGTTTGTTTTTTACGTCTTTTTACTCTTTTAACGTTTTTTTTATTTTTCCTGGAACGTTTTTTACAACTATGATCAAAACCTTCATCATCATCATCAGCAGCAGGAGCAGCAGCAGCAGCAGCAGCCATAAGTTGCAATCAGACATTGCATGCGACTTCTTGGGGTTTTTTCGGCAATTTGACCACTTTAACGACACAGCTGGCCTATATGTCAACGGCGACATAGAAGTTGATACAGTAGCTGAATTGCCAAATTTGATTCGAGGTGGGTAGGCCTACGCAGACGTCGGACAGTGACGCAATTGTACATGTACGTGGACGGTTAGCGCGCCACGTGCGAAAAATAAGCCAATAAAGGTTAAAAAATACACTCACCATCCTTGAGTCGCTCGACTATGAGCTGGCGGTGCTGGTTGGACCACGGTTCACCTACGACAAGAAGCAAAGAAGCTTCAGCAACCGGGTACGGCGTAGAGCCAGCTTCGGCATCTGCCATGGCAATAACACGCAACTAGGACCGGTGCGCAACAGCGTCAGACAAACATGCACAACCACACCGGCAGACTGCGATGAACAGACTGCCGCCCACATGCACGCACTGTGCCATTCGCACGCACCAGTGCCGTGTGTCGATCGATCGCTCTTTCTTCCTTATTCCGAATTTCCGACTATGGTCAAACTTCAAATTGAAAACCGACGACGATCAGGGGTTCCCAATCCTTGTTCACAAATTCGCGCCGCTAACACCAGCGATTAGTTTCGAGAAACAGAAGGTGGGATCTCCCCATTGCCTAGAGAGTATGGGGTCCCTTTTTCCGAACGCAGCGTAAAACTAGAAAAGCACTCGGAGAGCGCAGACCTCCGCCAAGCCCGTTTAAAGCAATGTTAAGGAAAATTTCAAAGTGATCCAGAATCCAGGATTCCTTCCGGATCACCCCCAAAATTGAATCACTTGTAGTTTTTCCCATTCCCGACATTCCCTGAAAGTGTCAGAACGATCCTTCCATAACTGTTTGAGTTATCTTGTTAACAAACAGACAAACAAACTCTGGCAAAAACATAACCTCCTTGGCGGAGGTAAACATCACTTTACATACGGTTAATCGTGACATTTTTCTTATATTCGGTAATTTTTTACAATTCCCCAGATGGCGCCATCAGATAGCTGTAACGTGAATACGATTTTCGAAATCAAGTCATTTGGTCGAATCTCTGCATTTACACCATCTTGAGAAACGTCATTTCGGTTCATTCTCCACTTGCGTGACGTTATTTAAAGTTTTTAAAGGCGCCAAACCAAAATCTCGCTGACCGCAGGCAGGCAGTCGAGTGCAGAGGCGCGCTATGCGTCATGCAGCGTGTGTGGTCGCGCGCGCTTGCTGCCAGTGAGTGCTGCAGCAGTTTCTATGGTAATTTCTATGCCATCGGACTGGAAGACAAAACAAGTGTTTGTTTATGTTTACATTTCGGCCGTAAATATTACTTTTTCGCCGTTATATATTTCGCGTCGATTTAGTTGAAGACAATGGCCGGATGCACAACTCTGCGAAGTGGCAATAACTTACGCTTATTTAGCTGCAGAGGAAGAATTCGCCAGCTACGCTGTGCGTGTCGTCAAGTCGGCGGTTTGTGATTCGCTCGTGCTGTGCACAACCGTAACGACGACCTCGGCAAATGAGGCATATATGGTAAGATCTGTTAATGCCATTATTTGAGAAGATATGATTTGCAATCCAAGAGAATTTGTCTACCTGTTTCTAACTCTTGTCTTCGCCATGCACACATTGTCTGCTGTCTGTCACGTGTCACAGGTTACTGCGAGGTTTCCTGGAGCGAAGGAAACGTCTGATTGTTCTGCTGGTGATTACTTTTGTCGGCGGAGTACTTTTTCTCACCTTTTTCTGTCCCAACTCGTTGTGTTCAACAGCATCTAACGACATTCGACCAGGAATCATCAGTCAACCACCCAGCATGCAAACAGAGCCTCGTAGTCGGGAAGTGACTCTACCGCGAAGTATGCCGGAAGTAGATCTGCCACCTATCGATGTGGAGTTATCGGACAAAGAGGTGGAGCGGACTTTCAGTTTTGATGCGGATCACGATGTGCTGGTGTTTCTCCATGCGCAGAAGACCGGTGGATCGACATTCGGTCGGCACCTCGTTCGTGACACTACGGGAGTTGGGATTCCATCCCCGTGTGTGTGCCAGCGGCGTCGCAAGCGCTGTGAGTGCAGTGACAGTCGAGGTCGTCAGTGGCTGTTCAGCAGATACACTAGTGGCTGGGTGTGTGGTCTGCATGCTGATTGGACCGAACTTCATGACTGCGTGCCACGATACCTCGACAAACGTGAGGACAAAAAACGACAACGCAGGTTATACTTCTTTTTTCTATGTGTTCACTTTCTGTTTGATTGTTAACTTACTGTCCACGGTAGTGATTACAGTAATGTTTTCAGTTTTCAGCACTGTGGTTAAGTTTTTTTGTTTGTTTTTCTGTCTGTTTCTCTGAGACCATGATGACTCGTGAGCTGCTACACTTAGCTTGAACACGTACTTTGACAACCACAAGAACCTTATTGAATTTCAAGGAAGGTCATAGGTCATAAGGTCAGGGCCACACGACTTGATTTTTGGATACTTTAACATTTACCATGCTGCTGATAGTTGCTTCTAGGCAAGGTTAGCTAAGCCAATAGCAATTGGTTGACACTGGTATTCACATCATTGCTGTAAATATTGCATCATGCCATGCAGGTACTGTGGATAGATTTACTCTTGCACAAGGCTTGACAGTTTAGTTTTGGTTTATAAGTCAAATGAATATGTTATTAGACGTAAAAAAAATTATGGTTTCTGCACATCCATAAAAATCTCTCTGTAAAAATTTTATTGGACTTCTCAGAAATGTTGATGCAGTTTTTTGCTTGCTTTCAAACGTTTACTGAATTTGCTGGAACTAAACTGATCATGCATCTACACCGTGGGGCATAAAAATGTGCCACTTTACTTTTGTCTATATCTTTGCCAATTATTGACCGATTTTCAAAATTCTTTCACTGGCACACTCAGCGGACAATTTGCAACAAGTAATTTGAGCAAAGCTTACGACACATGCGACAGCCTTAGCAGTTGCTGTTTGCAGGTTGTCCAGGTCTATCTAAAGCCATGTCGGTGCAGTTCACTTATGAATTATGCACCACAGCCAAAAATTGCAAAAAACACTAAACCCCCATACTTCAGAAGTTCGAAGTCATTCAAAGTCATCGATGTTGGCATTGTTCTAAAGCTCGTCACCAGTGCTTCTTATGACAAGCAGTATGTCTCCATCCATCTGCAACTTTTTTCATGCTATAGTGGTAAAATAACCACTTTTTAGGGGAATAGCCGTCTTTGACGCTTGACTGCGCAGGCCTCCTTGAACCTAGAGGATCGGGACTTGGTCAGCTATAAAATTTACGTTAAATGCTGAAAATTTCACACGCGGGTTGTTTTGGTCTGTCTCTAGCCATTTTGTCGCAATTCACGGTTAAAATGTGCGCTGTAGCCAAAAATTGCCAAACAATTCACTAAAACCCCTCTTTTGGGGTTCAAGGTCGATCAAGGTCATCGATGTTGACAAATCTGAAAAGCACGTCACCAGTGCTTGTTATGATTTATGTAAAAAAACTGTTCAGTTTATATACAGTGTAAGGGTGACATCGTGGTTGTAGATATAAAACAGCACAAATCACAATTTAAAAATTCAAACTTTACCATTACACAGTCAGCAAA
>Ga0056128_1009689_pt1 | contig 12066 bp, 10 predicted proteins | sample WorMetLIZISLAND2_FD_71113 | JGI IMG/M metagenome (GOLD analysis project Ga0056128, IMG submission 71113) | Marine gutless worms symbiont microbial communities from Max Planck institute for Marine Microbiology, Germany - Olavius geniculatus... ...
TACAACTATAACAACTACAGTGATTAGTAAATCCCAAAGTTTTCCGTGGGTTGCGAAATTTTGAGCCGAGCAATGGAATCTGCCGTTTTCCATGGAATTTTGATATTTCTGCAGAATTTCGCAAAAGTTGAAAAATGACTGGTGATTATTACTAAACTGAATAAAACTGCAAGCCCTAGCTATTACAGTATGGCACAACTGTAAATAAATGTAATGTGACTTGACAGTGAGTGAGTGAGCGAGTAGGGTTCAACGTCCCATCAGACACAGCATAGGTCATTTCGGGAACGGCCTTTCCAGGCAGAATGCACCCAAACACAGTAATGGAACGGTAAGTTTAAACTTTGCAATAAACAGAAAGTTTAACCTTTACAAAAACACAAAACACATAAATACAAAAATGAGGTTACTTGACAGATTGCACTTTTAAAAAGGCAAAAATGGTTACCGGGTAATAATTTTCTATGTATGTTGCTAGCATAACTCAGCACAACACCAGCCTTCAATAAATAAAGTTTCTGAACAGGATAGAGGTCAGTTTACTCACAAATGAAATGCTGTGGCAAGTCACGAAAATTGAGCGATTTGACTGCGGAAAGCCGCTGAATTATGCAAACCGACCTGGAGCATTTGACAAAATTTTCCGCGGAAAACTGTGGACCCTAGTGATTAGTGAAGAACTTAAAGCAAGGCTATAATAGACAATACTACATTAAAAAGGACAATGCGAAAATGCCAAATGTTTTGCATATGTGTGTCCAGAACATGAACTTGTTACGCATCGACGTTGTAATTGTAAATGTCTTCATACTATAACCATATGATAAATGTATTAGTTTACATTTACCAACTATAGCAAGGCTAGTACACCACAGAAGCACTGCAAAGACCAACCTTCAATGGTGGATTCGGCAGTTGATTGCTCGTCGGAGAGTAAAGAATTACGTACCACAAGTCTGGCCCACGTAGCAAAGTTCACACTGTCATGACCGGGACGACGAACGTTCTGACCTACCAGTTAACAACAGATAGTATGTACGGTAAAGCACTGCACAATGCGCAGTGCCAATATTACAGTGAGTGAGCGAGTAGCGTTTAACATCCCACCCGACACAGTATAGGTCATTTCGGGGATGGCCTTTTCAGGCGGAATGCACACAAACACATAATAATGAAACAGTAAGTTTAACCTTTAGGCTACAGAAACACAAAACACAAAAACGAGCTAAAGCTAAAATTGTAAGAACTCCATTATACGTGTGCATGTGTAATTAACAATAACGGTAGTTCTAATAATCTTCCCTGTTATCCTCCAGATAGTCACCAATGTGATATGTGAGGACATTATTATTACAGTGTGTCCAGAAAAAAGCAAAAGCAAACTCCTAGACATTGTACGACAGAAATGTCAAATCTGAACAAATGTGAAGAGTTTTGTACACTTAAATCCCCCCTCAAAAAATAATTGCTGAAGCGATCACAAACGAACACAAAGACTAGCTGAAAAATGCTCAATTTCTACAATTTCACAAATTTTACAAAACAACATATCATAATGCTAATACAACGAACATAACCAATTTTTTGTGAAAATCATCTGCACAGTGTAAAAATTAGGAAGAAAGACAAAGTTGTACCTGGAATCGCACTAACCTTTGCTTTTGGGAAAGATCTGTCGCTGTCGTTGAATGTTTGGCTTCACGGAAATCATCGGGGTCATGTGAAACGATATCTATTCAGCAACAACAAACAGCTATGTTTAGCAGAGACAAAATTAACAACACTCACATCAAAACAAACACCGCCACTGCCAAATGTGTTGACTAAATTCTATCGATGCAACCAGCCTGTTCAGCAAACACTTCTCAACTGCAAAGCAGCACGCATTCGTGCACAGTACCAGAGTCCACAGGGTTACGGAGGATCAAACTAGTTACGCTGGGACCCCCACAAGATCCCTTATACGATATGCAAGAACCACTACAAAGAAATTACTGTGACCTTTGGAACTTGTTTGAAATTATCAGGGAATCTGCCTTCAGAGAAAGATAGATTTGCCAAATGCGCGATGATTTCAGAAAAGACAGACTAACAGCGTAAGATGAGGGAGGTAGGTATGATGTCCATAACGGACGACTTAGGAAGAGATCAGCTGAGTAGCTTACGAACTTCGTCTTCTGTGACTGGTGAAAGAATGTCGAAAACCGTACCGCAGTGAGGGGGGAAGGACTTATGAGACTTTGGCGCTTTATAAATCATTTACTTACTGACTTACTTACTTACATCGGCATTGCACACTGGGCCAAACTGATATGGGATCAGCACTACAACGACAAACATCTTTCTTTGGCACAGTGGGTGGCGGCTCGTCATGTACCAGGGAAGGTGGGGTTGGACGAACAACTACTACTATGAGAACTTCTACTACTTAACAACTAACACTACAACCACTACAACAACAACAACAGACCAGGTAAGGTACGGTCTGTCTCATCACTCATTGTACTCAAACTTGGACTAAGCAGGATCGATTACACCATGGTCAGCATATAACAAGCCATATCATTATACACGCACTGAAATGTTAACAGTAACTGTTAACATCTGCAAACCAGCATGCCAAATCAACATTATTTAGGTACAATAAAACATCAGAGAGCGAAAACTACACTGTGTCTCAGAAAAAAAAATCACAAACATTTTCGACTATAACTTGAATAAGAATTATCAGATTTTAATAATTTTTGGTATGAATATTTCAGAGACAACTAGCCATCAAATAACAGTTTAGTTTCCCACCTCACCCATCGTCTGTTTCTGCACTACCTGGGGAATGCAGAACCAATGAAATATTACTTTTTTCCCATTGTGGTATCATTACTTAATCTGAATAATGCACAAAAACACATTTTGTTCACATTTTTGACACACTGGCAGACATTTCGTCTAATTGTTTTCTTTTTCAACTGCCTGTAGTAAAATTGCTCAAAATATCAGCCCAATGTGCAAACATGGCACGGAGACAATTTCTCCATGCACTGACAGCAGTGTCAATAATGTTCTGCTCCAGACTAATTTAGACTTTGCCAGTTGCTTCTTGAATTCATAAACATTCCTGAATGCCATATGGTAGACACACTGCTGCATGACAGTCAAACCTTGTAATCAATTGTTGGAGGCCACAGATCTGGATAGATATAATTTATCAATGATTTTCATGCATTTCAACGCGTATTCTGCTTGGTCAGATTTCCCCAGGTAGTGCAGAAACAGACATTAGATGAGGTGGGAACTTAAAAATTATTTTCTAGCCAGATGTGTCATAAATATGTGTGCCAAAAATTATTAAAATCTGTTCAAGCAACGCTCGATAATATTGGGGATGTTTTTTCGCGTTTTTGTATATTTTAACGCATATTTCACTTGGTCGGTTTCCCTAGGTAGTGCAGAAGCAGACATTGGATGAGGTGGGAAACTGAATGTTCATTTGATGGCAAGTTGTGTTAGGAAAATTCACACAAAAAATTATTAGAATCGGATAATTTTTCTTCAAGTTACAATCAAAAATGTTGGGGATGTTTTTTTGAGACACAGTGTAGTTAGTTATCTAAAAAGCTGAAACAGCTAGAAATTTGGGGCAAAGCCCAAAGTGAGGTCACCTGGCACCGCAAGTCCGATTGTCTTGGTCCACAACTGCTGATTCGTATCAAGTCATTGACTATAAATGTGGTAAATGTCCCTGAAATGCCCGTGCCTTCAAAACCCCTCAATAAATCTTGCTGAAATTTGACCTCAATTCCTTCCAGGTAAGGGTTGTCCTGGAAGGATATGAGGTCTAATGTCAGTTTGGTCTTGTTCAGTTTCAGGAAAAGAAGTGGATAATTAAAATGCCGTAAAACAAAATGAAAAACATAAGTCCTCCTGTTACTAGATACGGGGAGCCTAATGAAAGCACTGTTGGCTGTCCAAAATATACACATTATAAGAATTAACTCACATCAGCAAAGAGAATGCCCTGAGGTTCCAGGTTGATGGCTTGACCGTGACGACGATCATAGAGGAAGTCTTCTAAACGTAGGAACTTGAGAGCACACATCTGACGCTGATCCTTCCACACCACGGTGATTGCCAACTCACGAGACTACAACAACAACCTCAGGATACTACTACAAGATACTACTTTTCTGTTGCTGCTGCTGATGGTGTTATTACTATTACTACTACTAAGCACACATTTGACGTCAATCTTTCGAAACCACAGTGATTGCTAGCTCACACAACTACAACAACAGCCACAAGATACTACTACACTAAACTATAGAACACTAATGCGAAATACTACTACTGCTGCTGAGCACACATCATTGATTCAGTGTGAAGCATATTCGTGCCAAAAATTAGCAAAATCTGTTAATCCTATTTCAAGCTACGATCAATAATGTCGAGCATCCCTTTTTGCGACACACTGCATAAAATTATTAATACACTAACTATTGTTGATAACAAATTAACCAAGTATATAATTATTTATTAAAAATTTAGTTAACTGTTAATTAACTGTTAATTCATTAGCAACTGTTAATAATAACAAAATGTCAAAATAATTGATCAAAGTCAAGAGAAAACACGAGATCCCAGCACGACTAATTGACAGATTTCCAAGTTAACTAGGCTAACTATTCTAACTACTGACAACAATTAACTATTGACTGCTAATTCACTAACTGTTAAGTGTGTTAATATCACGTAATCATACTCTGTCAAGGTCCAGAGAGAACTTGAGATCCCAGCATTGTTGACTGACAGGTTTGAAGTCAGTTTGTTTCACGAGCTTGTTGTCCAGATACACTGAAGCCATTGCCTCATCTGATCCCAGCAACACCAAGTCACAATGTCAATGTATACTGTGTTCAGAAAAAAACACCCACTCACGTTTTCTTTTAGATCTCAACGGAAATAATTAATTTCCACAAAATTTTCAAGGAATGTTTAGGACTAATCAAGTAGTCCACTGACGAAAAAGTTGAACATTCTTTGCTTATGCTGATTAAAAATAAAATGTCTTGTAAAAACATAAAATCACGGCATTTTAGCAAAAAAGTGACAAAAGATGACATATTGGCAAGAACACTACGTATGATGAAAATCGCAGTTTCCATGTTTCAGTGATTTTCTATTATCCCTATGCAATGATATATTTCACGACTTACTGGGAAGTTGGTCGTCTCTGGTGCCACGGTACTTGTTGGTCCCACGACTGCGCCGCGGCAAAGACTTGTAATCCGGAGGGTAAGTGACCACCGTCAGTAGATTGTCGTGTTTTGATACACGTGACCCGACGTCCTCCATTAGATCCTGACACCCCACCAGCCTAAACGAGAACACAGACAACACACTGAGTACAGATAAAAGGAAAAAGGGGTGTACAGCTCTAGAAATGAAACCCATTACAGAAGCTCTAAAAAGCATCACCTGCCACGTGGGATCACACTGCCACCCAACACAGGTGATCATGCTTCGTCTCAATTTGAGGGGCCAATACTCGATTAACCTACGCCCCAAAAAATGGGAAGCCGAGTTGACGTTGGTGTTAGCTTGGTGGTGCGATGGTATGGTGACGGACTTGTGACCAAGAGGTTGTGGGTTTCACTCCAGTTTGGGTCGCTATCAAGTGGTTACTACGTGGATGGGCGACTTGACTGTCTGCGGACAGGTAAACCATCTGGGTAGACGTCTGCTGGGGTCAGAGCTGGGCATGTTCGCCTGTGTCAAGTGGAAGGGTACACTCTGTGATCCCATATGGCAGGTGATGCTGCATACCTTTGTGATGCATTTACCACAAAACGCTATGCACCACCTTTAACCTATTTTTAACTTTTCATATATCACTCCTCTATGAAAGACTTGTAGACGAGTGGGTAGGTGACCATAGTCAGCAGATTGTCATGCACGGCACTATTACACAGCGCCATTTTCTTCAAGTTTCTGGCACAGAGTGACCCGGAACTTTCAAACTAAAAATACTATTGCTGCAAAACACATTTACAGCAATTTTAGTTCTTCTTCGCCTTTTTCAGTCAGAACTCTCTATGGGACCGGCTGATGGATGTGCAAGACATGCTATATTATCTTCTACTTGCTATACAGCCCATATGCTGTCCCCAAAAAAGTTAGTGATATGAGTTGGTGTACTACTTATTTGCGAACACGGTGTACATGTAAGATGACTAATAACAAAATAAAAGCCAGATAACCTGACATTGAGTTGTCCAGAGAGTGCAGCCATCTTAGTCAATGTCCTGTACGTCCGTGGCTTGGCAGACAGAGAGGCAGTCTCTAGTTCTTGGCGCACAATGTCACGCTTGTTCATCTTAGAGTCTGCTGGGAGCTCAGCCAATCGCAGGTCCAATCCTAGACGTAACAGCTCTAGCTTGGCACGAGCCAATGACAGCATGTTCTCTGCCTAAACATTCACACAGAAACTACTAGCCCTACCACATCAACCACTAAAAAGGTAAAGGTGTCAATTCGTATAGTGCATCTCTCGTACAATGTCTCTAATGTGCTTTTCGTCACTAACCTGAGCCGCCAGCCGCACGGCCACCACGTGCAGCCTGCAGACAAAGGCTAACGCAGCGGCCGGCAAGGCAGCCCCAGTCAGCTGTACTAAGGCACCTTCCGTAACCCATATAAATGAGTTAATACTCATTTTACCGTCCCACGGAGGGTAGAAGGCTGAGTCGACCTAGCTGGCAGGCTTCGCACAGAGACGGTTTACCTACCCGCAGGCAGTCACTCATCCCAGTACTAACCGGGCCCGGTGTAGAGTAACTTCGTTTCAGCCTAAACATGTTACCAACTGAGCCACGCCACCAGCTGTTGCTGCTACTAGAGGTTGTCTAAGGTTTAAAAATTGTCTATATCTCTTCACGGGACACTCATCACAGAGCTACAGAGCATCACCTGCCATATGAGATCACACAGTGTTACCTGCCACCAGACACAGACCTGTAAACATGCCCTGACATAATTCCAACCAGATTTACAAGGATGTAAGTTAATTGACTAATCTCAATAAACCAAACAATGCAGATTGCAGAATCAAACACAAATTGCTGTTATTTTTTTGGCGTATACATTCATTCATTTCTGGCAAGCACCACTAAGAGTGCATAGCGCCGAACGTAGACATCAATCTCCAGAGTGGACGGTTCTGAGCCAAGTCAACTGTGTCGTCCATATTGAGGTCGATGGATTTCAAATCCTGCTAAATGGTTTTCATCCATGTAATACGAGGACGTCCCAGTGGTCTCCTCCAGTTTCCTGCGGGGGAAGCTGTTAAGATCTGTTTTGCACCTGTTTCATCAGGCATTCGTGCAATGTGTCCGAGCACGGACAGGCGCGTTGACTGGACTATGGCTGAGAGATGGGGTTGCTTGTATAGAAGCAAAAGAAATAACGTGATGCAGCACACAAACTGTGCAGTCACAAATCACAAAGTGCAGACTGTTTAAGGTAACACTATACAAGTACAAATCTTGATTACTGTAGATGTCCTACGTGAAATAAATGCCTGCCATCATTGTCTACTGTAGTTTACAATCGACTGGAAATGCAGATTAGTGATGTTATGTTAGTGGTGTTTTAGTCCAAAATTCTAGCCAAATTTAAATCCATTAATGTCTTTGAAGATTAGTCGATTAATTAATCGTTAATGTCCACAGTCTCAGTGAAGAAGTAGTCATGAATATTCAGTATGGCACTTAATTTACAGCATGATAACAATATGTACTATAGCCAAGGTTTTCGACCTCTTGAAGAGCCTTTTTGTCGATGGACTTAAGTACTTTGAGGTGTTTGAGCATGTTCTGAGATCCCTCCTGAACCGCAGACTCGATGCGAATGTGATGTCGGATTTCCTCAATACGCTCGATCAACAGATTTTCCTGCTGCTTGGCAGCTGTCACAAACAACTACAACAATTATTACCACTACAACTACCAACACTACAATCATGATGTAATGTTAAATTTCACAGAGCTATTACTACTACATTGTGTTCCAAAATTAGCAACCTCCTACAGATGAGTTAGCGCAACGAATCATTAATATCTGATAAATCTTTACGAAATTTGAAACAACGATGGAAACAATCATTCTGAACTAGCGTTTAAAGTTTAAGATCAAAGTGGCCACGTTTGGCCTCAACGCAAGCTCTTACTCTAAGGTGTAAGTAAGTAAGTAAGTAAATTTAATTTATAAAGCGCACGATGTCAGCGAGAAACTCACTGAATCCGAGGCGCTAAGGTAAGGAGTGAGGCGGGCCACTAAACATGGCTAGACGTTGAAAAATAGAATGTTTTAAGTTTACGATGGAAGGAAGCTATCGAACAGCTATTGCGGATGTCAAAAGGAAGAGAATTCCAAATAGTAGGGGCAGCTACAGAAAAGCTTCTAGAGCCAAAACATGTACGAACACGAGGCACAGACAACAGATTAGTGTCAGATGAACGCAATGTAGGAGATGGAATGTAACGTTCAAGAACAGAGTATGTGCTGCTTGATCCCTTTGTCAATAGCAATGTACCGAATGCAAGCTTAATGTAAACAAACTCTGATGTCATAATAATCTTACACTGAGCACACACGGTAAAGTGCATACGTCATAATGGGTGTGACCATAAGTAATGTTAAAATAGTGCAGTGTACAATATTTTGTTGAAATCCATAAGCTACAAACTGAGTCGCTAATTTTAGAACACGGTGAATTTCGGCTAAAAAAAATACGACCTAAAAAGTCACTGGGATTTTTGGAGTGATAAACCCACCATAAACTACCCCAAACTTAATCTAATTTTAGTTTCTTGTTGTTATTTTATTACGGCTAAGTTTTTTTAAACGTTTAAAACGTACAATTTTGAAATTATTTATATATTTACATACATAAATGTATGAATTTGAAAGTATTGATATATTCTATGCCGTGGAAAGCAAAAAAAAACTAGCAATAAAACTGCTGCAACTAGCATTCATTTGACAGTGCTCACTTCTAAAAAAATGTGTTTTTGGCAACGTCGCCTCAAACGAAGGATAACTCACGGTCTTCGTCAGGGACGCCGGACTTCATGTTGCGAAGTCGCAGCTGCTGCATGCGAATGTAGTCAATCTTACGCCGTGAGTCAGCTAACATTGTCTGTGCATCCGACAGTTGCTTCTTGTCTGCCGACGACCCGCCTCCGTATCTTTTTATCATGTTCTCTGCTCCTTGCTTCACCTGCACACAAAGGTTGTGGTGCACAGCTCGGGGCTGGAAAATTGGTCTGAAAAAACTTAAGTTTTTAAAACCCTAAAAAAACCTTTTAAAACCTGAAAGGTCCGATTTTAGATTTTTAAGGTTTTTTTATTCATTGTGAAATTCATTTCATATTTTAATACGATATTTTAATCGTGGATTATTGTTTCTTTTTGAGTTACGACGTCAATCATATCATTACATTGTTCACTCACAAAAGAATGTATAACATCTTTGTCCTAAGATATAATTTTGTTTATGTTGTTCGCAGAATGCTTAACCAAAAAAAACCTTTAAAATCTTAAAAATCTAAAACCTAAAACCTAAAAATCTGCCTTAAAAAATAAAACCTGAGGTTTTTCCACCTCTGGTTTAGCTCTTTATGAAAAACCCATTGCAGAGCTACGGAGCGTCACCTGACATATGTGATCACACCTGTCATCAAACACAGGTGAAAGCATCCTACCTTAACCCAAGCCAGACAGGCTGGAAGTCAATTTACCTACTCCAGAGGGATAAAAGGCTGAGTTGAACAGCTGTTATTTATACACCAAGATGGTTTACCTGTCCATAGAGAGCAACCCATCAAAGCAGTCCTTAAGGAGTAACCACATGACCAATCCAGAAGTCAAACCCATGACCTCTCGACTGTAAGTCTGATATCTTATATTGTTACCCCACTAAACTAGGTGAAAAAAATAAAGGACGTCATGCCCCAGTTTGGGCGTAGGCGGGGTGCTCATCTCCTACTTGCGGCCGTTGAGCCCGTAGGTGGATAAACCACTTGAGTCCGTGACGCATGGCCAGTGCGACGCCAGACCTACCCAGCCTCGGGGCATCACCGCCCTTTGACCGGTACCAAATTATACTGCTTGGTGACAGAGGTACATGTGTGTGAAAAACTTGCTTAAGGTCGTTACCCGGCAGTGTCCTGGTGCGGAGTTGAACCTGCGCCCCTGAGTGACCTCAGGATTACAAGTCCGACACGTTACCGTTAGACTACCGAGCCACACGTTTTTTTCTGTCCTCATAAATGTTATCCGTTGAAGGAGACCAGTATTGTAGTCCGAAAAATGTTACTAAGACACTGTTATGAACATACTAAGGCAAAACTGTAGTAAGTAAGTAAGTGAGCCAAAAGTACTGATAGAGGCCTGTTAGCTAAGTAAAGTACAAAATGGATGCAATGCCGTAATGACAGCATAACAAAGGTCCATATAAGGACATTTTGACCAAATGAGTAAAATTTCAGGACAATTTCAGGAATTTCAGGACAACTGGGAGCCATGCAAAAACCACATCTGGTGGTGACATTTTGGCTATATTTTTGTGCAATTTCTGAGCTCAAGCAGAACACACTGAACCCACCTAGGCTATGGGCCAGCCTGATGTACTATAACATACTTCTGGTTACCAGCCTTACCCAGAGTAAAGTAGGCCTAACTGCGGAGAAATGAGAAATTATACAAATATCAAGTGCACAAGTCAATGCATTCTTGTCTCCTTCAGTCCTTCAGGTACCAACTGTGTAAACACTAAAAGCATAAATGAGAACACACACATAATGGACGACTACTCTCCAAACACTATAAAATTCCATAACATTTCACTGTCAATTCACGAGTCCTAACCATTTTACCAGTACTGAAACCTAACCCCGGTACTAACTGAAATAGAACATACTGTATAAATATTAAATACTATAACGTAAGTAAACAACATTCAGCAATAAATAGCATACAATAATTGGCACAGATAACTAGGATACTAAAACGCCTGCTGACACAATTTTTATGAAAGTTTTTTGGGTAATATACCCTGACAAGATTTCTTCCCCAATGACTCCCAGATTTTTACTGAAACTGAAAACCCTTACATTTCCCTGATATCTGTAGAATTCACTGATATTCCTAGGTTTTCTGGACAAGTGGTCACCCTGTGTAGATAGATACCCTGAGCTCAATGTCGAGTCGCTTGTCAAGGGCAGCAAGTCCCTGTTCAATGGGGTCCGTATCTTGAGCAGTCTGGATATCATGATCTGGTGTTGAACGACCGCCTGCATCTCCTAAACATTAACAGTCATAGACAAGACATATACAGTTCCCAGCTTACTGCTAATTATAGTGAGCATGATTCTGGGCATTACATGGAAGGACCACGTGACTAACATGGAGGTGCTAAGCCGGACTGGGCAGCGAAGATTACAGGACATTGTAGCATAGAGACGACTTCGGATGGCAGGCGATATCATCAGGATGCCACCTGGACAACCAGCCAATCATGCCATGTCATGGACCCCTAGTGATAGTGGCAGATGACGAGGTCGTCCAATGAAGACTTGGAAGTCTACATTTAAAGAAGAACTGGTGGACAGAGGAGTCGATTGGAACAGCGTCCGGGCTGTGGCTAAAAACAGAAGCAGATGGCGAACTCTTGCTGCCCATTGTCCTGTAAAGGATTGGAGGATCTAAGTGCTAAGTAAGTAAATCTAGACCCATTCCCACATGATGTTCTACAATGTCACATTAGATGTTTCAGCCATCAATGAACAGAATTTTCACATCACTGTCACAACGATTTTTATGCGCGAAAGCAGCTACTGCTTTCAGCGCTTCTTAGCCATCACAATTCTGTCTGTCCGTCTGTCTGTCTGCCACACAGGTGGATCAATCAAAAACGGTGCAAGCTAGTATCACCAAATCTTCACCATCGGCTGCCTGGAAGACTCTAGTTTCAGGAACCGTAAAGCTTTTCCATAAATTCGAAGGGAGTCA
>Ga0056128_1009691_pt1 | contig 12064 bp, 3 predicted proteins | sample WorMetLIZISLAND2_FD_71113 | JGI IMG/M metagenome (GOLD analysis project Ga0056128, IMG submission 71113) | Marine gutless worms symbiont microbial communities from Max Planck institute for Marine Microbiology, Germany - Olavius geniculatus... ...
CTTCTCTTCCTGTGGGGAGGGGAACACCCCCTCTCCACACGTCACCCCCCTTGGCGCTTTCGGCGCCTCGACTCGGCTCGCGCCTTCGGCGCTCGACCTTGCCCCCATCTTCAACTTCTGGGTCCGCCTATGGTCTGCTTTCCATAGGTACTGCAAAAACAGACTTTAAGTGAGGTGGAAACTAAAGCACTTTTTAAATAGCCAGTTGTGTCAGAAAAATTTCTGCCAAATATTATTATTAAAATCTGGTAATTTTTATTCAAGTTACGATCGATAATGTCGGGATTTTTTTCAGGTTTTCTGTTTATTTCAACACATAATTCGCTTGTCCGATTTCCCTAGGTTGTGCAGTAGCATACATTGGGTGAGGTGGGAAACTGAACAGTTATTTGATGGCAAGTTGTGTCTGGATTATCTGTACCAAAAATTATCAAAATCTGTTAATTGGTTTTCAAGCTTAAGTCGAAAATATCAGGGATGTTTTTGTGACTCAGTGTACTAATATCTGAAGATCAGTAAATATATATTTTTTTTAATTTGTTGATATATTTTAGAGGCATACTTTTGCGCACGGTATCTGACGTGTCGCATCATCTTAGTGTAAACATGTAAAAAACATCGTTGTGTGGAAAATTCAGTGGAACGAACTGGTCTTGCGACACTTCGCAAGAAGAAAGATCAGTGTTAGATGGAAGAGAGTGCCGTCGTGGTCGGGGAGTGTGCAAAATTGTTCCCCCTTCCTCTAAATTTTGGGTTGTCGGAAAATTCTCGGAAAATCGTCTTTTTATTGGAAATCTTTTTTCAAAAAATGCTAAATTTGGGGCTGAGAACCTTTCATTATGGACATGATTGAAATTTTGAGCACTCGTGATCCTTTCTGTCGGAAATTTGCAACATCCTGTCTCGCCTATTTTTTAAACCCACAACGCCGCGGTGAAAAATTTTCGGAAAGACCGAAAGATAGAAAGGGAAAGACAGATTTTTCATCCGATATTACGTCAAAGCCGGCAATCAAAAATCTGTTAGGGGCCGGTGTTGATTGTAGCAAGAGTTCCGCGCAGCTCAGGGCATGAAACTCTACATAGATAGCAGCATCTATATAAGACTTCCTTGCTCAGGGTCTCTCAAGTACGACCTTCGACGACGCTTTCCGAGTATACACACCAATGCCAAGCTCTCTAATCGTATTATTAGCCAGCAGACCATGCTCGTAATGCTGTCTGTAGTAACGAGCTGCTGCCAGACGGCGGGCGTTTGGGTGAGTCGTTTCTGTCTGTGTTTCTGTTGCAGAGTATGGGCGGCTGTGCTGCAGCTGGTCGTCTGTAGTATGTTGCTGTTCGTCCGGGCCGCAGACGCCGTAAGTACGCGTGCCGAGGTCGGATGGTCGTTCGTCCGCCTCCGCTCTCTCTGTCTCTGATTGTAGGACGATTCGTGCGTTGGGTGGGGTGGGGAGAACAGGACAGTGAATGCCATGCACGAGTGCTGTTTCACTGGTTAATTCTTGCAGGCCTACAGACAGCGTTTAGAACTTACTGGCGACGACGAAAACGAAGCAATATAAAGTATATTTTCTGCTTTCGCTAATTTTTTACGCAATACGGCATTAGGTGGGAGCAGTGCACGGATCGTCTTAATACCCTCTCTTTTTGGCCTGCTTCGCATTTGCCGCGTAAACATCGTTTTACGTAGATGGAAGGCCATGAGCAGCAGTCTGACGGCCCGACCGAGGTCCTGTGGAACTTCTTATCATATCGCGAAGGCTGCAGGGCGGGCGGGGGCAGCGGTTACGTGCTTGGGTGAGGGGTTACGTGTTGTAGTGTGTCCATGCGTTCATGTATGTCCAGCGGACCGCAGACCCTGAGACCCAGTCTGGCTTCGATAGGCTGCACTGCACTCTATGGAAGTAGGGGCTGTAGTAAACGTGATAGCTGATGTATTTCGCAAATGCTTACTCGCCATACGTACGCTTTTATGCCGCAAGTTTGTTTATCGCCACAGTTTTGAAAAAAAACCGATTAACAAACATCGTAAAACATTCTGACTTTCATTCTGACATTCTGCTTTGTTAAGCTGGCAGCGTTTACTAAATTACTACGAATGGTTTTGATTCTTGAAATTGATTGTTGCTGACAATTATCATTCTGTGTGTGTGTCGTGTGCTGCAATTCTCCGTCGGTGTGCGAACTGTCAGGAATTCAATACACATTCCTTCGTCTGGGAATCCATTTAATTAATCGACTTCAGAGATCTGTGAAGCCATGCAGACCGATCAGACGCTTAAGAATAATTACCTGGTTGAGAACAGTTGACGAAGAAGTTTACCGCCCCAGAACTTCGAAGTTTACACTGCCTGGAGGAAGGCTAAAGATAGCGATACTTGGCGCCAAGTCATCACTACGTCAACGCTATGATAGGAGTTCGCCATCAAGAAGAAGAAGAAGAATTGAACTCAGCGCCGCAACCATTTCGAGGCAGCAGCAGCATCAGTAGCAGTAGCAGTGAAGATGAAGGACTGCGCATAGCATAGAAACCGCGGCAGCCTGCTTGTCGTTGAAAAGCACGATTCTTGGTAGAACATGCCGCAGCTGTCGGCGAAAGCCCGTACCCATAAGATACGACCGCTCAGATGGGCAGCAAGTCCGGTGAACCGCAGTATAAGTACGTGATAGGCTATCAGACAGAGAAACTGCGGCGACTGGCGACGTTTTGTTTACCGTTCAATGCTGTGCTCCACTCATTTCTCCTTTTGTTTGTCCGATCTTGCCATGAAATTGCTTCAAAAACAGTCCGCTAAACGTTACACATGCAGAAAGAAAATGCATAGCTCACTGCACGCCAAAAAAACCGACGCGCGTGGCTAGCTTAGTCCACTGAAACCATCTAAATAAAAAAAACTTGCGTTTAAAACGCAGCCAACGCTAATTAATGTAATAAATCAGAGGAAAGGTCTTTAAGTATTTCTGTGCATGTGGTTTTGTTCACGGAGATATAATTTGGGCCTAGTGCTAGTAATTCTGCAGGACTTACATTGCAGCTTCGAACTCGCTACCAGTATAATACCAACACATTACGAGCGTTTTGATTTTCACCCTTTTTTTTGTATACATAATGTTTGAGCAGACCGTTTTAGAAGTTAGGCCCACTGCTAAACAAAAAGTGTTGAAAGCTGTAGTATAACATCGAACAGCATTTTGTCAAGTTATCGATGACTGTGAGTACCGTGTGTATTCAGTGTAATCTACGACATTGTAGTTAGTTGTATTATGGCATTATGCTGTTGCAGCAATCGGATGCGCTACCAGAATGCGGGTCCATATGTACGTCCATCGGTGGATGTCGATGCATAGGCGAAAAAGGCGACAGGGTAAGCTTGTACAAAGACACTGCTACATCTTTTTCGTCTTTTTCACGTTTTTTGTATTAATCTCTATGCCGAATTTTTTCAGGTGCGTATCTTGCTGGTATTAACACACACTTACCGGTACGTATAGTACTCAGTCGTGATTTCGTAGCTTGAAATATGCGAATAAAGTAACTCATTGAATGTTTAATATGTTTCAGGGCGTTCCTGGTTCCGTTGGACTCACCGGCCCGCCGGGACTGCGTGGCATGGAGGGTATGGAAGGACTGCAAGGACCAAAGGGAGAAAAGGGAGAGCGCGGTCTTAACGGACCACGTGGACCAAAGGGCGCCAGGGTGAGCCGATTTATGCAATTATTGTTTACCAGGCAGTCAGCAAATTTGTTCAACAGTGTCTTCATCATATTGTTGCGTTAGTTTTTGTGTTTCACTGAAACGTTCCATAGTTTAGCAACCGCCAGTGTTTTGGCGTTAGGCGCTATGGCGACGATTTGCATGTCAGTTTGGTCACAGTTAACTTGCAATGATTATTTTTCGACACTCAGAATCTACCCATTACGTGGAAACTGCAGGGGTCTTTAGTAGTGCTGTGTTACTTGGGACTACTACGAGTCTACCTCTTAAATGGCATCTCCTTCCATCCAATAGCTTTAGCAGGGTGCACGAGTGTAACAGACGGAGAGACCACGCTACGTTAATATCTGTTGCAATAACCGACGTTGCTGATGCTTTTAGCCGTAATTGACACGGAGCACAAAATATTATGACAGGGAAACGTCAGACAGTGTAGCACTGCGCGGTAATAAAGTCAACACAAATCATCAACTTTTTTCCTAAATCGGCAAAAATAAACGCTGAGCGCATTTCGATAGTTTTTAATGGCAGATAAATTTTAAGGTAGAAACATCGGTTTCTCCTTCTATAAAGTTTTTAAATGATATTTTTAGCTTTAGCTTGCATGTACCATTACTTACTATATTTCGAGTGCTATTTGCCTGATTAATTGTAGAAATGCTGTAATGAATAAAAGCATCGTTGACTTTTGTGTTGATTTGTTTTTCAGGGAAAAATTGGACCACCTGGTTTTCATGGAATAAATGGAATCCCGGTACGTATGTCATCGTCTGTCTTGTGCATTTAGACTGATGATAACGAAAATATCTTAATTTGATATCTTTGTTATAATTATTCTGTATGGTATTTGTAGGCCTATGTATGATCAAACGTATGTACTATGTAGAGACAACAGTACGAGTGCACTTTAACAGCTGTATTAAGCAACTTGGCGTAAATAATCAGACTGGCATGAATCAGAGGTGAAGCAAAAGTTGGGACGTTAGAGGAATAATTGGGCTCAAGTCAAGCTACTTCGACCAAGGCCAGCGTTTGTGAGACACTGGTCCTATGAATGTTGCTGTTGAACTCCTGTTGTATTTAGGACCCCGGAGCAAACGTCGTTTTGGGGAGGGCGCTTAGCTTACAAGGTAATAAAGTTAACATAAAACATCCAGTACTTGCTGTGCCGGCAGCTTATGTAAGTCAAACTCGTGACTAGAAGCGCTTTACAACCTCGGAAGTGGCAGCTGATTAGTACGAGTTAGTGATACCGCAGTGCATTATGGACCCGCGGAGCAGCCAGCAAACATACCACCGCCCCGGTTAGCCCACTAGGCGAGGCCTTCACATCGTAACCCGTAAGCTATTACTGAATTCATCTTCCATTCGGCTAAGGGTAGGAGGCTGAGTTGACTTAGAGCCAAGAGCATTCAGTAGGCTAGCAACTTGCCCGTGTTTAACCTTTTGAATCTTTTTAATGAATAGAGGTTGAATTCAGTACCATGTGCATTTATGGTTTCAGGGTCAGCCTGGAGTGCCGGGCCCACGAGGCCCGCCAGGTCTAGACGGGTGCAACGGTACTCAGGTTAGTATATAATGTTAACTTATTCATAGTCATATGCGTCTGACGAGACAAATCAGAATTATTAACAACACACGTAATGCAATAATATGTACTTCAATAAGATGAAACAGTCGTATTTCGATTGTCATTGATTTTGAAACTCTGATTATGTGAGAAGGCGATGCCGACGTTAATATGACAGTTTTTGTGCATGATTCAGACCTGCGCACGGGTATGAATCATTCGGCGTTCCCCGTTGAGTTTTTACCCTTGCCCACGGCCCGTTTGTCGCTGAAATTAAAGCCACGTTTTGTTAGCTTGTCGCCAGCTCTAGTTTCCATCGCCATTTTTGAAAATCAAATATTCTACAAGTGACCCGTTGGCTCTTGTGGAACGAATATTGTATGAAAAACGCTGTAGCGGCTGTCGTCTATTCAGCTGCAGTCGTCTGATGTGATAGCTATTCTCGTGTTACCTGCGTGTGTATAGGGTGATGCAGGCGGTGCCGGTCTACCCGGGTCCCCTGGGGAACCCGGCTCCCCCGGTAGACCCGGCTCCCCAGGACCAAAGGGCGAACCGGCTGTCGGCGGCTACGGAGTCAGGGGCCCCAAAGTACGTTCACTTTTATTCATGTTTTTTATCTTTATCAAGAGAGACTTAGTGTTGTTTATCAAAGACTCCGGTGTCAGAACTTTGACCCTGACAGACGGAGTTCTGGATCATACGTGTTTGTTTCAGCCAAAAGTAACAGACGTACCGTAAAACTTCTAATAGATGCCTGCAGTTTCTATTTAGAACAAGTTACTTCTGACCCCGGCTTGTAATAAAAACCCGGCTTTTATTAGTAGTTTTCGTGGTATTTTACGGTATACAATATTTTGCTTTGTTGTTTTAAATATAGTATGTCTGCTTATCCAATACGTAGTCCATAAAATGAACGTTATTACTGTATAATTTCATCAGATATTGGCTGATTTTATTTTCAACGTTTGCACTGTCACTCTCATCAGTAAATTTGCAATACGAGTAAAACACTCACTAAAGATTTCTTTTCACCTTAAACGTTGCTCCGTGAATTTTAGTATTTTAATTCTGACGTTTGAGACATGGTATTTATTTCGAGTTTGTTTCACCGTCGACCACAGCTACATTTTTACTGCGTTATTGGACTGCTGAATGTTTCATTGGTCAGGATTTTAAAATTTTGTCTTCTAATTTCATTCAATAGTTTATTGTTATCTAGTAGACAAGAAGACTGCCAGTCAGTTAAATTTGTGCAATGTACATTGTGTCGTATCATTTATACGTGGTGATTAAAATGAACCGTTGCTTTCAATAATTATTGTTGTTATTGATGACATTTTGTTATTTGTAGGGTTTTCCAGGACCAGATGGGCTTCCTGGGAGTCCGGTGAGGCTTCTGCTTACTTGTTAATTAAGTTTTGTAATTAATTACCAATCGGTTTCTTTATGTTACCGAGCTACATAAATATTACATAACCTGTGTCATATTCTTATGTTTTTGTGTAACTAACTGGCTGAAACTAGACTACAAGCTACAGATAATATGACATTTTATTAGCACAGGTGACATTGCATTAATTCGTTTCCTACTGATTATGTTGATAATAAGACAGTGAAGGCGTCATTTTAAGTTTAATCTCTGGATAACAGCAATGTTAGTAATAAAGTGTTTGTGATCTTAGAGGAGTCGTCAGTTTTGTGGTTTTGTCACTGACTGCGAAATGTTCTATTTAACATCTAGTCACGGTCTATTTTTTAGTTGCAAAGTGTTGTGTAACATTTGGTAGCATTAGATTTAACGGTCTTACTCAGTGGCTTCTATCCCCAAATCTGGAATCGAAATCGGGTGCAAGTCTACCCACATCTTTCGGTCTCAGGTCTTTTGGGCTCCTTTTTCACCCTGCCTCCTTCTCCGTCACTTTTTTCTTTTGCTTTTTTCCCTACTCTCGTTTTTTATGCTTTATCCCTCTTTCCCTCCGCGTGAAGATTGCTCGGTGAAAAATGGGGGGGGGGAGTTTTGCTAATTGTGTATATTGCCCAGTGAAAATTTAGGGGGGGCAATTTTGATCTACACTCTTAACAAAACTTTTCATTCTTTATTTTTTACTGCGCCCACCAGTTATAGTAATAGAAGCCTAATTGGGTGTTTACACGATCTGGCAAACGTCTAGCAAACTTTCAGCAAATGTATTCAAAATACACGTGCTAATGCTGGACGTTTACTGGATCGTGTAAACACCCTATAAGTGACTGTGCTGTGCAGGGTGACGCCGGACCGGACGGTTCGCCAGGCACGGACGGCGTCAGGGGCGAGTCTGGCTTACCCGTGTGTATTATTGTTATATTATGTTGTAATGAGTGAACAGTGTAACGATTTGAGCCACCCGTGGCCGTACTTGATAACGTCGTTTAAAGTTATACAGTATTCTGTACTTTTATCTTAAAAGATTTTTTCCGTACTTTTGCTTTTCCGCAAGTAACTTTTTATTCAGTACATTAGCTTTTCACTTGAGTAACTTTTTCACAGTTTACTTGTATTATTATTTCAGTAAATTTTTGGAGTACTTTATACATCACTGTTTAGTGATGAAAATGTTTGTTGGTTCGTATTGTACAGGGTGTCGACGGACCTCCCGGGCCTCAAGGGGCAAAAGGTAACATGGGTCTTGGTAAAGAAGGACCCAAGGGTGAACCGGGCATACCGGGTCCGCCTGGAAGACCCGGGGAGCCGGGTCCGTATCCACTGCCTGGAAGAAACATAACGACGGTCGGGCCGCCTGGCATGAAGGGTGATCGAGGAGAAAAGGTCAGTCAGTACCAGACTAATAACTGTGCTGCTCATAGACAGTCAGATTCTGTAACACAGAACTATACAAACTATAGCAATAAGATATGAGAAGTCTCATCTTAATAACTTCGTCAAGCTTGCCAAAAAACAAACGACATTGTTTATCTGGCTAACAAAATGTACTATTAGTGTGTCATAGCCATCTCGTCAAGCCCTGTGGGATCTACACGTAGGGACACATTTCCGATGGCGCCTGGTCATTCTCGGCAGCTGAACCATTTGCCGCACTCTTCCTTCGCAATTACCGAAACAGTTTCCTGAACGAATTGTCTAAAATGTGAATACAGAACACGGTTCCTGAACAGTAAACATTTAACAATTTATTGCACCTGTTGGTGCAAAATATGTTATTGCCGAAGTTATGCTGGCTATGCCCGTAGCACCCAGAGAACAACAGAACTAGTTGGCGGCGTCTATGCAATAGCATGTAGAAGTACTATCATTTCTTGGTAGTGCAAAATCGATTTGTTGGAATATTTGGACTGTATTGTAGTAGCGGAAATCAGTGACGATTCTTTGACTTTTGCAATTTATCAAAACTGCATTTTAGACTTAAATGAAAGTTATTGGATGTTGTATGTGATAGGGTTATCCCGGAGAGGAAGGTGAACGCGGTATGAAGGGAGAGGAAGGACCACCGGTATGGAGAGTAAACATTTTAATATTTTCAAGTTTGCAGTTTAAACCATATCGTGCCTTAACATACTGCTATTATAAAATAAAAGTGACACTTGCTGTACTATTGCAATAGTCTGCTTATTTAATCTATCATATTATTACGTGCTACTATCATTCTGTAGTGAATGCAGTTCAATATAATATCGCAGCTTGAACAAATTACAAAATCACTATTCACTGACATCTGTTCGTTTGGCCTTAATCGTTCGCGGGTTATTGATGATCAAAAACAGCGACTGTGAAAATGCTCTAAAGGATATTTAAACAAAACGAATAGGCTATATCTCTACAGTGGGACAGATAAATTTTGTTTTACAGGACAAAATTTTAACGATTCTCTAAGAAGTCGCGCGAGAAGCTAACAAACTGCAAGCAGAATAGTGCTCGTGAACTTGCTATGTTGCTGGGTGCACCGCAACTTAGACAGATTGTCCGATTGGTTGCTAATATTGTCTTTAGCAGACGTCTATATATTATTGCGCCATGCGTCTCAGCAGCATAAGTCTATGGAAACATGCGCTCAGAGTCAAAATGATATAAACAAGTCTTTACACTTTTCACTGATCGTCGTTTGCTGGGCTATTGTAACTTTACTCCTTAGCGTGATCTTCAGTAGTTTGCACACAGTTGAGTGCAAATGTCTGCGATAAATCGTGAAGAGATTTCTGTTTGTGTGCACAGGGGCAGAACGGCCAAGATGGCATGGTAGGTGCGAAAGGTGCCAAAGGAGAAGTTGGACCCAAGGTACGATCTACCATTTGTTGCCGTGTACTTGCGTGTGTTATAGGCCTACATGGCGTGTTATTACTAATTGCCATGGTACTGGCAACAAACGTGAACGAGGCAGTTTTGCGTAAAAACTCCAAAAAGCGTTAAAATATTTTCTGCTAAGTTAGCTTAACTAAATTGGTCTTCGTTGCTAACTCGTATATAGAGTGAAAGAACTTAATAATGCTAATCGTTGAGTGAATGTGAGCGTGATAATAATAATGTTATAATAATTAGCATCAAGAAATTTTTTCTGTAGCATCTAGTAGTTTATGGTCAAATTTTATTAGTTTTATCGGGCTGAAACCAGGTCATTGATTTGGTTTCAAGCAAGTCGCTGACAAATTGAAGACCTTGTCACAGGTTTGTTTGTTGTCCGCCACCATGGTAGGTCAACTGAAATCTTTTTGCCAGTACTAGATGTTAGTTATTGTGTGTTTCGATGCAGGGGAAAATGGGTGAATCAGGACCGCATGGCCAGCCGGGAATAAAGGTTTGTCACTATTTTTATTATTATTATTAGGATTATGGTTATCTTTGTTGGGGTTATTTTATTTTAGGACTTACTTGGTTTTCTTATGTAACAATATAATGTGGTGTTTTAAGTGCTTATAATCTCACTTCACTCAAGCGTGACGACTAATAATGTCTGGCGTTAGTATATCACACGTGGGTACAGGCAGAACACGCCGTAGATCACGGCTATGAAACAAGTACTTTTTAACACCTTCTATAGGCCTACTGTTTATTGTGTCTCGTTACATTCGCATAATACACTGTAGATCGCGTTGAAATCTGTACTAATTAGTAATTACATTTTTACCATCTGAAACACGTTACGTTTATTCTCGTGATCTCTGTACAGGTTTTATATACACCGTGTCTCAAAAACGTGCCACTTCTACGCAGTATGAATTCATTGTTGCAAAAGACCATACTACAACTTCTGCATTTCACAAGGTAGTGTAGCAACAGTATTAAGGCGAGAAAGCCCAAATTACAGCCATTTCCGTCGGGTTTCTTCGCGATGTTGCATGCCAAAAAGCTAACAAAATCGGCCAACGTTTTACGGAGTTATTAAAAAATAAAAGTGGCTCGTTTTTTGACGACACGGTCACGGTATTATTATACAGATCACAGTGTTCGTTTGGCCGGAGAGCTGTGAGTGTTTGGTAAGTGTAACTGTGTGTATTTGTTGCAGGGTGATCGCGGTCAGGACGGTGAACCCGGCAGTTCTGGTCGTCCCGGGTCTGATGGTGACAGAGGTCCAGATGGAGCGCCTGGCCGACCCGGTCTCCCTGGACCTTCTGTATGCTTCCTCTGATTTGTGATATTTCGTAGCACAGCACTGCTTGACAGTGGCGTCGTCGCCCGGAGACAGTTTCGCCAATTTTTGGCCGTCGGAAAATTGTCTGAAAAACTTCTTCTTGTTGGGAAAGTTTCGTCCAGAAGTGCAATATTTGAAAATGAAAAACTACCATTTTGGGGATATTTAGGGGAAAATGAAAATTAATTCAAATTTTCAGCAGCTATAATCTTCTTTGTCGGAAAATTGCAACTTCCGGCCCCGCCTACTTTTTTAACTTACGACGCCGCTGCTTTTTGAAGTTCGTTGACTTTAATTGCACTGTTTTTATTTTATTCATGTTATAAGTAATATACTGTAAGATTTAGTCTTTTGATGATTACATTTCAAAAATATTTTTATCTTGTCTTGTCTCGGATATAAGTGACGTTATCAGGAGTTTGTCATATTCTTTTTCTTAACAAAACTACTTGCTGCAGACGTCATCTTAACCATTTTGTATTCTGAAAAAGTTTTATAACGCTTAGTACCATAGTTAAGTTTGAAATTAGTATGTATTTATTGAAGTAATCCAGAGTATTGTATCATTGAGATTGACTATTGTACTTGTTGAGCTGTAGTTTCAGCCTTTGATGGCTGCACTTTAATAGCAAATATCGATCTGTTTATCAGTTTATTTTGGCTCATTAACACGGGCCATCGGGCACGCTAAAACCATACGGTTATCGTCCAGGTCTGGGTTCAGTCCCCAGGGAGGCTGAATAAATAGTTTCAAAATTATTAGCGTGCATAATCCGAGATTAATTCCATGAGGGTTTGGCGGTGCTCTCTGCAGTCTGTTACCGTTATCGCCTATGAAGCATTTTGCCTGGCCATCCATTCGTTGTTAGGCACAGTGAGCCCCAGAAAAAGCACCACGCGATGCACTAGCCCGTATCCGTAGTCTCGCAGTGTAAAAACTGAAACTGGTGTCTGGCGTATTTAGGAAGGGGGCACGGTGCGATGCCCCCCCTTTCGCCCGACCATGAAAATTTTTTAAAGGCGACTTTATATGAAAAAAGTGCGTTTTTGGCCGTTTTCCAGCAAGAATTGCAAAATTCAACAATGTTTGATGGTCTTTTTTCATACCGATACAATATGCGATTAAAATCGCCATGTGAGATTGCATCTGATATGACGC
>Ga0056128_1009692_pt1 | contig 12064 bp, 4 predicted proteins | sample WorMetLIZISLAND2_FD_71113 | JGI IMG/M metagenome (GOLD analysis project Ga0056128, IMG submission 71113) | Marine gutless worms symbiont microbial communities from Max Planck institute for Marine Microbiology, Germany - Olavius geniculatus... ...
AGGTAACGCGGTCTCATTCTTGGGCACTTTTCCGTCCGACTAGTCCGCCGCTGCAGTCATTTACCTTGCTTAGTTTAGTTTAGTTTTTTACTCTCGGGAACTGAGTACTGAGGGTTTGAAAAAAAATAATCACAATTAAAAAGCTGCAAGCTGTATGCACTATGCAGCCAGCAAAAAAAGTTTCCTCCATATGGCAACAATATCTGTACATCTGCTTTTGCTGAAATAATATCCAAAAAAAATCTACTTGTGGTCATACCTATAAGCTACATGGATGACATTCGTATCGATTTATTGAGTCCTTACCAAAGTGTATCAGTGTATGAAACAATCCACCAATGGGCATCAACGACCGACTCAGTTCACTCAGATGCTAAGTATTCGATGCATTCGAAAGTTTAGCAAATTTTGGTCTATTGTTAGCTATGCTTTAAATCATTTATTTAGGCTTATGGGTAGTCAGTTTCTGAAGCAATTTCACGTTGTCCAACTGCCTGCTTGTACTGTTATACGTTGTTCTATTCTGTGCAAATAAATGATGATAACAAATGCACAAAACAAAAAAATGACAAAACCTTGAGTATTTCAATGATGGTCAGCTTAGTTTCCATGACGAGTTGATCCTCAACATCAGTTACAGAAGCTGACGGCTTGATGACGTCATCCAGATCCAAGCCGTTCACTGCATGAAACAAACAAAATTCACACGTCGATACAAAGAATAACTGGTCTTTGCATGACACTAGACGGCTCCATCCGCTTAGCACAATGTCATATGCATCTGTTCCATTTATAAACGGATAATAAAAGATTGGTTTGACGACAGAAAAGGTATCTGGCACAAAAAAATTTCCTGGTGCAACAAACCCAAAAGGTCACTTTCATGGATCCACAGAAAAAAAACTATCAAACGGAACAAACGAGTAGCACTAGTGGCTATATCCAGAAAAACCTGAGAAGATCCACAGACCGCCAGCGTCAGAAGCCGCCGACGTGTTGGCGACCAAGCTACGCTGCAGCGATGCTGACTCGGGCTGACAGTCAAGAATGTCCAGTAGAGTGATGGTCAAACGCAGCAGATCACTGAAACTGTAAAAGCCGAAGTAGATCAGATGCCGAGCAAGCTTCACCACCTGCAGACCCAGCAGTACGCTTAAAGTCCAAGTCGCATCATTTTACGTAACTGCTATAAAATGCCAATTGGCTTAATCAAATGCTAATTTGTATATATTCATTAATCTTCTGGTAGCTAATGCATCTTAATACCCTAAAAATAATGTTTAAAGTACTCATTTTTTTCTTTTCACGACTTTGGCCATGTTCTGAACTGTGACGTCATCTGCAGGAGGGTTGCTAACTAGCTTTATTGCCTTGAAATCAAATGCAGCCTAATTTATGGCAAAATAGTCCTCAAAAAGATCAAATTTTTTATCAGTAGTTAACCCGCTAAAAAACCACAATATTCCAGCACTTCGTTAATTTTACTAACCGCACACCTCTAGTAGTGAACAAATAAAGAATGACGTAATTTCCGATGACACCTATGCATCAATATTTGTACGATAAATCCGACATTGTTCTGGGCAAAACCGACGAATTAACAATGTCTTCAATGCGAATGTCAGTTTGACAACAAAGCGTCCTGAAAGTGACGTCATCAGTTATTCTGACACGTTTGGTGCGCTCGGCTGGCACAACATATTTCTCTGAAAATCACTAGAAAGCAATGTTTTTATTTCATTGGATCAGCGTATTATTAATAAGTGTTACATTCTACACATATTTAGCCAATATCGTTTTTTTGTGCAACCTGGCTTTTAACCACACCCAATACTCTGCACTCTATCAGCAAGAAGGAGACTGAAAATATGTTGACCCAAAGCTGTCACCATCCATCAGGAGTTGTGCAGCCCAAACCTAATCCTAACTGAGTTTCGACTGTTTGAACTAGAGATGTCAAAGCATTAATTTTTAAACATGTTAATGCGCTGTGTTAATTTTATGTTAATGCACTAACAATGCATCATTATATATTGCTGATATTGCAGCTGAACTGCATCGAAAGGGCGACTGGAATGATGAATGACATACTCGTGGCTGCATTGCAGAACCGTGACAGTAGTAATCAAATGGCAACAAAACAATTTTTAATAACATGAATCTTATTTAGTCATCAAATAACCACAGTTTAATGAAATACTAAAACTCCTGCTTTACAAAATTTCCTAAAATTATGTGTCTTAATTTTTTTAACGCATGTTAATTTTTTTAATGCGTATTAGTTCTTTAACGGAGTTTTCGAGTTGCAGCGCCACTCATCTGGAACAGTCTGCCTGGGAATCTGTGCTCTATGACCATCAGCCATGGATAATTCGAAGCTCGACTGAAAACTCATCTGTCAGCCAGGCTTATGCAATAAACCTGTAAAAAATTTTTTCAAAGAGTGTACAAACTAAACTGAACTGAATTGATTAATTTGACAGCTGTTGTTTGAAGTAAAAAAATTGGCATAGCAGTTACTCACGCCCAGCAAACGTTCTTTGGTCACACTATGCCTTTTTACTTTCAAGTTAGGAGTGCCAATGTATGAATCATACCAGCAAGACTGCATTAGTGCACAATGCTGACAGTCTGAGTAAATGTTTAACAAGCTACTACAGTATTAATGCATTTTAACTGAAGTAACCACTAAATTAAAAATTTGCTGGCATGTACAGCAGAGAAAAATTTTCAATCTGTCCAATAATAAACAATATTAAGTCTAAGTATTACACAGTTACACAATAATTGGTGGGCTTTTTGGACTCGGAGTGTGAAAAATAAGCACTTGAACAGAAACTGGAAGTATAACACCAGCAGAAGTAGTAAACAGATTCAGTAAATGTACAAACCTCACAGGTCAACTTTGACTGTTCGTTATCATTTGTAGCCCAGAGCAGGCGAACTGAACACAGGTACTGCTCGACAAAACGAATGGTTGGAACAAACTTTTCTTTCACAAGTTCCTTGGCTTCTTCATGACCAGCCTGCTGGGCCGACTCGTATCTAAACAGGTAAATACTTAATATCAGCAATTTTACTACTTAAGTTAATCAACAAGCCATATCCAGTAAAAAAGTACAGAGTATATGCACACATCTCAGTTAGTTAAAGCAGAGTAAAAATACACATGACAATAACCATGGCAATATGTTATTTCTAAATTGAAATTTTCAGAAAACAGCAGAGAAAATGACACAAAATTCATGAAAAATTAATTGGCAATGCACTTCCTATACCTTGTAATCACTCCATCAATATTACAAAACTGTCCACATGAGTATTCACCTTATCGGCATATATAATAAATTCACAATTACCGAAACCGCTGAGTTATTATAATGCAACTTGCATAAAATACTGCAGCTTTCTGCAGTTTTATCAGTTTGTAGAATATGATGCAACTGTCAGTATATGGGTAACAAAAGTTCGATATACTTCACAATTTGTAACTAAAAATGACTTACTCAGAAATCGAGACTTCGGATGGAATGTCGGACCAGAGTCGAGCGTACTGGACGGGTGTAACAGTTTCCTGTGGGTCACGGTCAACATGCATGTGTAACATCAGGCGACAAAATGAAGCACGCAGATCAAATGGCAACATATCATCAGCCACACATCTATACAGCATATTACATAACATAACACTCAATGCACCAAGTATACTGAAGTGGTGACAGGTAGCAGAGATGTGTGGATGTGGACACAAACGTATCTGTGAATGAAACACGCATCTGCAAAATTCTGGTCGCAGATGCAATTTAAGATGTTTTTGTGGACGCGTATGTTCTCTAATAAAATATTTCTTTATTGTAACATTTCTACTCACTAGTGATAATGATAATGTGTCGGCGATTTTCACCAAAACTTCATGGTTTCATGATTTGTCACCGTTTGTGTCCGCGACTTTCATGATTTGTGTCCCCGCGGGAAAGTTTCAATGAAAGTTGGCGTAATGGAATTTGGGCTTTACTCTACTGCAAAAACCAAACAGACAGTTAGCAAAAAAATACCAGATAAACTGGCAAAATGAGCGAAATTCACTTGCCAAATTAAGCTGTATATAACAAAATACAACATATAAAATAAAAAATTATAATGCATCGTAGTGTTGACAGTCAAGGTTAGCAAACAGCAAACAATAAATTTTAAAATAGCATTTAACAAAGTCCATAGAAAAAAATCGGATCTCTCAGATATTCCAGCCACTAGCTCCAGATGGAAAAGATTGAAAGTTTAGAGTATTCACAGTTTATCTCAGCGTTTATGATGAATGCAAAGAAGCATACCGAAGAATGAGATTTGCCTCCAGCTGAACGAAAAGTCTGTTAATGGCAAGGTACTGTCTGTTGAGACACATGTGTGAAAACAGATCCAACTGGTGTCTGCATTCCACATTCATACACATTCTTGCAAGCAATCAGCTAACATTTAATGACACCTATAATCCACACAATACGAACAATCTTTTTCTAATCCCAGCAACAGCGAAAGTCCATTTCTGTGGAACCAGAGCTAATTTAAAACATCCCTGGAAAAGATTCACTCATTAAAGAAACACGAAAAGTACCAGTAGCAGTCGATATTCTACTGAATGTTTAAACACCAGCGACATACTAAACTGTGGTTCTGCAGTACACAACCGAATATCGGTAACATACAATGGCAAATGATGCAAATACAACTCAAACTAACAACAAGCGTGAAGCTGGATATAACTCGCATAGTCGACCTGTAGTAAGTGAGGATTTCCTCATCCTCTGGCTGTCGGTCAAACACCAAGTCCTGGATGGATTTCTGCTTCTTCCCATCATTCCAGTACAGCGTCACCTGCTCTACTTCCTCATCCTCCATGCTGCGATGACGGTTTGGAACCTAAGCACATATACACAGCCAGTAAATAGGCTGCAACAGAGCAAAACAAGGAAAACAAGTCTGCAGTCACAGACCATGCCATTTCTCACAACCACGTCATAAAACTAAGACCGTGCCAAGGTGCTCGACAGACAAAGCAAAATGATGGACTGATGGACCAGAAGTGAAAGAATAAGACAAGTCGATGAACCGAGACGAGGGATTCAATCAACTTCTACACATCTAAGATTACTTACTCTCTACCGCAGCAACACCTAGCAGACAGTCGTTCTGAAAAAGGTAGCAGAAGTTACCGAAACGTCAACAATCTTACATCAATATAAGGTTGTATCTCGATGAATTTGTGTAACTTATTAAGTTATGTTTCAACCTATAAGTCTAGTCAAAGACAGTATTATATTATGGCACAGCAGTTCACATATTCAATGCTTATTAATGCCACTAGTTAATTCATACAACATCACGCACTGCGCTCAAACAAGATGTTCGTAAAAAATGACACGAGCTGATTTCCTGTAAGCAATGATATAGCAATAAAGGGCAAAAACAGCAGCAAAGATAAAGCAGTTAGCATACGGTGACATTGATGACTCTTGTTTCAATGAGAATGTCCTGGTTCTGTGGCGCAAGAACGCATTTGCAGATCAGCTCTTGTGTCACAGGAATGGCCTCTTTGTTGGACACGCAGAGGTCGGACAGATAGTCCAGGAACCTGCCATTACAAAAAAAAACAGAAATCATTGTTCACATGAACTGTTTATACAAACATTTTTAGCCCTTCCCGGTCCCAATGCCAACAAGCTAATCTAATCTAATCTAATCTAATCTAATATGTATAGCGCATCAACGCAAGTCTCTAATGCGCTAATGAACACTATTGCGACAATGAATCACGTAAATGAAAAAAGTTCCAGAATTTTACTTTGTCACCAATATTAGTGTTGTGTTGATTTAGCCATAAAGCAATGTCTAATTTTCACTAAACAGCATGCATGTCAACAGATTCATCATTCATCCACTTCTCAATGGAAACTCTCAAGCAGTCAAGCTTCCCCGGACAAGTTCGCTTCATCTATTAATCACCTCTCATACCGTACATATTAATACATGCATAAAGGAGGTCCAAAGTCGAGGTACTGACTCACCTGATTCCCAACTTGTTACAATAACACTTAAGCTAAACACATTTAGTTTCACTATATTTAAACATGTCACTAACTAATATTATTTGAAACATACCTGTTCAGTAAATTTTATGACTTAGCTTACCTGAGCAATTTTATTCAGGCCTAGATATTTTATTGTACTGCATTTTATTTTATTTATTTATATTTTATTTTATTTTATTGTACTGCATTTTATTGTTAACTGGTCAGCCCAGTTATTAAATCGGCACATTAGGCAAAATAAAAAAAACCAAAGTTACAGTACGTTACACAAATCATTAGCATAACTACCGTGGTTCTCTCTTGGTGCGGACAAGACCGACGAAGGTGTCAATCTCTGATGAAGTAATATGCTTCTCCAGCAATGAGCGATTGTTATGCAGCAGCGCTGTGACTGTGTCCTCGGCCAGGACGTCGTAACCAATCTGCTTCTGCATGAATGGAAAGTGTTTCGCTATCCATTCCTATGAACATAACACAAAACATTCATAGGTGCCGACACACTCATGACCTGTTGATGGCTGAACAGAAATCAACATCTTATGCTTCCACATTCTGCCTAAACAACCAATCATGAAGGTATTCCAGATAAGGCAACATTCTCCAGAAGTCACATCTCAATTCAGTTGTTGAAACACGAATTCTTATTGGCTGCATCTACAGGGTGCGGCAAAAAAGTAGCTAAAAAATCGGTATGCGGTCATGTTAAAAAGTCTATATAACTTTGTTGCTTCTTTAACAGAATCACATTTTACTTGATGTAAAAGGTTTTACTAAATAAAGCTGCAAAATTTCGAATAAAAATTCCAAACAGTTGCTGAGAAAACAGCTAAAAACTTTAGGGGGCTGCTTTTTTGCTGCACCCTGTAGTTTTGTTGCCCTTGAACCCTACAACAAACAGTACTTAATGCCTGGTTAATGGTTAATGTCTGGGTATGAATAGTAAGTATATTATGCACTGTATAACAAAAATCATAGTGCACACTCTCAGTGTGGCCTGTTCCTGCAAAAAAGACAAGTTGGCTGTTTGCTAATTATAAAATAAGTATTGTCTTGTTTTTACTGACTATACCATGTTTGACATTTTGAGGTACACACGTGCGCCAAATGTGATCATTTAAATAACTACAACATGCCATAGAATGCATAAGCTTCACTACACATGCATGTGTCTTTGTCTCGGCAACAGATTATTAACAGATGAGAAAATTAGCATAGTGTTATAACAGTATTGTAGCCAAAAAATGGACCTGATTCTTGCGATAGTCATGCTGCGACAGTTTGAGAATGCGGTAACACAATCGGCAGATGACTTTGAAGTGAGCATTCTTTGGGTCTGCCAAGTCATCCAACCGCAGCAGTGGTCCACTACTCTCAGCGAACGGAGCTTGCAGCAGCTTGAAAATCTGCAAAAACACCAAACTATGCTAAATTAGCTGCACATACTACATCCAAATTTTCAATGAACTAAGTAAAACTTTTTTCCAATACACAATACTTAACCCAACTACCACAATTTCATATTAACTGCATTTTAGATAATCAATATATTGAGCAAAATGATTATTAAAAACAGAAACATGCAATAAAACATTGTGAATTACCACAGAATACAATTTTTCTGAAAATACAGTTCCCCGAGAAAATGACACCGTCAGAATTATCCACAAAGCTACTATAACAAAGTGTGTCACACTGGTACTAATGTTATTTATTTATGTATGAATTTTTATGTTACTTTGCTGTTCTTTTTTGCTAGTGCCTTCAGCATTTTCTTAACTAGCAAATGTCTTTCCCATTGCCCAATCAAAAAACAGCATCAACATGCCTTAGAACAGTTTAATTCTAACTTTGTAGCACATCATTAATGAGTGACACATGACACACAGATCAAGCTACAGCTGACAGACAGCGCAAAGTTCACCTGTTTGAGGACGTTCTGTTCTCGAAGCAGCTTCGGTCGTTCACGATCGGAGTGAGTTAGCTGCACGGTGAACGGGTCTCGGCCGTCATTCTCTTGATATGCCACAAAATACATGATGTCAGTCAGCAGCTGCGTCACCTGCCTGCAAGCCACACCATTATCAGAGATATTATATCACCGACACATACCATTTGAACAGACCCGTCTTTAGGGGGGGGTGGCACCATGGCACTGTGCCAAGGGCCCTGTGCCCCCAAAAGCGCTACATCAGCAATCACCACAATGGACAAATTGATCAATCAGTCTAACTAAGTTTCACTGCCTTAGGGAAGAGCTATTGTCATAACCTAAACTAAATTAAAAAGTCTGGAATTTTTTTAAACATCTGTGGTCCATTCTTTTCACTCGCTCTGCTCGTGAAATTTCAGGTCTAACAACACACAATATACAAGCCAGTGTCCTGACAAAACCGGGAATGACAAAACCTGGACACAGTGATATAGGCTTAGGTTTAGGAAATGAGGCTAAGAATAGAGTATGGGTTAGGGTTAACAATTGGGGTTAGAGATTACAGATTAGTAATAGAGATAGGGTTACAGTTAGCATTTGTGTAGAAAAATTTGTTAAAGTTTGTTATAATAAACTGAAAAGTTTGTCATCTAACGTCATCACACGTACAGAGTAGATCCACATCAACTACCAATTGTGTTTAACCTACTGTCTTATATACAAGTAGCCTTACTACTTTGCCCAAGGTAGCTATTGCACAATACTAGGCCAATTTTTGCAACAGTTTCCTATGTATTTATAGTTGCATATAAAAAAATGTAAAATTTGTCCACGTTGTGAACACAGTAAAACCAGCTGATTAAAGCATTGCTAAAAAATAACAAACAAAATAACATAAAAACTAATATTAGACAAGTATAACGCAATGAACCACAGAAAAAATATAACTAGACGACAGTAACAGACCGTCGTTCATTGAGTGAGATTGGTCCTTTCTCGAGCTTGGAGGCAATGCAGCTCATTACTTTGCTGGCATCGCTGGCAAAGTCAAGATCACGCACCTCCTGGGGCGGCACGGGAACAATGGCAAACGCTTCCTTGTCTTCCTTGATCATGGCGCTTCCAACCTACACCAACACACATCCTATCAACGACTGACCAACTTCTAAATGTCAATTGTAATTTAACGAAGAAACTAATTGTCATGGACAATAGTAAACATGAATACAAAGCCTGGTCTTTGCCTCTGGCTTGTTTGTGACACACAGTGCTATATACAAAGTTGTTTTGCTCGGTTAATTTAAGTATTCAAGCCGTAAAACATAAGATGGCATTACATCAATGAACATTATTTATAATATTGAGTTGGTGGTGTGGCATAGCAGTAACACGTTTCATTCGATCAACAAACTTACTCTACACAGGGCTGGGGGGTTAGTACTGGGATGGGTGTGGCAGGTAAACCATCTCGGTATGTAACCAGCTGCCTAGGTCAACTCAGCCTTCCATGCCACCAGGGTAGGTAAATTGAATACTGGCCTATCATGCTGGGGTCGAGGCAGGGTGCGTTCACCTGTGTTGAACGGCAGGTAACACTGTGTGATTCCATACGGCAGGTGACGCTCCGTAGTTCTAAGATGGGCTTCCCATAAAGAGCTTTATCACCACCTTTAACCTTTTAACCTTTACATCATATCACATCATATTTAAAATTTATAGTACCCCCATTACATGATAAAGGACCATGGGTGCTTTACAGCATTCATACCAAGTACACGGTGACAGCTGAGTAAAAAACAGAAACAATGTTAAAAACATCAGAGAATAAAAATGCTTCAAGTTGACGTTTCATGTGACAAAGTCATATGCACTAAACATTAATGCAATACCTTGTGCATTATTGGCAAAGGCTCACCAACGTCGATTGGGATAGACGTACTGTGGACCCAAGTGTTTGTGCAGAGATGACGCAGCCTCACATAGGCAGTGCTGTGTGCAACACATGTCAACAAACAACTCAAAATGCATTTATCATGAAATGCACTAGAAACATATTTTAGTCCAGTGCCAACATATTACGCAGCCATCCATTAAGAGATATGCAATCCTGATCTTAACTCCAGCCCGACCCTTTAGCACTGCTAAAACTGTCACACCAGTTATAACTGCCCTGGGAAACATACAGTGCATGCCAATTTTTGTTTTTTTTCAAGCCTTTTTGGTCTAAAGTTAGAAGCCCAAGAGTTAAACAGACAGACAGACAGACAGACAGACAAATGGTCGAGATATTAATGTAGCTTATTAGGATAGCCACATAATGGACAACTAAGAAATATACTGCTGTTTTGTGCACTGATCAAGTTCACTGGTTCAACAGCGCTATTTGGCAGATGTGTTATTTCTATTGTGTGAATGTGCTCATAGAAAAACTTAATATGTTACAGATGAACAAGGTAAAAGACAAATATACACCAAATGTGAGCTTAGAGACTACACATTTGATAATGAAATGGCACGTCATTAGCAATCAGTTCAGAAATCATTCCTGCATTTTACAGTTTTACATTATAATGAAAGCCTTATGTCATAAAAGTTTTCCTCAAAAGTGGTCTGTGACAAGTAACAATTTTTTTGTTTTAAATACTAAACAATGACAGGGTTTAATGCTACACTGTTACCATACAATCAATACAGACGTATGCAGATTAAACAAACTCTGTCAGTTCTTAATATCAGCAGAGTGAATAAAATGCCAACATGATACAAGTATGCAAACTGAAAATTAGTTTGTTGTTTCATGCAGAATTAAAAAACACTCCAAATAAAGATGATGGATGTTTATCTACACCATGGGCCATAAAAATTTGGCACTTTACTTTTGTCTATATCTTCTCCAATTATTGACCGATTTTCAAAATTTTTTTACTGGCACACTCTGCAGACAATTTGCAATAATGTGATTATTATGCATCCCATCAAGCAATAAATGTGACTCTACACTACCTTGTGAAGTACAAATGTAAGCAAAAACTAACGAAATAATAAAAATCTAGGTAAATAAAAAAACACTTCAGACCAACATTGCGATGAATGAACTGCATAACACTAGACTGTGTTAGACCCACACAGTTTAGAGTCATACAGACTATTAACTGCAATGTTGGTCTGAAGTGTTTTTTTTACATTTTTGCCAAATTGTCTGTTATTATCGTTATATATGCATATTTAATTGATATTTCACAAGGTAGTGTAGAGATGCATTTACAGTAAAGTTGGATATGTATAATCAGGTTATTGCAAATTGTCAGCAGAGCGTGCCAGTGAAAGAATTCTGAAAATCGATCAATAATTAGTAGAGCTGTGAAGGCGTTAATTTTTTTAATGCATTAACGCACTGCATTAATTTTTTTAATGCATTAATTAACGTGTAAATTGATGCACCCAGTCCCGTCGAGATGGAGAGTAGAAGGTAAATTACCCCAGGCCCCAGACGTTTATGGGACTCGCCTGTAGAATATATTAGTAGAGCTGTCAAGGCGTTAATTTTTTTAACGCATTAACGCATTGCGTTAATTTTTTTAATGCATTAATTAACGCGTAAATTAACGCACCCAGTCCTGTCGAGATGGAGAGTAGAAGGTAAATTACCTCGAGCCCGAGACGTTTATGGGACTCGCCTGTAGAATATAAAAGTTAGAAAAATAAAAAAAAGTTTTAAAAACACATAGGCCTATAATTTTTATTTTTAAATGTATTTAGACTATTTACTATTTAACTATTACAGTATTTTATTTTAACGGTTAATTGCTTGAACGAAGAATTTCTCCTTTCCCGTCGCCTATTCTTTTGCTTACCTTTTTATTTCTCTGACTTCTAATACATGTACTTGTTGCCATTATGCCTTGATGCGAAACGTGTGTAGACTGTTGACTGTTGAGCATAGTGTTCAGAATTTTTTACGTCCGCAGGTAACTTATGGGATGTTTACACCATCCAGCAAACGTCCAGCATTAGCACGTGTATTTTGAATACATTTGCTGGAAGTTTA
>Ga0056128_1009695_pt1 | contig 12060 bp, 7 predicted proteins | sample WorMetLIZISLAND2_FD_71113 | JGI IMG/M metagenome (GOLD analysis project Ga0056128, IMG submission 71113) | Marine gutless worms symbiont microbial communities from Max Planck institute for Marine Microbiology, Germany - Olavius geniculatus... ...
TGTTCTGTATGGCAGAAGCACCATCCTGTGGATTGCTGGGAAGCTGTACAGACCGTTAATGCTCACCTAAACCAAAATCACACTTTTCCCGAATTTTCATTTCCCGCATTTTCATGTCTCATATTTTCATGCCCCGCATTGTGGTGCTGCATTTTCATGTCTCGTATTTTCATGACTTGCATTTTTGATGGTGCCGAAATTTCATTTCTCGCTTTTTCGGTCGCCCCATTATCTTTGAGCCGCCATATTTTGATAACGGTGCCAGATAGATGGAGAGACAATTTCCACTAACGATCTCGACGCCAGTCACTATTAGTATAATATTAGACGGGTCTCAAATTGACGCTGGGTCTCTAATACAAGTTGAAAGGAACAAAAAAGCTCTTAGAAGAATACATGTGAAAATAATGCACGTGAAGAGTACATTCGATTGGTCACAATCTAATATAATAATTTTTGTTGTAAGTTTGTTACTGGGGCATGTGTAGAAATGTGTTGGGTGAACTAGGTCCATAGTGCCTCACTGAACCCAACGTTCCGTCTTTGTCCATTTGTTTGTCTGCCTGCCTGTCACTCTGTCTATCTGTTGTTCTTGTAGATGTACGAGTATGTATTGAGTGAATTGGGTCCATGGTGCCTGGCTGAACAAGACTTCTGTGTTCGTTTCTTCAACCTCACTGCTGGCAGTGACCAACAATCAACCCAGGTCAGACATGTCTACTTACCTTTTTGCTGAGGTTTACTTACCTTTAGGTCATCTTACGTTACACGCTTACTTTTCTTTATGTTTGTTTTGAGGCCAGCAGGGGTTAAGACAAATGGTGCTAGAGTTCGGACAATGAGCATTTTCCATGTTCCATGCAGCTAGTGCAGCATGGAAACAGTCTGTCATCATCGCTTTAACAACTATCCAACATTGCATCTTTTAGACAAAACTTAAAGACTTTAGTTTTTCTGGGAGCATTTTGTCATTACCGGTAATTTAGGCTTTTTTTAACTTAGACATTTCTTTAGGTTTTATCTTAGGTCTCAGCTTGTAAACCAGTGGTCATTTATTGATATAAGTAGTTATTGTTTGATTGCCTGATTGTGACTAGTGAAATAGTCTATGGCAACACAAGTACATGTACGTTGCTTGGAATATTGTTGGCTGTAGGCCGGAGCTTCAGCGGACGATCAAGACAGTTCATGGCTGAAAGATGTCACAAAATCACCAACACCCAAACAGTCAGTTTTTGAGCAGTTCTTTCCCAACACTTTGTCAGTATTTCTGTTTTCACTTTGTTTCTGCTCTTTAGTACAATATCATCTAAGCAAAGCAGAGGAAGAGGTTGCGTTTTTGGATCGGTCATTTTTGATTAGCTAGAGGCCAGATGGCCCAAAAATTGCGGTCAAATTTTAGTGAAATATCCTTGAGGGGTTGGGCATGGTCCATGGAGGAAATGTTTAGATTTTGTTTGCGATCTGGGTTATTTTGTGGACTGTGGATCATCATTCAGTATTTTCTGATACCTGTGACCAGTAACCATTCGTTGTGTCAGTGACATTTGTTTCTGTTTTGTTCGCAGGCGAATGATCAATGAAGAAGTTCGGTAAACTTTTGCTCAATGTTGTTGTTATTCTGAACTGATAAATCTGTTTATGGATCATTGAATTAATCAGAGTTAGTTATGTGTTTTTATCTTAAGTTTGTAAACTGCTGCATATTTTGATTATTGAAGTCCAAAAGTGTGATATATTTTCCGCATTTTGCAGCAAGTGTGAAACGGCATTGATGGGAGTTTTTCTTGGCTATCAGATGCATTAGTTTCTGAATGAATTGTCCATAACTGCAACTGTTGTTGTCATAGATATGTTTCTGCTGTTTGAAGTGCATGTTATTGCAATGCTCTGATAATGTATTGCATGACATTAATTGATCTTGTTGCCTTGCTGAAGATGCATTATATGTGGGAAAAGTTGTGTGTTTTTGTAAGGAAAATGATGGCTGAACTGTTTCCGTCACTGGAACAGGAGCTGACCAACTTTGAAGTGTTTGGCATTCAGATAGATACCACGTATGTCTCCTCCATGTATTACACGCATATAATGGAGTTCTTACAATTTTAGGTTTAGGTTGTTTCTTGTATCTTGTGTTTTGTGTTTCTGTAAAGGTTAAACTTACTGTTCCATTATTATGTGTTTATGTGCATTCCGCCTGGAAAGGCCGTCCCCGAAATGATCTATACTGTATCGGGTGGGACGTTAAACTCTACTTACTCACTCACTCACCGATGTGACCTTGTAACATCTTGGATCAACGTGGTTAAACTTTCTAACTTAAACGCTTGTATTGCATTTAAAATTAGTTTTTCAATTAGCTTTTATACGTGTTACATGTCAGAGATTTTTCTTCTGCTGCTGTTACGTATTATAGCCATGGTCATCGTGTTCTCGGGTTATTAGTTTGTCAATCCGTGCATATTTGCATGCATCTTACGTGTTGTCAACATGATGTCTTGCGTATTGTTGGATGGTTTTTATACATCGATGCTAAGACTCTGTGGGCTCTCAGCAACGTTTCAGGCCATCAAGATAGCCACGCAAAGCAATTTCTTGTAACTGCATTAAAATATTTTATGACGTCTTTTTTGTGATGACAGAATTTTGTTTTTTTTTGTGTGTAGCTAATGTTGCAGGTTTGTGTTGCAGCAACTCGATGTATATGTTGGTGCGGATGGGGAACCACGTTCTACAAGCCGAAGACACCGGGTCATTTCTTAGCAAGACGTTTGCCAACTGCCTCGTTCAAATCAAACGAAACTTCGACAGATACATTGTACGTACCGCCAGCCAATTCATTTATGCAATCTGCTGCTGATTCACAGTGTCATAACGTACTTTGTTACCTACCGTAAAGCCGATAGTTTTTTTTTTAATCTATTATTTGATAAAGTGCTTTATAGTGTTGTCTGAAATAACCATTTTTTCTGTTTTTTTTTATAACATACTTTATAAACTACTGTATTTTTATAAGGTAGTTGACACTGCCTTGTTTTCAAACATTATTTGGTGACATTTGTAGGGTAATTTCTGTTGTTTTAACATAACAAATTTTGTTCTTTATTTAATCACTTTTTATGAACCATGGACATTTTCATGTAATAAACATAAAAAGAAAAAAATAATGGTGAAAATAATATATAAGTAAGTTATATAATATTATATATATTATATATAATGTATAATAATATTATATATCATTAAAATAATAATATTATTATTATAATATTATTATTATAACAGTAATATTATATTATTTATAAAATATTAACTAATATTAATAATAATAATATTACAACTATTATAAATACTTATAATAAAATAATATTAAAATATTTACAAATGTTGTTCATATGAGTATTTGAATAAAAACAGTTAAAACACTTTAAGAATTTTATCAACGTTGTGATTTTATTTTTTCGATTTGTTATTTTGTAGCAAGCACAGATCCATTCCGTTCGAGACTATAAGCCTGCAAAAAAGTCGAAAATTGGAATTGTGCCATTTGTTATCAATTTTGAGGTATATTTTGCATTTATTTTTTTATTCTAAAAAACCAACAGCATCAAATGTCTTTCATAAAATGTTGTTGTTTTACTTTGAAGTTTAGACAAAACAAAACTGCATGCAATTTTTGCAACATTTTAAGAACATTTTTTGCTGTGAATTTTGCATTTGTCTTTGTCCTTCACTATATACTTAGTTGCATGAGATATGTTGAACCTTGGAATATGGTGTCGGAATTTTAGAACAGCATTCATACCACTAAAAGCATTTCTGTTGGTGCATTTTTATCACTTTATGTGGAGTTTTATGTGGTAATTATGTTACATTTTATTTATACTGTTACTGTCATTGCATATGACATGGGTTGTAACTTATGCATTTGAGAGTACTGCAAAGTATCTTAGTTGTAGACTGGTCAGTCAGCCTGCGCCAGGGCTGGAAAGTCGGTCAGAAAAAAACCTAGGTTATTTAGGTTTTTTAAAAAAAACTTAAAAACCTCAAAAGTCTAGTTTTAGGTTTTAAAGGTTTTTTAAATTTGTTCTGAAATTTATTACATATCTTATTTTAATTCATACTAGTTATGACTAAAAAACACGTCATTATGTCGTTGACTCATAAAACGGTGTACCGGTATAACACGTTTTTGCCTGGGTTGTATCTTGTGCACGCTGTTCATTAGACAAGAAAACCTAAATAACCTGAAAAACCTAAAACCCAAAAATTTTCGGTACAAAAAACCTAGGTTTCTTCCAGCCCTGGCCTGCACACTGAGCCAAATCTCTATTGCTATATTGCAATTTGTGTGGTGCTGTATTTTTCTTTTGCTCATATATAGTACCGTATCGGAATAACATTATACAGAATTTACAGTGCTCCGATTATGTAGAAAGACGATGGATGTGTTATATGTGCCTCAGTAATAGCAGATAAAAAGTGAAAACTTGCTATTCCGTCATTGAGTATGAGTTAAGCTTGCATGCAGTGTTGCTTGCTGCTTGTCTTTGGAACTGATCACCTATTGAATAAAGAGGTTATTGACGTCTTTCTGGGCAGGATTTTGCGCGGCAGGCTGAAGCAATATTCCGTGGGTCCGAGCGACGCGCCGATCTGGACAAAGCTTATTCCAAGCTGATTGCAGCCACGTTTGCCGATATCTCTCGTGTTGCTGCCGACAGTCAGAAAACTCCTTCGGATGTTGTCTACTTCGGTGGGTTGTGTTATCAGTTGCTTGACAACACTACATTTTAAAAGTTGACGGTTTGTACAAAGTGACAGAACTGAACTGAAATCACTAATGCTGCGTTCGACAGTGCTCGTAATTATGGTATATACCAATTTGCAACTGGTAAGAATGAGTGGGATGCATTTGGTAATGTTGGTGGCTTGGTGGCTTAGCGGTTAGGGCGTTGGATACGAGACCAAAAGGTCCGCGGTTCAATGCCCAGTCAGTGCTCTACCAAATAACAGCCTTGGACAAGTTGTTCACACCTATCTGCCTGTGTAGGTGCAAGTGTCTAGTGGTTGGTGTCGACTCATAACTTTCAGGTTGCAGTTCGATTCTCGCTGTTGTCATTTGCAAGCAACCTTGAGCAAGTTGCTAACCTACTGTGTGCTCAGGCCAACTCAGCCTCCTACCCTCCGTGGCACGGGAAATGAATAGTAGCTTATGGGCTATGCTGTGAAAGCCTAGTGTGGCTGATTAGGACAATGGTATGTCTGCTAGCTGGAAACCGCGGGTCCAATTGTTTGTTCGCGCGGGCAATGGATGGCCGCATAGTGCGCTGCGGTATCATTAGCTCATGCCAATCACCTGCCACTTCCAAGATTGTAAAGCGCTTCTGGTCTTGAGTCTGTCTCATGTAAGAAGCGCTATAGCAAGTACTAGACTTTACCTTTTTTACCTTTATATACCACCTGAAAGTAAACCCAAAACCGCAGGAATGCACGTGTCGATGTACTAAATGTCACTAATAGGGCCTATACAGATAATCAGCAGTCTGGTTGAAGATAACGCATCTAGCAAACTTTTGCAATGTTTCTAACCATCTTTTGCCGCAAAATAACGGTCAAATGAAACATTTCATCTGCCGCAGCTGCCATTGCAAAGATCAAGGTCGTGAAGTTGGAGTTATCATCATGCTGTTGAAAGCGACGAGTTTCCGAGTAGTAGATATGAGTCGGAAGGTGAACCGAATGGAATTTCTGACTCGGAAACTTGTGCTTACGGTATTTATGACCACTACCAAATTCAGCATGACTACACTCTGTAAAATGAACTGAAACAAAGTGAATTGAACTGCCAGTTTGTTGGCTTAATACCACCCGCTACAGTAAATGCAACCCCAGGCAGGCAGGCAGGCCAGTACTCGATTTACCTACCCCACAGGGATGGAAGGCTGAGTTGACCTGGGTGATTGGTTATGAGTGGTCAGTCAAGTAGTAACCGGGCCATGCTCAGGTCAATCAACCCGGACTGTCATTTTCATAGCTATTCTGTTTGATTCTGCCGAGAATGATATCTGCATGGCTGATGGTGCTGGTCAGTTACTACACTATGCTCTGTATGGGTTTACTATTTTTTGGCACCAACATACCGATTACCAAGGGTATTTGAAACAAACACGTGCACGCTTACCACATCTCATTTTGTTTCTCCGTACTGTACCTTGTGAAACTAGCAATCATTCTGGGTAGAATTTGATTATCAGTACATCTGACAAAGATATCAAGAAAATAAAAAGGTTTCTTCCCAAAAAGGTTTCTTCCTGTGCATTTTGCTTGTGTAAATTTTTGTAAGCTGAAATGATGTGTTTGGTTTGTGTGTATGTGTGAATGTGCTGCAGAGAATTACCATCACATATTTGGTATGTACTGTACGTGCTTTCTGATAATTGCCATTTAATTTACGATCTGCTATTCAGTGTATCTTCTTCACAGAGCTCACAATGCTGTCGTTGAAATCTAACTTGACTCATGTCTTGGTAAAGACTGCACTGCGTATTTTACTGATGTATAGAATGTGAAAAAATCTCAATCTAATGCAACGATTCTCAGTACTTATTGAATGCTGCCACATTTTGTTGGGATTACGGGTAGTTCCATTCCGTCTGAACTGAAGATTGTGAGGCTGTTGCTTAATACTCTTGTGTGGCATTGGCTTTGATTTAGTAATTTTTTATGGAGTCATGGTGTTAGCTTTAGTGCTGCGGCATTTTGTGTGGACGAGCAGAAGATTGAAAGACTGTTGGTTGAACAGATTTTTTCTAGAGCAGTGTGTCGCCAGCTTAATAGTTGTAATGAATCTGTGCTTATGGTTTATTATCACTGCTTTGTGTTGTATGGACCAGCTGTTCTATCCGAGCTGAAGATCTCAAGCCTCGAGGCTCAGAAGAAAGTGGCAAGGCAAGGCTACCAGGAGCATCTTCAGGCTTATGTCACCTCATACCTTGGACAACCACTTGAGAAAGTTCACGTGAGTTCGGGCCTATTTTACGAGTTATAACGTAAATAGGATAGATTATGCGGCTAATTTAATAGGCTGTATCATGTGGCTTGCCCTCTCTCCGAGTGTCCAATCCCTCCCTAACTCGAATGCAAAAAGGTGCGGGAAAAACCAAAAATGGACGTTATATGGTTTGTGATTTACAAATTTATTCAATTTTCCATGCCACCTCACAGTGAACTAGTATTGAACAGTGTAGTTGTTAGTAGAGTGTAATTATTGCTCACCTTGGCAGCTTGCCTCTAAAAAAATTTTTGCTCCAGTTATTCCCCAAAATTTACTTCTGCGTGTCCCAATCTAACCTCGAGTAACTTCGGAAGGATTCTTGTTAAACAAAAATATCGGTTGTGATTTCAAACGGTTCTGGATTTTTTCAGGCATTTTTTGTCGGCATTGAGAGTAAAGTTGCTGCGGGAGTTCGTGTGGAGGAAGTTGGGTACCAGCTGCAGTTTAGCAAGCAAGAACTACGCAAAGTCATCAAGGAATATTCTGGCAGGGAGGTGTGTACTTTTTCACGCCTTTTTAACCTTTGCACTGTATTGGACAGAATTAAGACTTAAAACTACATCTTTCTATTAGCGCTGCTGCTTGTTCCATTTTTTTCAACTGATCACATGTGGCAGTTTTCATTTTCTTGTTTCTGAAGTTGACTCAAGACAAACTTTTTTGCAGCATTATCTTAATAGGCTAACTGTGACAGAACTTTTTTTTACACTGAATTGAAATGAATACAGTGCTGTAGTATAAACTGGTAATACATGCATTATTCTTTACTTCTGTGCTAGAGTACTTAAGTTTAGTGATGTGCAATTGTTGACAGGTTAAGAAGGGTTTAGAACACCTATACAGAAAGGTTGAGAAACATCTATGCGAAGAAGAAAACTTGTTGCAGGTTTTGCATTTGTACCTTCAGCATTCTAGTTACCAGACGGACAGAAAAGCATTCTTCTGTAGCATTCTCATCTTTCAAAACTGTACTGATTGTATATGACAATGGTGACACCAAAAATATGATACATGTATATGAAATTGTATGATTTGAGAATTACTAATTTATTGTTTTACTTTTTGGACTTGCTTTAAATGTGCCACATACTTTTAAATTTTCAGAGAGAATGCACAAACCGCTAAGTTTAGCAGAATATTAAATACCATGTGTTTCCTGTTTTTTTTCAAGATGAGACATAAGCATTTATTTTTAGTTAAATTTTAGATATTAATTAATATGGCCTTCTCAAAAATAATTGATTGATTGTGTGATTGATTAAGTTAAGAGCCCGTTCAATACATTGCATAAAATGTGCACAAGGGGTCGTCCATAAATGACGTCATTCAATTTTAGGAAAAAATAACCTCCCTCCCCCTTCGTAACGTTTTGTCACGTTGCTCTGGACCCCCCCCCAATATGACTTCACAAACTTCTAACTCCCCTTGCAGTCTGTAGTGTAGCCTACAGATCTAGGGTATATGATTTTCAAACACAACACAATTTTTTGTATGATTTGACTCATTTGCAACAGTAAGCATAGTATATCAAAGTTCTTATATGTAGGAATCATCTCCTGAATACTGGTGGATAATAATCCACGACTCCCTGGCCAGGCCTTGCCACAGATGTGACGTGCGTGACGTCATGCAACCTTTTACCCACCTCCCTTATGTCACGCTTTGTCATGATGTTGTGAACCCCCTCCCTTTCCCCCTCAACACATGAAGTGATTTATGGATGACCCCCAAGTCTAAAATTTTCTTTTCTTTAGCTGAGTCAGTGTGAGTGTGAATGTGTTTGGTTGTGTGTACGGACAGGTTGTGTGGCACAGTATGCAGGATGAATTTATCAAGCAGATCAAATACTTTGATTCAATGATCAGCAAATGCTATCCCGACTCGGGCATCACGTTCGAGTTCACAATCAACAATCTGCTCGGATACTTCTCCGACATTGCGCAGTTACATTGAGTGATCAGCCAATTGTAGCACTTTGTTGTTAACAGACACAACACAGCAATGCACTGTTCATGTTCTTGCATGTTCACTGTTCGGCCAAAGAATGTAATTATGTTCTTGGCTCTTTCCATCTGCATGCAAAACCACCAAAAGTTCCAAACAGCTTTCGGTGAAATTTTTGGGATGATTTTGCTGGTAATCCGGAGTGTTATGTGGGTTCTGTGTCATCTGTCATCTAGGATTTTTTACCATTAGGAGGGAGAATGCAAACTGACACTTTGCAGTTTATCTCAGCACGTTGTGAACAGATTTCATTGAAATTTTACAAGGGGTGGACAGTGGCCCAAGGACCAACATTCAGACTGTGGTGATAATCAGTCAGGATTCAACACGTAATTTGAGCAAAGCTCACGTGATGCGCGATAGCAGTGGTCCTGCCAATTTGGCAATCAGTGTACAGCATGCAATAAAATAATAACAATTTATACGAACTTCACTTTTAAAATGTGTGTCACAACCCGAAATCGCAAAAAATTACTAAAAACCCCCATTTTGGGAGTTCAAGGTCATTGATGTTGACACTCCTAAGAAGCTCGTCACTAGTGCGTGTTATCATAAGCAGGACGACTGTGTCTACCTGCAACTGTTTCCACGTTAGACGAGGCAATATTAGTAAAATAATGACGAGGCAATATCAGTAAAATAACCACTTTTTTAGAGGGGTACCCCTCTTTTACGCTCGCTTGCATAGGCCTCCTCGAACCTAAGGGGTCGGGACTTGGACAGCTAAAATCTACGTTCAATGCTGAAAATTAACCTGTCTTTAGGACTAGCCAGAGCTGGAGTAACTATGTAAGAATCTGCAGGATGTTGTTGTTGCAAATTGTACATATGAATTATGTGTGCATAGCATGCAGTTTCATATCCTGCCAAACAACACTGTGCAACAGAAAAACTGTGACTGTGTGTGTGTGATCTTATCAATACATCATATCAACTGACTGTTTACTTAAACTGCTGGTGTTGGTAGAATTTGTGCTAATCAATAAAAATCGAGTTCACTGCGGCCAGAAGATGATGTCGCTTTTTTATTCATGGTAGGAAAAAAGAAATTCCTGGAAAGTTTTGCAAATTATGCTGGAAGTCATCAACAGACATGCTCAATCTATATTAGTTGAAACTAGCCACAAATGGAAATCATTCCAAAGAAAACAAAAACCTTCAAAGAGCAACAATGTTTGTCAAATGGTCAATAACAACAACAACCTGTAAATATGATGAATTAATACAGTTTATCAGTGACTGTTTTAATGTAAGTTCTTTGCAGGCATGTTAACTTTCCAACAATCAATCCAAGCAAGAAGAAAAAGCTGCTATATGTGTCATTGTCTGTCTTATGGAAAGTCTGTATACAGAGGTGGCAATGGCCATCAGTGGGTAAGCAGTTCACAAGTTCCTATAGCCTGCCAACATTCCACTGTCGGTTTGGCCATAAGATGCAAGGCAAATTTTACTGCTGTTTCCACCCCCAAATCTCCTTTTCCCATTAGGGATACGGACACCCCTGTTACTTGCACAAAAACTGGAATATCACAGGCTCGTAGCCAGACTTTTCCAAAAGTGGGTTCTCCAGAATGCATCCTTCGATTAATCAAGCTAGGTGTATCGGGGGGAGCTGTAAGCGGGAACTTGAGCAAAACCAGTGGTGCAAAAGCATTAACGTGAACTCGAAAATTGCATCTGGTGGTGACGCTTTTGGCTATTTTGAATTTTAGTGCAAAGCTGTGACCAGGACAAGAGAAGGGGGTTCTGAGAAGAGAGTCCAGGGGAGGGGAGGGGAGGGGGCAACCTTATGGCGCTGTTACAGTCAGTGATACACCACCAGTGGCTTTGTCTTTGTGAGCGAGAAGGTGATATCTGTACGCGCCAGGGTTAGCAAAGCTCCTGCGGCAGTCGGAGCACCAATAGGGCCAGTCTCCGGTATGGAGTCTCACGTGTTGTTTCAGACTGGTGGCGTGCGAGAACATCTTACCGCAAACACTGCGGAGGAAAGGTCGCTTGTGCAGGTGAACAGCCTGCCGATGTCAGAACAACTCTTGCCGGGTCTTGAACTGCCGCGTGCAGTGCTCGCACACCTGGTTTCGTTCGTCCGTGTGCCAGTTCCACACGTGCAAATTTATCGCTCTCGGCGTCTGGAACTGCTTGCCGCAGATGGGGCAGATGTAGCTGCGTGGTTGGTCGCAGTGGACTATGTTGGTATGTTTCCGGAGACTTGATGACAGCTTGAACGAGCGGCCACATTGTGTGCAGAGAAATGGACGCCAGTCCCAGTGTGCGCTGCGTTCGTGGTTGTTTCGCGCCGACCTCCAGCCGAACCACTTCATGCAGCCCGCCGCCCGACACAGAAACCGACGTTCTCCTGTGTGAGTTACCATATGTGCAGCCAGCGACTGATGGAATCCGAACTGGCGTCCACAGGTTGAGCAAGTAAACACTTTCTTCTGCGGCGTCGGCTCCAATGGCATAGAAACATCACCAGTTGATGCTGATGTTGCTGTATTTTCCCCAATGTTTCCGCCATTCACTTCACGACATTGCTGTCTGGACTCGCCAACAGAACTGTTGGTGCTGCCCTGTGTTACATTAACCAGTTTCTTATGCAATCGTAGACCGACAGGAGTTCGGAACTTTCGTTGACACATGTTGCATTTCAATTTCTTCATGCCCCGAGAACCACTCTCGTCCAACATGGAGTTCGTTCCATCTTCTGTTGATACAAACAGGAAAGATAATAATACATCACTAGGGCTAGACGAAAATCACTAATTCACGGAAGCCGTGAATTTTGGCGCTTGCCATGAATTTTAGCGTTTGCCGTGATTTGCCGTGAATTTTTGCACGGGCTGCACTTTTGTGTCAAAATCCGTAAAATTCGATTGTTTAACATTGAAAGTTGACCCTCATATGAGTTTTGATGACACATAATGCTAGAAGCTAGGCATCTTGTTTCATATTTTTGTACTGAAGACTATGGACTCAACAGTTACTGTACTGTAGCACTG
>Ga0056128_1009701_pt1 | contig 12054 bp, 6 predicted proteins | sample WorMetLIZISLAND2_FD_71113 | JGI IMG/M metagenome (GOLD analysis project Ga0056128, IMG submission 71113) | Marine gutless worms symbiont microbial communities from Max Planck institute for Marine Microbiology, Germany - Olavius geniculatus... ...
TAGCTGGATTTTAGGGAGTCTTACTTCTAAGCGAAAGGAGGGGGAGAAGAGGGGAGGACAAGGGAAGGGAGGGAAGAGATAAAAAGGGGAGGGACAGGGAGGGAGAGGGAGACGAGGCCCCCAATTAAAATTTCTGGCTACGCCACTGTCCGAGCAACAGTTAACAGTAGTAGCACACAGTCGTATCTCTCTTTGATGGTAGGGCCTATAAGTTTAATAAATGTTCATGCCACTCTGGGTTGCAAAAGAGGCGGAGGGACTGAAGACTGGTCGCCAAGATGACCAGCGGTCAAACAACCAAACAGTTTATGTATGATGTCACAATGTGGGCAGTCAGATGTAAGTTCTTGCAAATATTTATAGGCTAAGACATTTATAGACTGAACAGCCATGTCAAAATAGGCTACGGTTCAAACCAGCGCAAATCAACTGCACTACAAATGAATGAATAGGCCTATAGGATGGATTAGAATCTAGAGCTATACCAAAGTACGCTAATCAATCATGACATCAGTGCATAGTAGCACCACGAATAATACTTCGTTACGGTTGCGGCTTTACCCACGTAAGACGCTCGTTATAAATTCGCAGACTCTGGAAAAAGTAAACGTTGAGAGGAATGGAGAAACAAACTTTCCGTTGGCGTATATACACAAATAACCTACGCTATAAGGCCGGCAGCATGTACACAAAGTGACAAACCTACACATCAGTAGTGACGTAAATTATAAATTTAAAAAAAACAACAACAACAACAGACGCAAGTGGAAGAGATATTAATAATAAAATATCGTATAGTAACTGTCAAAACAAGAAATATTGAAGTAGTACGGACAACAAACGCTGATCGGAACAGTTCAAGTGTACGGACTGAAAAAAAACAGGTCAGGTCGCGAGCCGACACACGTGATGACACACTGACATACGTAATTACGTACTTAAGTAGCTACTACGGTGAACACTGTTTGCAGTCACGTGACACTTGAGAACCAATCAGCAGTCAGCGACGTCGAGGTCACGTGGCTGTCGGACCGGAAACAGCCGGAGCGTGACGTCACAACGCGTGACGTCATGGCGAGGTGAACGTCTTGTGAGAGTGCACAGCACACAGCGCTCTCAGCATAGACTGAGCGCCTTGAATTCAGCGACCGGGCATGATCCACGCCCCTCCCACAACCAGACGGCCTTGGCATAGTTTTGCGAAAGCAACGCAAGGAAAGACCGTTTCAAATGCCACGCTTAAAATCAGCTTGAATTTAGCCGAAAATGTACTGGTTTCGCTATAGACTTAACGAAATACATACTGGAAACTACAGCAAAAGTGGATTTAGCCGCATGCAGAAATGACTAAACTTAATTACAGACAAACACGTTTTGTCGTTTTTCTCGTATTTCAAAGCAGGTGGGAATGGAAAGGCGGTGGGGAGGGGGTTCCACCAGCGAATGCAGAGTGTGCCCGCGGGAACGTGTCTGAATCCGGCGGCCCTGCATACATCAGCAAGGAAACAAATCAATCAATGGAGCTGGAGATATACTGAGCAGATCGGTATGGACGCTGGCTGGTCGACGGATCATCGATGCTATGACCTGGACGACGACGAGCTAGTGCCTCGCTGTAGCTGACCCACGCCGCCGGCTGACGTGGCTGAGCCGCCCGCGCCGCCCCCGGCACCGGCTGAGCCGCTGGCGGCGGCCGGCGTATGGGCGCTCACCAGCGACAGGTTACTGAACAGCTTGTACCAGCCGATCGCCATGCTGGCCAGGTCGAGCGAATCCAGCTTGATCTGAACGACTCCCATGAATACTTTGCGGTCCGACCGGCCATAATCACCCCACACCGTTACCTACACCACAGCACAATCCATCGTCGCACCGTCAATGAAAACGCCTCCTACATCAGTCGCGACCAGAAGCGTTTTACAATCTTGGAAGTGGCAGCTGATTGACACGAGCTAATGATACCGCAGCGCACTATGCGGCCATCCATTGCCAGCGTACAACTGGACCCGCGGGCTACAGCTAGCAGACATACCACCGCCCCAATCAGCCACACTAAGCCTTCATCACGTAGCACGTAAGCTGGTACTCATTTCCAATCCCGTTGAGGGTAGGACGCTGAGTTAACCTGAGCACACATTGCTCAAGGTTGCTTGCAAATGACCAAACCATAACCTCAAAGTTACTAGTCGAAACCAACAAACAGATTAAATGCACCTGCCAACTCGTCATGCGCAACAGCAGCTACGGCTGTAGCGCGTCTTAACCATCGCAATTCTGTCTGTCCGTCTGTATGTCCGTCCGTCTCTCTGTTACACGGGTGGATCAGTCAAAAACGGTCCAAGCTAGGATCAGCAAAATCTTCACCGTCGGCTGCCTGGAAGACTCTAGTTTCAGGAACCGTAAAGCTTTTCCATAAATTCGAAAGGGGTCACCCTGAACGATGGCGCTAAATGAGAGGGGGCGGGAAAAATTTGCGATTTTCAGCCGATATGGTGTTGACTGAGCGAGACAAGTGGCGCCCTCTGGTGAGTACAAGTAAAACATTATAGATAATTTGCCGCCGGTCGTCTGGCGCCCTCTGGCGACTGACTTAGATGTTGTATTACAGGGCTTTCAAACATGCACCGCTACTGCGCATTCCCGTTTGCGTTAGCAGGGCTTTTCTTGCAACATTCTCAATCGGACGCGTATTCAGGAAGGGGATAGACATAGTACAGTGGGTCGCATGAACGAACTGCAACCTTTAGACGGTCGTCAAAAAGGATCATGTCTAAATATCCATACACAGCACACGAATAACAATCTCACATACATGCAGCCTATTTACTTACATTGTTTACACATGTTGGAAATTGTCGTGACAAGTGACTGAAAAACAGATTGCCACTGGGCGCTGCACTTTTTAACTTAAAAATAGTTTTACAGTATGCCTATGCCGACACTCTGCTCCTTCTTTCTGTTATTATCTCCGCCAATGGAACGAAGTGAACATTGGAGGAGACTATGAGATTAGTCGTTCTGTCCGTGTGTCCGTCTGTGTATCTGTGTACACGATGACTGGGCAAGAACGGTGGCGCACTCCTGTGAAACTTCTACATTGGCGGAGATATGCACTCTCACGAGCGCCTTCTAGTTTCCTATTTTCTTTACGTGTGCTGCTGTCTGTCGTATGATTCTGATCTATCTGCTCATCTGCATAAAATACATAAAAGCAGATCTCCATTATAAACTTTGGCTTCGAGGGGTTGTGCCAGTATCTTATCTCTTAATACTGTATTTTCACGTTAAAGTAGTCCGTTTTTTCACGTTACTTGGGGGTTCATTTGATTGGTACCGATTTTCTCCTTGCTTAACTTGTTTGACTTATGACGACACTATTGCTGTCTTGTGACCATCAGTCAATCACGACTGATGATAGAAGCTAGACGTGCTCTGCTGCACGCCATTTTTCATCAGCGCGGCCCGCCCGGCATATCTCAGCAACATCGTGCAGCTGAACGCCGTGGAATTCGCGCGTCATAAGCTCTGTTCTTCCAGTACTAATGCAGCTCTCAAGATGGCTTGTTACTTCGACATATTGTAAACCATCTTGGTATAACGAATACGCGGTTTATTTCATACAACAGCCAGAAAATTCAGCCTCCCATTTCTCCGGGGTAGGCAAATCGAGTATCGAACTGTCTAGCTGGGGCTGTGGCGGGGGGCTTCACCTTTGTCGAGTTGCAGGTAACACTGTGTGATCCTATATGGCAGATGTCACTTCGTAGCTCTGAAATGGATTTCCTACAAAGAGCTATACCATTTAACCTTTATCCTCTTGTCGTGAGGACACGGCCCAGTTCGGGAAGCGCGTCGTCTTCCCAGTCTGCGATCTAGGTATTTGGAACCAGATTCCTCGCCACATCGGAAGTCCGATCATTCTGCTGCACAAAACGCTCTAACTGCAAACCACGAAGTTCTTCAAAATGATACTTAAATATTTATTTATTTGCATAATGAAATAGAGCAAACAAATCTGGGTGCTATTTATTAACAGACTTAACATGAACATTAGCCAGGTAAAACACTGGGAAAATAAGAAAAAATGCATTGTGTAGGAAGCTGCTTTTAGTTTTCTTAAAACATCATCGAAATCAGATAGAACGTTTTGCCATTCTACCCTTGTCAGGCCTTTTGCAAAACTCTCAAGACTTATCTGTTGTCGCAACTCTTAGACACTGTAATGGACAGCTGCAGTCTGTCGGCTTCCATGCACAGGGCAGTGGCTACGGTTATGATTATGAGCAGTCAAGACGGTCGGCCATAAGTAGCCAGAAGGCTGTCTTCGAACAGACTCACAGGTTGAAACGGTAACTTAGTAAGTTATATAAATTTATCAATATGCAACCTTTAGTTTAATACACACCGTGGGCCATAAGAAAATGTGGCACTTTACTTTTGTCCACACCTCTGCCAATTATTGACCGATTTTCAAAATTCTTGCACTGGCACTCTCTCTCTGCAGACAATTTGCAATAATATGATTATTATATTTCCCACCGCATGGTTAATGTGTCTCTACACTACCTTGTGAAATATAAATGTAAACAAAAACTAACGATAATAACAAAAATTTAAGTAAATGAAAAAAACACTTTAGAGCAACATTGCGATGAATAATCCGTATGACACTAGAGTGACTAGACTGTGTTAGACCCACACAGTTTAGTGTCATACAGACCATTTACTGCAGTGTTGGTCTAAAGTGCTTTTGTCAATTTTACCAAAATGTTTGTTTGTTATTATCATTATCAATGGTCATTGATATTTCAGAATCTAGTGTAGAAACGCATTTTAGTGTGGTGGAAAATGTAATAGAAACGTTATTGCAAATTGTCTGCAGAGTGTGCCAGTGAAACAATTTTGAAAATCGGTCAATAATTGGCGAACATATGGATAAAAGTAGAGTGCCACGTTTTTTGGCCTACCCTGTATATTGCTGCCATAGTGACAGTCGTTTCAAAGAATACAGCAGCGGTTGCTGAAACGTCAACAATATACATCAAAAAAGTTGCCTATCGATGACTTTATATAACTTATTTAGCTAAAAGGAAATCAGTTACCTGGAGTATTTTGCCGTTGTATGACATGGTGAAGCAGAGCTGCTGCTGATAGAGTGGGTCGAGTGTTCGGCGCGCTGTCATAGTCTTCTGCTTCTCAACGCAAGTCTTGCCATCCATCAAATACACCTTCACGTACGGTGCTGCAGACGACATACCACACCACGCCAACTCATATATCTATAAAAGCAAACTCGCTGGGAGTTTCATCTGGAATGTAAAGAAGAAGAAAAAAAAGATGTACAGAGTGAGCCAAAAAACGTGTCACTTTACGTTTGTTCATATCTTTGCTGATTATTGATCGATTTTCAAGATTCTTTCACTGGCACACTTTGCAGACAATCTGTGATAATGTGATTATTATAGATCCCACCACATCGTAAATGCATCTCTACACTATTTTGTAAAATATCAATGAAATATGCATACATAAGGATAATAAAAAACAAATATTTTGGTAAAATTGAAACACTTCAGATCAACATTGCAGTGAATGGTCTGTATGACACTAAACTATGTGGGTATAACACAGTCTAGTGTCATACGAATCATTCATCACAATGTTAGTCTAAAGCATTTCTTTTCATTTACCTAAATTTTTGTTATTATCGTTAGTTTTTGCTTACATTTATATTTCACAAGGTAGTGTAGAAACACATTTACCATGTGTGTCAGTGTAGATTTCACACAGACAGCTAGGTCCACTGTGAGTGAGCACATAACCTTTGCAGCATTTTGCAGCATGTAAAGTAAGTGAACTAAAACTAGGAAACTAGGAAATGACAGAAATAGCACAAGTGTCAAAAAGTAAAAATATAAAAATAATATAATAGCAGACATTGAAGCTTGGGACAAAACTACAATTACTGACAATAACAAGACTGGTGAGCACTGATAAAAGAAAAAAATCGTGAGCTGAATAATCCACTGGGGAAGCTGGGCGAGTGTTGAACTGACCTGGTAAGACCTTGGCGCCCGGCTTGGCACCGAGAGCACGTGCTCGAATGACCTCGACCTCCAGCTGCCCTTTGCGATCAGCGATACTCAGCTGTACCTCACCCATGCACGGCGAACCGAGCACCTGCCGGCCGACTATCTGTCCAGGACCAAGCCCGTCAACGAACGATCCGAACTGGCCGTCAGAACTGTCGCCTATCGACGAACCCAGGCCTCTGTACATACGCAGTACAACATTCAAGGTGAGCCAAACGCCTGAGACAGTGGCTTCTGTCTCTATATCTGGTGAGCGCAGCTTGCGCCCAGTGAAAAATAGGGAGGAGTTTTGTTAAGAGTGTAGATAAAAACTACCCCCCCCATTTTTTACTGAGCAATCTACACCCTTAACAAGAATCCGAAAGGAGTGTTGAGCTCAAACGTGGAAGGAACTTGGGCCCAAAAGTGAAGGAGCACCAGATTTCGACTTCGGATTTGGGGGAATAAAAGCCACTGGCCTGAGATAACGTAACTACAGTTCTGTTGCACTGGCAGTATCTCTCTCAAGCTGGATTAGGCTACTCCAAAACTTCTCGAAAAACGACGACAGACGCTACACTGAGAAATTCGCCAAAAACAAAAACCTAAAAAAACTTATAGGCTACTAACAATTTAACGTCACATCTTCTGCATGGCTAGCGTGGTCTGTTCCATATAGGAAAATGTTTTGAAAACGCTTAACTGCTTATTCTCTCGTGTATTTTTAGTACCTGATATCCAAACGCAAACAACAAACACTTTGCAATTTGTCAAGCTCAGCTTCACATCAGAACTCGGAGCTGTATTTAACAAGAGGTTTTAATCTATTCCTAGTAACGTATAAGTAACTAAATTTTTGTACAGCGCACAATGTTAACAGGAAATCCGAATCCACCTAGGAGAGGACTATAGTTGACGCTACAAGACAGGTCAAACTGTCTGGCGAAAACAACGAAAAAAATTGACCTAACACTGGCGAAGATTTGCGCTTTGTGACTGCCCTTCTAGTTAGACTCATCATATTATACAGCAGCAATCAGTGTAAAAACTAACGTGTCGCTCTTGCTGAGAGCCTCTGTGCTGCCGGCGGTATTATCATGCTTCTGTCGATGTGATCGCTTGCTGATGTGGTTGTCCGTTGTCCTGTTCCCGGCATCTTCACAATGGTCGAACGACTGTGCACGTCCCAGCCGCTTACTGCCTTCTAAACCATACAGCGCACTCTTGTACATATCCACGCCTACCAGGTCAATTCAGTCTTCTATTCCTCCGAGAGATGTAAATCAAGTACCGGCCTGTCGAGCTGGGGTTAAGGCGGGGCGAGTTCACCCATGCTGGGTGGCAGGTAACACTGAGTGATCCCATACGGCAGGCGACGCTCCGTAGCTCTACGATGGGTTCTCATAACGACCTATATACACCTTTATAAACCGTTTTTACGCGCGAAAGCAGCTACTGCTTTCAATGCGTCTTAGCCATCGCAATTCTGTCCGTCCGTCCGTCTGTCGGTCACACAGATGGATCAGTCAAAAACGGTGCAAGCTAGAATCACCAAATTTTCACCATCGGCTGCCTGGAAGACTCTAGTTTCAGAAACCATAAAGCTTTTTCATAAATTCAAAAGGCCCTAAATGAGAGGGGGTGGGAAAAATTTGCGATTTTTGGCCAATAACTCGCTGTATCTCAGTAACGGTGCGAGATAAGGCCTAGGTTACTTTTGATCACTAATAGGAAGTCGTATACTGGCTCTCGATTGGCGCCGAATTCAATGACTTTGAATGACCTTAAACGCCAAAATAGGGTGTTTTACGAATATTTTTGGTGCTTTCAGGCTGTGACACAAGTCTGTATCATTCACAAGGAGGCGCCACGGTACTATTATTATGTGCACTTCGGCATAACTGTAATAAAAAATGTTGTGTTTTATCCCAAATTCCCGCCAATCTAACTCAAACAGCAGCAGATATTCGTTGTACGATTTCGTTGTATTGTGAGCGCAATAATTTATTATTTAATACATTTCTGATGCACAGTATATTTGGTGAAACGGTTTGCATATCTTACAGCGTAATTTGTGACATTTTGTTCGATGGTGCTGCCACCTCGTAATCGGTTTACAACGCCCAGCACTAAATAACGCTGATTGATTGCATTGATTGAGTTGTTATATTTTTACGAGCGAAAGCAGCTACTGCTTTAATCGCGTCTTAGCCATCGCAATTCTGTCCATCCGTATGACTATCTGTCTGTCCGTCCGTCACATGGGTGGATCAGGCAAAAGCGGTGCAAGCTAGGATTACCAAATTTTCACCGTCGACTGCACGGAACTATCGTTATGCGATCCAGAAAGAGAATTTGGTATTTGTATATTAACTTAGCGTGAACACCCCAATTTTTAGCTAAACTACTGAACCGAAACTGCTATAGGTTTTCGCGCGTCTCGTGAGCATTAGCTTACATTTCTTGTATGTCAGGCTATACAATGAGTGCAGATGGCGGGGGGTTGACCCCTTGTGGAAAATAGCTGATTCGCAAATTGTCTGCAAAGTGTGCCAGTGAAGGAATTTTGAAAATAGATCAATAATTGGCAAAGATATGGACAAAGTAAAGTGGCACGTTTTTTGGCCCACCCTGTATAACACTCCAGCAAATACAGGAGGAGAAAGTAAATCATGAAATTAGTTACCGGAGCCGGTCTTGCTGGATGCAGTGCCGCCCGCGGTGGATGACTTGCCGCCGAGTGTGTTGTTGTCCATCTTATGTCGACGTCGCTCATCCAACGACAACTGACCGAACAACATTGCCGAGTCGGACACGCTGCCATCGTCGCCAGCCAGTGTCGGATCCGTCGGTCCGCCGGGCGTCGAGCCGCCGCCCTGAGCCGTGGACCCTGCCAGGGGCAGATCGCTGGACGGACCACGGTGAGAGGAAACCGACGTTGAACCACGAGTACCACCCCCGTGATGACGACGACCCGTGCCACCACTCCCTGCCGTGTGACCGTCCGACCTGGCGCCCGTGTACTCACTGCTGGCAATACATTCCACCAACCACTACACAGTTACACGCTTGCTGCATGCTTGGTATATTGTAACAGTTAGCACAGGTTAGACTTGCGATCGTGAGGTTGTGAGTTCGACTACCGGTCGGGTCGCTATTGGGTGGGTAGTACCAGGAATATATCGCAGAATACCTCGGTATATAACCAGCACCAAGATCAACTCAGCCTTCCATCCCTCCGGGGTAGGTAAATCAAGTACTAGCAGCCTGTCTGGTCGCGATTGTAGCGGGGCGCGTTCACCTGTGTCGGATGGCAGATAACACTGTGTTTTCGTCACGCTAAGACCTTGCCAACACGACTGATATTAGCATCAGCGAAAACTACCAACAAAACTGCAGCATCCATCGGCACAAGCGAAAGACGTAATTAACTAGGTGCAATCAGTAATTTGACCTGAGAGTGCGGTTCGGTTGTTCGGACTGTGTGGATCGAACACTGAAGCGCGAGATGGACAGATCACTCACTTCGGACGCGTCGCTGTGCAGACCTTCGTCTGCTTCACTGTACTTGCCTGCACGGTGCAATTCAACAATCGCTTGTACTTTATAATACGCACATAATGGTCTAGCCCTATTGTGTTGCGTCCGTTAACTGAAGGAGGCTATGTAGCCTACGTTCTACTGTTGTAAGATAGCCAGTATAATTATTATATATTATACACTCGGTCAAACAAACGCTGCCGGTTGTGACTAGCGCATAAATTAAAAAAATGAACGGATTTAAAATAACAGAAATTAAACAAATGCTGAGACGCAAAAAAATTAAAAAGTAATAGAAAAATTGCAGCACGAGAGAAAAATAACCAACAATTAAAAAAGTGTTTGATGAAAAATAAAGAAGGAGACTGCTGTGCTTTTAATCTCTTTCCGTATGTCTGTTTACAAATTATTCAAAAAGTTACAAAAGAATTTTGACGAATTGTTTTTGGAATGGTGGGACAACGAACAGTCGATTGGATTTCGGTGGCGATCCGGTTCACAGCCCGGAAACGATAGCTAGAAAGAAAACACAGTTCTTGGTAAGAGTTTAAACTTCCTGAATGCTTCTCAGTTTAAGCAGTATTTTCACTGGCACAGTGTTTCGCTATGTGTGAAGTTAAAGCTGCTAATATAACATTTTATCTAGATTTATTGCACAAAAAGCCTAACTGACAAAATCAAAAGCGCTGTATACACTTCAGTACGATATTATGCAAGTGTAGCGAGACATAATACACAGCAGACCGCGTTGAAACGTAATTATCTCATGGCCGTGATAAACGGTGAGTTCTGCCTGAGAATCGGTGCACCATACACTGTACACAGGCCCGAGCCACGTTTCGGTCGTCACGCTGGAGTGGAGTGAGATCACGGACATGAAGGGTATATAGGTATTAACACTTCAAACTCTGTAGCGAGAGATATACGCAGTAGGTCATGAAATGGGGACGCTGAAAATGCAAGACTGGAATTTGCGAGACTGGAATTTGCGGCACAAACGCGGTCAAAAATGCAGGGGTGGAAAATGCGAGGCTAAAAAATGAAGCACCAGAAATGAAAGAGTGAAAATGCGAGACCTAGGTAACCTTGGCGCTTATACACTGTGTCCGGAAAAAATAACCCTTTCCCCTATAGACATCGCACAATAGAAATGTGAAACGTGAACGAATCTGAAAAAAATTCTTACACTTAATTTCCAATAAATTGCTAAATAGCAATATTAGCAATTTTTTTCCTTTGGATTTGACATTTTTATTGTCCTGTGTTTAGGGGGTTACTTTTTTTCTGGACACAGTATAGAACTACGCATATCAACCAGTAACGTTTTTGTGCTTCATTTTCCAGTCTCGCATTTTCAGTCGCCCCCATGAAATGATTAAGCTTACCACGTCGTCGGTAGATTCTGTCGGAGTCAGCGGTGTGACTCCTGCGCTGGTAGTCATGCCTGTGTGCTGACGATCGTCCCGTGTGTCTGCCAGTAGCGCCTGTAGCCACTGCGCCGCGGTCCCCGCTACTGTTCCACCTGGCTGCCCCGGCACCCCGCTGTGACGCCGAGTCCTCGGACCGTGCCGCCGTGGTCTTCCTTCCGGGGTCGCGGCCTGGCCGGGAGCGGTGGTGATGACTACCGGACAGCTCGGAGTCGGAGTAAGGCACTCCCCCTGCGCCGGCGTCCGCAGCCGCCAGCGCCGCTGCCGCCGACGACTTGATGTTCAGTCGCTGCTTCAGCAGGCGAGCCCGCTCCTCCAGCTCTGTCAAACACACAAAAACGTGAAGAAAATGTAAAGGTGGCATATAGCTCCTCATAAGAAACCCATCACAGAGCTACGGAGCGTCACCTGCCATATGGAATCACACAGCCTGCCAACCGACTCGGATGAACACGTCCTGCCTTAATCCCAACCAGACAGACTGGTATTCGATTTACCTACCCCCGAAGAATAAAAGGCTGAGTTGACCTTGGTGTTGGTTATATACCAAGATGGTTTACCTGTCTGCCAACAGTCACCCGTCCGAGAAGTAACCATTTGATAGCGACCCGACCGGGAGTGGAACCCATGACCTCTTGATCGTAAGTCCGACACCCTACCGTTACGCCACCCACCGAGCCACCACATCGATCCGTTCACGCAATGTGCTCTGTGCGTCCTAACAGGATCTTGTCCGCCCGTCTGTCCCGTACACTGCCCCATAAGGCCTCCTAAGTTGAAAAACGAATGGTATACAAACAACCAAATTGATTTATACTTCATTTACACGATCGAGCAAACATCGAGCAAACGTTGAGCAAATGTATTCAAAATACACATGGTAATTGTTTGACGTATGCTCGACGTTTGCTCGATGTTTGCTCGATGATTGCTCGACGTCTGCTCGACGTCTGCTCGATCGTGTAAACAATTTCATCCAGCTAGCTCGACGAGCTATGGTAATTAGCATGCTGATT
>Ga0056128_1009703_pt1 | contig 12052 bp, 5 predicted proteins | sample WorMetLIZISLAND2_FD_71113 | JGI IMG/M metagenome (GOLD analysis project Ga0056128, IMG submission 71113) | Marine gutless worms symbiont microbial communities from Max Planck institute for Marine Microbiology, Germany - Olavius geniculatus... ...
GAAGGGGAGAGGGAAGGAGAAGGGAAAAGGAAGGGGAAGGAAATGAGAAAGGGGAAGGAGAAACGGAAGGGGAATGGGAAGGGACAGGGAAGAGGAAAGGGGAAGGAGAAAGGTAATTGGAAGGGGAAGGGTAAAGAAAGGGGAAGGTGGAAGAAAGAGAGCTTAAGAAAAGTTGGTCGCGGACGGACACTCAGGTGATTTTATACTCTGTCCAGTGCTGTGCGTTGCATTGGACAGACAATTATGTGTGTGATTACAGCGGGTTCCTTCCAGTTGCAGTCAACTTTTTGCGCCGAGTACCAGTGATTGGCTATCTTCTATACTTGCCAGGCATCAGCCATGTATGCATGAACTGTTCACATTCTCAATTACATTATGCCTTTTTCAGACTTACTATTTTTACTTTTTGCCATTTTGGTGTCTTAGTGCTTGAAGCTGGGTGCCAAGATGGGTCTGTAAAATATACATAGTGTTCCTAAAAGAGGGACACCTTTTTTAATTTTGTGATAATTTATGCAAATATGCAATGATTTTAACTATTTTTCACTGTTACAACAAGCAATTCATAATGTATAAATATAAAGTTACGCTGTATCTCACCTTAATTATGTACATAATTACCTTACCTAGCAAAACACAAAATGGCCACAAATAGCGAAATTTGGGATTTGTGGCAAAGTTTTCAACAAAGTTCGCACTTTTTGACAAGCAAAAAGATAAATGGAAACCAGAAGCCTTGAAACTGTTTTAGCAAGACTTTATAGAATTAGCTAACAACGGTTGCAGTTATGCACTGCCAAAAAAGTCTTATTTTCGGATGATTTTTGGTAAAATTTTTGATGAAATTTGCATTTTTTGACAAAGGAAAAACAGAACATTTTTGGCAGCCAAATCCTTTGGAGCCTAGTAATGGTAGTGTAATTGTAGTTAGCATTACATTTCAATGCTGGTTTGCAGTTGGTGAATCTGATTGGTGAGCCTCAAGGGATGGTATAGCGAAGCCGTACATTGCGAAACATCTTCCTTTAGGATGCTCTGTGTGCAGTACTGTGTCTGAGTCACTTTCCCGTGCTATGAACGACTTCTCTGTCATGTTTTCATGATGTTTTGTGTGTCATTCAGAATCTACTTTTGCTGCATCGCTTGTTGCAGTCTAGGAAATAGCTGCAGCTAGTAGTGTTAATTGCGTTAGTGTGAAAGATTAATTCTGATGAAACAAACAGGTGCTTGTTAATATAATCACTCCTTGCCTTTAGCCATAGACCTTTTAAAATAAGGACTGATGGCAGCCGTTCTCGGGTCCGCAAACTTTTAGCTTTTTACTATAACTTTTTCAACTGTGGTCCGTTTGCTACAAAATTTTGTACACATAGTGCCACAGATAACATGAACAAATGCTGCAAATTTGGCAACTGTATGATTTTTACTTCCTTGCATATATTGTGGCTGAATCGTATGTTGGTATGTACAGTTCAGCCACAGTATATGCACACACGAGGAAGTAAAAATCATACAGTAACCAAATTTGCAATATTTGTTCATGTTATCTGCAACACTATGTGTACAAAATTTTGTAGCAAATGCACCACGTTTGACAAAGTTACAGTAAAAAACTAAAAATACTGATGGACCCAAGTTTGCGGACCCGAGAACGGCTGCCATCAGCCCTTGTTTTAAGAGGTTTATGCCTTTAGCCCATTAGAATTTCGTACAGTACAGTGTTAACTTAACACATGTATCAGGATAGTATTACATTGCGCAATATATTGAACTGATATCAAAGGAATTACCACTGTATTTCGACTTTGCATTGGTAATACCACATCAAATGCCACTAATGTTGCTTGAAATTTAGTTCAGTCTGGTATAGTATACTGGCAGAAAACAGTTAATAATATGACATTTTATCATTGATTAAACTGCAGCACTGTAGTTGAGTAGAATGTTCAGTGTATTGTGACTGCGTAACTTGCTCCATGTGCTAAGTGCTCGTTGAGTATATGTTACAGACTGTAGATTTGTTGCATTAGTTTATTACAGAAAATCAGACTGAAAATGTGTCTCTTTTATGTACATCTGCTCAGTTATCATATTTTTATTATTGCATTTCAACACGTATTTGCAAAAGTGGAGTTGTATTAGTATTTATTTTCGTCACGTTAACTGTGCAGTTCTTTTGATGCTAAATTTTAAGCTTGTTGAAATATATTGCATCACCCGTTGGGGTTGGTTAAGCTAGGCTCAATCAACCCCACATAGAAATGGCTTAACTAACCCTTATGGTAGGCATCTTCTATCAATAGCAACACTGGGCAAACTACAGCCTTAACAACCCCCCCCCTTATTTTCTTTACTTCTTCATTTATTTTTCAATCTGTACCCTTCACAAAAACTCCCCCTCCCTATTTTTTCACTGAACAAACTACACCCTTAACGAAACTTCCCTCTGTTTTTTACTTATTTCTCTATTTTTCAATCTGCACCTTTAACAAAACTTTCCCCCTTATTTTTTACTTTCCCCCTATTTTTCACTACCAAACTACACCCTTGACAAAACTTCCCCCTATTTTTTTACTTCCCCCATATTTTTCAATCTACACCTTTAACAAAACTCCCCCATTTTTTCACTCTCCCCCTATTTTTACTCCTCGCATGCTACGTTCCTAACGTAGTGAAGAGAGTATATGAGGTCAGTGTACTATTGAGGACCGACCGACCTCTGTTTCTGGAAGAGCCTTCGTGGAAGAACTTCAAACAGCCATATCTTCATAACGGTGCTAGATAAATGCATGGTCACTATGGACCACCCATAGGAAGTCACGTGACCGATGACATCACGTGACCCGAAAAGGTCAGTGTCGTGACTCGATTATATATTGTACGCACCATATCTCCATAACGGTGCCAGATAGACGCACGCATTGAGGTATAACGACAAATAGCAACTAGCGTCATCGACCATTAGGTCTATTGGAAATTTTTTCCTCTCAGTTCCCAGAATGGGGCAATATTTCATGACCTTCGGGGAGACAATTTCCAGTAACGACCTCGACGCCAGTCACTATTAGTATAATATTAAACGGGTCTCAATTAGACGCCGGGTCTCTAATCCAAGCCGAAAGGAACAAAAAAGCGCTTAAAAAGAATACAAAAGAAAATGATGCGCGCGAGGAGTACATTAGATTGGTCACAACCTAATAATATTTCTTGTTCAATCTATACCCTTAATAAAACTTTCTCCCTAGAGGGGGAAGAAGCCCAAAATAGAGGGGGAAACTTGAGTCAAAAATTGGGAAGGAACCTGGGCCCAAAACTGGGGGAGGGAAGTTGCGCCCGATTTCGGATTTGGGGGAATAGAAGCCACTGAATAGAGGTTTGGGGTGTAGTCCATGGACAGAGCCCCTGGTCAGATGATCAGGGGTGCTGAACTCTTAGACGTTTTAGTAAGCAAAAGAATTCGGCTTAAATATACTAGTTGGTAAGCTTAGAAAGTGTGAAAGTAGCATTGAGTTTGAGAGACGTGTGTGTGTTTGCCAGCTTATTGTTGGCAGTAGGTAGCGCATGGCGCCGTCTGCCTTTTACTGCATTATAACGTCTGCGGCGTTTCTTTTCATCTGACGTATTGCGACATAACTGTCCGCCCGTCCGGTGGTGATGCTGAACTCAAATTATCTGACATTAATGTCTTCGGTGACTGACAGACGTCAGCTAGTACGCAGCTGACGAGTCCTGAGCGTGTACAGGGTGGCCCAGCTATACAGTGAAGCCACTTTTATTGTCTGTCCAATGCTATGGATAGCATTGGACAGAGTATAAAATCACCTGAGTGTCCGTGTGTCCGTGCGTCTAACTTTTCTTAAGCTGTCTTTCTTCCACCTTGCCTTTCCTTTTCTCTTCTCCTTCCCCTTCTCCTTCCCCTTCCATTTTCCCTTTCCCTTCTCTATCCTTTTTCCTTCCTCTTTCCCTTTCCCTTTTCGTTCCTTTTCCACTTCCTTTTTTCCTTTCCCTATACCTTTCCTCTTTTCCTTTTCCTTCCACATTCTCTTTCCCTTCTTTCATCTTTTTTTCAGTGTCCACGTCTGTGCGTCCAATATTTGAGGCGCCATATCTCCGTAACTGTGCCAGATAGACGCATTGTCACTATAGACCACCCATAGGAAGTTGACCACCGGGAGTCGAATGGTCACGTGACCGATGACGTCACGTGACCCCAAAAGGTCAAACTCGTAACCCCATCGTCTTTGAGGCGCCATATCTCTATAACAGTGCAAGATAGACAGACGCATGGTGACGATGGACCTTTTATGGTGAAGCGCTGGTGACGAATCGAATGGTCTCGTGACTGACGATGTTAATTGTTTAGTTAAAATAATACAGAAGGATGAAAGCATCATTGCTGCTATACAATTTGAAATTAAACTGTTTGATTTTTTTTCTACTGGTCTAAACAGCTCACTGATTATATTTATACGAACATATACTGTTAACTGTCGGAATGCATTGGACAGACTCCGTGTTCGTATGAACATTATCTTGTTTCTTGAATAGCTCCGTGAAACATTGTCCGGTTGTTATAATTTTTGGCATGCAACACCAAGGGGGAACTTGACGCAAACGACTATTGTTTTGCCCAATTCGCCTTAATGCTGTCGCTACACTACCTTGTGAAATCTTAAAGTCGTAGTGTGGCCGTGTGTAACAATGAATTCATGCTGGGCAGCGCATGCTTCGGCTCATAAAATTGCTGAGACCACAAAATCATTGAAAATCTGTTACTTATTTAACATTTATCTTATTCATCTTAAGATCATACGTCGACGAACTGAAATAACATATCAAAAGCGAGTGGGCTACTCTGACTCACACAGTTATTGAACTTCTGTTGGCGAGTGGCGTCAACGTCTACCGCTTGCGTTCATGCTGGAGGAGGACACTGAGCACATGCTGTAATAAAGATGATTGTGATGAGACACGTGTAACTTTGAGAGACAAGTATCGCCAGTCGGGTTTGTCGCTATATAATTAATCATTTCTGAGCCGGCGCATGTGCTACTCAGTATAAATTCATTGTTGTAAACGGCCAAACTATACGACATCTGCATTTCACAAGGTAGTGTAGCGACAATATTGAGGCGAGGTGGGCAAAACTACAGTCATTTGCGTCGTTTCTTTTGATGCTGCAAGCCACAATTAGACTGTAATAGTTTTACGACAATGCATAGCCTATACAAGTTTACCGAATGATTATCAACCACAATCAATGATAATGGTTGCAGCGAAGTATTTAATGACGATTACAACTGATGATAATGTCGTACATTTACAAACGACGGAGAGATGCATGTGGGTAGCTGACAAGAGAAGCCGTCATTGTAGTGATGCCAGGGCGCCGCTGCCAGGTGCGCTCCTAGCAATCATCTTTTACGGTGGGCGTGTTTAGCGGCTACAGCGACTGACGCAGGCATTCACTCGCCAGTTATCGCACTCATCACTCAACGCCGCAGCCATCAGACTCCGAACAGTAGGTTAAGCTTTTTACTGTTGCGGTTTTTGTTGGTTGTATATTCTATCGCTGCACGATAAAGCTGTATGATAAGGGATAAAGTTGCAGGATTTTGACAACGCGGTAGGTGAGTTCGATGATTATTTTTGTATTTTGGAAATAGTAGAAACATTAGCCTATTTGATTTTAAAAATTCTACGAGTATAGGCCTATTGTGTTCTTGTGTTCTTGGGTGTAACTGTCTCATAACCTAGTTAATTTAGAGGTTTTTAATTGTTTTAAAGGGCATGGCTTTTTATGTAAAATCCATTTGAAAGCTACGGAGCGTCACATGCCATGTGCGATCAGTCACACAGTGCTACTTGCCACCCGACACAGGTGAAAGCGCCTCGTCTCAGCTCTAGCCAGAAATACTCAATATCGGGCGCAGATGGAAAAGATCTAATTTGACGTTTTTTTTTTAAATTCACGATGTAGTAATATCTAGTAAACTATTGCCTAGTACAAGATTGCCTTACCACAAGACCAATAATACAAAGTTGTATACAATACTCAACAGTTAGGGTCTATCGAGATTTTTAATGCTGACTCAAATTCCCGGCGCCAACTGATATACGCGTGTCGTAAATGATAGGTCTATTTGAATCTGATTGACCACTGAAGAGTCATTCCAACGTTTGTAATGTCAGCATTTATAAAATTGTAGCATATTACACGTCGACAAAATGATGCGCTAAATAGGCCTATAATTTATTCACATAAGCTTAGAGTTTTTGTGACTTTGAACGTTAGGCTACTCGCATTTCAATGTCAACTGAAATCGGAAAAAATCGTGGCTTTATGGCAACAGAAGTAGCTCTGCTTCTCTGATGTTGTGTCTGCGAACAGAGAAGTGGAGTGTTCAATTGCGTGTTGCGACCAGTTCACAGTCAGCATTGACGACATTTAAGATGCTAACTTCGCGGTAAGTCGATCACTTGGGTCGGTTAAAAAAGTGCTAGCCTAAGCTAGCTGTAGGCTACAGTTTAGTTTATACCAGTGCAGAGTTGCAACTTGCATAGCCTTGTATAAGGCCTGTGGCCGCACAATACTTCTGCACTGGACCGACATATTTCTTCTAGTAAGGAGTTGACTGGCCACTCTTGCTGTAATTGTAAATAGTGAAGTTCTTTTCAGCGAACTGTACGACTCCCATCAAAGTCGTCTGTCGCAAGAAAATCCAATAATTAAGCACGATTACCTTTGACACTTATGACAGTAGAATGTGACCTAGGCCTACATTAGGCCTTCGTGGTCTCTGTTGTCACAGAAAATACTTTGTAGCGCCAGTAGCAGTTATTTGGTGCCAGGTCGTCAGTGAATGAGTGTTGTTTTTTTTCTGCATTTTGACTGAGACGGTGAACAGCATATCTTAATTAAGAAGACATACAACGGTCTTTCGGCTGTTTAATGTTATAAAATGATTTTTTACCCAGACAGTGAGATGCATTCACTTCATCTTTAGGTTGATAAAAATTTCTTTACTTTGACGTTCATTCGATCATTCATGGAAAACAGCGTCTCGTCAACACGGCGTCGAACTGACTGCTACTGCAACGATTGGCATCTCGTATATTTACATTCGCCAGGAGGACAAGGCCGAGCTTTGTTTAAAAAGTATCACACAACAGAATCCTCTCTCTCTCTCTCTCTCTCTCTCGGATGCTGCTGTTGCCTTTGCAGAACAGAAGCGTCTGTACATGCAACCTACAATGTAGGCAGCACTGCTGATGTTCCAAGCAGTGGCGCAACTAGCCTCCGGCAGCCACTGCAGCCGAGCTCAGAGGTCAGAGCGGGCTTTAATGGATAACAAAACGAACAATATGCAGGTAATGCGTCAAACACATAAGGTCATCGCGTATCCAGGTGCATACAATTACGTATAGTTAGATTAAAGACGGCAGAGAAATTCGTATTTTTAACTTGGACCAATATCTTGAACCAAGGGCACACGATAAAAATTTGCCGTGGGGAGTTAGATTTGTAGTTCGCCCCACTGGTATTGACCGTTCGTCTATCAATCTACATGTATACTTGTAGCTATAAGCCATTTTTTTCTCCGTTTCAGTTTCTTATGTAACGAGGCTGTCAGTACGATCACTGTCCAACGTGTTTCATTTACCTCACCATTCTGATCACGGCCAGGACGTCTAGAAGAGTTTGTAATCATCTTTCTCAATTTTAGTACATTCTACACCGTCCACTGCTTAAACTTGATATTGTGTAGTTCTGTCTACGTACTTGAATAACACTTTCATATGCTAGTATTTCTGTCCAACTGTTTATTGGCCAAGTTATTTTGCAAGAAGGTGCATTACCTGACGATTCTGTTGCGCGGTGCTGCAGTCGAGTGCGAATATAGCAGGATATGAAACGCAAACAGAAAGCGTTAGACTGGCATTGGCGTATCACAGATTGTCTTCATCTTACTTGAGTAAAACGTAATCTGATAAAATGGACTAACAAACCAGGGGTTGTGTTTGTTGCTGGTTTGACATGCGGTAGTGCTTAACCTTCCTTTGACAGACAGACGTATAAAGTTTTAGCCGACCGTACTTAAGTAACGGTCGAGCTATTGGCATGGTTGTCGTCCGTCCGTCCGTAACGGATGTACCTTGGCTAACGGGTAGGTCGTAGGGGCAAACTTTATGCGCGAATAATTAGCCATGTGTGTGAAACTCGGGCATGCTAAATTCCAGCGATTTACTCCTGGCGGAACATTTTCAAATTAAAGGGTAAATGAAGGGGGTAGGAAAAATGTGCGTTTTTAATTGAAAACTGAGCATATCTCGGAAACGGTAGGAGATATAGCCATATTTACTATTGATCACTAATTATAGAAAGTGGCATATTGGCTTTCAAATGACATGAAGTCATCGATCTTGCATGACCTTGAAGGTCACTGACAACCAGTACGGTCGGCTATCCTAGCGACAGCTGGGCTTCTTGTTACCTGTTGTTTATACCGTAAACTAGGGTCTGCGGAACTCCATACGCGGTACGTCTGCGATCGAGACTTCGGGGAGGGAACTTGGGAAGCATTCTGCAACACGATTAATGCAGCAAACGGAAGAAAAACTGCAAAAAAATAACTTGACGAGCGCAGTGAACAGTCCTTTATTTTTTACCATAGCAAAGCAAACGATTTCTTTAAAATTTCAACGCGATTTGACAGTGGCAATTTTATACGTAGGCTACTAAAGTAATTTCCGGGATGCTGACGTTTTTGACTAGGATGAACCAGAACACTGACACAGGCCTAATGCATGGACGTTGAAGTACAAAATTATACGCAAATGATCAAAGTCATAAATAAGTTTTTTTTGCAAAAACATAATAACATTTTATGCTGCTTTGATCAGTGACGATTAGTGTCCGGTTCTTAATTGTCCGTTGTTGTCACGCTGTTTCAAACAATTCGGTTAAACTGCCTTCACTCGACAAATAATATCCTATCAGTTGCAGCCAGTCGGATCCGAGCAGCGACGGCAAAGGTGGCAACGAGCGAATCACGGAAGCAGCGTTGTTTGTGCTTAAGTCGCAACGCAAGCATGCAAAGGCACAAGCAGGTGTCGGGAATAAGTCATTGTCCATGAAGCATCATGCAGAGAGAGAGAGAGAGAGAGAGAGACGGCTTATAGCTGTACTCGGAGGTGAGGCCGCAACCCCGCAGCTAGTAAAACACATCGTCCAACCAACCAACGCTATCATCAACAGCATCATCATCATCAGCAGCAGCAGCAGCAGCTGAGTAAGTAACTAAGTATGGAGAAAAAAACTCGAGCGCCGGCTAACAATGTCGTGTCTTGTTCAATGAAGATGATTTTGAGTCCACTGTGGCTGATTGACTTTGCCTCCCGACTTATCCGCTCAGCTGTAGGCCTATCAGCCGCATCTTCTCGTTTATCGCCTATAGGCTATAATGCTATCAAGCTATTTTGGTTGAGCCAAGCCGCCACACAAACACCTCGGCTTTATAATGTGCTTAAACGAAGCGATGCAATGATTTGTCGTTATACCCGGTATACACAGCTGTTCGCGGCATCTTTCGCAACGCTACGCTGTTGTTTCACAAACACAGGAACGAACTGCAATAGCTCAAAAACATTTTTGTGAAAGAAATACAGACAGTTATCGGCGATTTACGAATTTCTACCTTTCTTACCATTCTACGGGATATAATCTGAGTTTGAAGTTCCAATATTTTGTTGCAATTGGCAAATAATTCTTACTTTTCAAGGTATCTCGAAGCCATGGGTCGCTTTGTGGGGACGTGATCGAGATAGTGTATGCCCAAAATGATCTAACAAGTCGAAGATACAGAAACGGACCGCTATATAACACACCAAAATGTAGAACTATAGGCCTACATACTTATAAATTAAACCAGTCTTTTATCGTGTATTGTGTTCAATTGTGTACCGTAGCTTGCCGTCGCCGTTTAAAACAAGAAGTTCTTCAAAATCTCGGCAAACTGCAGCAGACAGCGTAGAGCGGGTTGGTTCACCGACATTCGTCAGGGGGCAGGCGCCTCACGCAGATACGCCAAGTGAGCCGGCGGCTGTTCTTGCGTCTACATGTAACGCTATAACAATATTGTCTTTATTGTGAAGTATATTCATTTTTTGCCGCTTGATACAGGGTGTACTTTGGTAATAAAGCTTACCGCTAGGCTTAAAGTTATCTTAATCACATTATTGAAAGTTTACGATTGTGCTTTGCGACTCTTTTCGTCAGTGCTGTTTAACGACTAAAATTTGTTTATTTTAGGAAATAACGTTTCATAGAAAGAAAAATAGAAAAAAATACTTATAACGATAACGAGAGTAGGATATGTGGAAAACCGTGGTGTCTGGTGAATGTGAGTGTGCAGAGCTTCTGAAACAGTGAATTACTGTAGGCCTTATAGAATTAACTAATGACTTAGAACTAATACTATATAAGAATACTTATAACTTTTTTAAATTTTTTTATTGGTTGGCAGATGTGGTTATGAAAGAGATATGCTATTAATAAAGTGTTTATTTATGTGTTTTAGTCGAGGTAGATGGGATCAAGAAGTCGCCGTCACGCTCGGATTTTCCGCCGCATCAGCTGGCAACGATCAACTCGCCAAATCTTCGACCACGCGCTGCCATCAACTACGCCGCTCGTCCACTGCCGTATGTCTCTTCATCGTCATCTTCATCCGTCCCACCTGGTTCTGCGTCTGTGCCTTCCAGCCCGAGCACTCGCAAGTCAATGCTTGGCCGCTTCAAGGCAAAGGTTAGAGATGTCGATAGGCTCAGTGAAAAGATCGTCGTCAGCAAACCGGAACCGCTAGACGCCGGCGGTGTATACACTTCTCTACTTCCGGTCACTGATAACACAACCGGAAGTAGTAATCAGCAGAAGCCGATGGACACGCCCCCTACCGGCGTGCGACCGAATCGCGCCGTGCCTCGGATGACGGCGTCGGCCAAAACTCAGACCGGGTCCTCCCTGCCACGCGTCACAGACGCTAGGCCGCCGGGGAATTCCAGTTGCAGTGAGTTGGGGCGGGGGTCACGTCTGGTCAGACCCACGACGTTGATGCCGACAGCGGCTTCCGTGCAGCGTCGACGTCTGCCGAGTCCTCCACCTGACGACGATGATGACGTCATCGAGCGTCGTCAGCGTAGACCGCACGTGACGTCACCACATTCTACACACGTGACTTCCGCCCGCTGTCCAGGTACAAAAATTGTATCTTTCCAGCTAGTCACTGATAGCGCTGATTGGGACCCTCGAATGATCCGGTTCTATAAGCAACGAACTACACTGTGTCCCAAAAAAGCATCCCCAACATTTTCGACTGTAACTTAAAAACCAATTATCAGATTTTGATAATTTTCGGTACGAATATTTCTGCCACAACGTGCCATCAAACGACTATTTAGTTTCTTATCTCACCCAACGTTTGTTTCTGCACTACTTGGGGAAAACACAACCAGCGAAATATCATTTTTTGTCATATGCGATGTGATTGCCTAATGAACATAACGCGTAAAACACACTTTGTTCACATTTCTAACACATTGGTTAACAATTCATCCAGTTGTCCATTTTTCATCTGCCTGCAGTAAAATTGCTTGAAGTGTTGGCCCACTATGCGAACACAGGCAAGGAGACACTTTCTCCATTCATTGACAGCAGTATCGATAATGTTCTACTCCAGACTAATCCAGGCTGTACTAGTCATTTCTTGACTTCCCAAACATTTCTAAACTTTATCTGGTAGACACACTGCTGCATGACAGTCAAACCTTGTAATAGACTTGCTGTTGGGGCCCACATATTAGGATAGATGGAATTTATTAACGTTTTTTTGTTCATTTTAACACGTATTATGCTTGGTTTGCTTTCCCCAAGTAGTGCAAAAGCAGACGTTGGGTGAGATGGAAACTAGAACACTTATTTAATAGCCAGTTCTTCCAGAAATATTTCTGCCAAATATTGTTAAATTCTGCTTATCTGTATTCAAGTTACGAC
>Ga0056128_1009705_pt1 | contig 12050 bp, 9 predicted proteins | sample WorMetLIZISLAND2_FD_71113 | JGI IMG/M metagenome (GOLD analysis project Ga0056128, IMG submission 71113) | Marine gutless worms symbiont microbial communities from Max Planck institute for Marine Microbiology, Germany - Olavius geniculatus... ...
AGACGACAGAGAGAGAAGACAGGGGGGGTGGGTCTGTGCTGGACAGCAGATACACAGGAGAGGGGACAGAAGAAATTTTTATTGAAGACATAGAAAACTTAAAGAAATAGCTCATAAGAAATTTCAAAGAAATTTTAAAAACATAAAAGTGGGGTCCACTTAACAGAAAAAGACTTAGGGAATATTTTATAGCAGGAGTGTATGGAGTTAATTTGTACTGTAAAGAAGCTAGGGGGTGGGGGTAAAGTGGGCCAAGCCTAAATCTGAAACTCGGGACTTTTACAGTTGTTATTTCACCATTGTTGGCCAGTCTTTCGTCAAAACGGTTGCAGATCACCATGAGCATACTGCCTATCACAACAAGCACTAATGACAAGCTTTTTAGTCATATCAACATCGATGACTTTGAAAAGACCCTGAACTTCCAAAATAAGGGTTTTTTATATTGATTTTTGCGTTCTTCAACTGCAGTGCACACTCTAAGAATGAAGTACGACGAAATGGCTGGAGACAGACTGACAGTTTGCGAACAGGAACTGCAGCTGCCCCTCCCCCCTCTGGTGCCGCCCATGGTCAGAATAACACAAAAATGCATATTAAAACTCAACATAATATGTCTCGCCATTTTTCAGTCCAAGAAGTGTCAGTAACGGTTTGCTTACTGGCTGCCTGCCCGTGGCTATTACTCAATCGCTCCCTGTCTTGTTTTAGCCGTCTCGTCATGTCACATCAATCCCAGGACTGTCGATCCGCACAAAATCAACCTAATAATAAAGAATAAGCGATGACACCGTGTCTTAAATCGGATAATGAACAAATGCAACAAAAATGAAGTCAGAAAACGTATTAAGAACGTCTGAAAATGACCTCGAATAACAAAAATTAGATATATTTCGTCTTTGGAAATAAAAGCACATTAAATTTAAAAGCATGCGCACAGCGTAGAATAACAAATTAGGGTTATAGGTGATTCGTTCTGGTATTTGTACTCGCCTGACGCCTAGCTGGTTAAATCATGACTAAAAGAAAAGTTAAATGCTTTTATTATACTTGAACAAGTCTTCAAATTACGGCCAGAACGAAAAAAAATATTTAGAATTTATATGCCAATTTATTATTAATTTTGCAAAAACGCTTCGCATTTGATACCGAAATCGATTACCCATTATAACACACGCGTCTTTCAATTTCAAAGGAAATCTGAGCTAAGAGCCTAAGATATCGTAGACTCAGCTTACAGAAATGTAGGCCAGCTATTTTTAAGCACTGTGAGTCTGTTAAATCAATCGCGTCGCTGATTTTGCGACATATATGGCCTTTTAACCATGCTTTCAAGCGTATTTTCCTGCAGTCCCTGTCTTAACTTTCTGTATATTTTAGTGCACGGAAATAAACTGCAGCGAAAAAGTGTTTGTTTTGTTCAATGTACGACAACAAGTGCCATCATGCATTTCATGTCGCTGCTCGCTGTTGACTGAGCGACTGCGCACTGAGTGGCACGCTGAATGGTGACTGCGTGAATGCGTGATTTTTTAATTAGGTCAGGTTAAGGTCAAGGTTGGTGGTAGTCAATGTCGATTGTGCGACGTTAGGGAATTTATGTGAAATAACGTTAGAAATTAGAATCTTCGGGATAATTTCCGTACCGGAATAGTTGTATATACATATTGTCTTTCATATTTATGGGTAAATACTTTGTGCTATCGTATGTATTAAGAGCTGAGCTTGGGTGTCTCGTCGGCCAGGGTCCGTGTCTGTGCAGTGGGTGGCTGCTGTAATCACTGGGTACACTGATCGGAATTAGGGTGGATAAGAGCTGTTATAGAACTGTCGTACATTTGCCCGCCATCTGAGGATTTCTTGCATCATCGGAAAAGAAGTTGATCTTACTCCTATGTGTTGTATTGTATTCTGTGCATTACAATTTTTTTTAAAATGTTTTGTTTGGTTTGCAAGATACAGGCTGTGCTTGTATCATGATCTTCATCATGTGTGTATACCAGGTATTTGTATGCTGAGTTTGTAATATACTTTTCACTATGGTGGCTTCAATAGAGGATGATATGGTTGACGGTCTTCCAGACAGGAATATCTCCAAAGAATTCTATGCTAAGTATGAGCCAAAGGACGTGTTGGGCAGGTACGTGAATGCTGATTGGTTTACTAAAACTGTATGTGTTGGTTTATAGTTCATGAAAACTATAATACCTGTTTTAAATGTTTATGCTGTTTCTAGAGGGTCACGAGTCAGTCCTCTAAGCTTTGTACTAGGACAGTTGGTGTCGGGCCGCTATAGCAAAGGGCTGCCATAGCGAAGGTCCGCCATAGTGAGAGGCCAACTAAAATTCACATTGACAGATGCATTATTATGCTTTAGATTTACATTCACCATGGGGCGACAATTTCACGTGTAATGTGATTTTGTGCTTAATATTAAAATTACAGTTTTCGCTTACAGTTACGGTTAAGATTAGGGTTTGGGTTTAATGTTAGGGTTAGGGTTAGGGATCGGGTCAGGGTTAGCATTTTTCAAAGATTTGTGTGAGAATGTCGTGGTAGGCGTGGTGTAGTGATCCGATCAGCGAAGTTACTGTACGCCGGGCCCGGTATACTGCGATGGGTGACTGCCTGTGGGCAGGTAAACCATCTTGGGATGTAACCAACCGCTTAGGTCAACTCAGCCTTCCATCCCTCCGGGGTAGGTAAATCGAGTACCGGCCTATCTGGCTGGGGTTAACGCGGGGCACGTTCACCTCTGTCGGGTGCACTGTGTGATCCCATATGACAAGTGACGCTCCGTAGCTCTGAGATGGGTTCGCTCATTAGGAGCTATATGCGACCTTTAACCTTTTAATGATGCATACCATAAGTTCGATGGTGGTGCATGTAACTAGATGTAAAATTGCCAACGGCTGCCTGTGACAGTCTACTTAGTAAACCTGAGGAGCTAGTTGGTCGACTGGCGATCCGTGAAGCTATGGCCAAGGTCGTCATTCGCTTGACTTTTGCCATAGCGAAAGCCGCCGGTTTTCGCTATGGCAGCCCTTTGCTATAGTGGACCCAAACCCTGACAGTCGGCAGACAGTTGGCCAGCGTCATTACTGCTGTAAAAGTCTGGCAATGGCAGCCCTTTGCACCATCGCAGACAGGTGCCCTCAGGACAGCTGGCCACTGACGAGATCAACCTTGTACGATGCCAAGACATCACGTCTTCATACCAGTTTACCAGTCAAGCCTGGCAGCTGTGTGTTCGAGTACACAGCCAATTTTGTAACCTTAGTCTGGGTGTATTTGTCATCACATAATTGTATGAAATGTCCTAAAAGTTGCACACTAGGTAATAACTTATGGTACAAAACTGAATGAGACGCAATAGCTTACCATAACCATGAACTACGTAATTGTATTTATTAACCTACCAGTAATTACTAAAACAAAACTGTTTATTAGGGCATATCTTTAGCGTGCCCGTTACTGTAACTGTAACAGCAGATGAACATTAACTTCATCACTTTGCTTCATCATCATCGTCATTGTCAATGCTTAGTGGCTGCAAATAATTCGATGGACGTGAATGTGGCTTGTGCTCAGGGGTGTGAGTAGTACTGTCAGACGATGCATGGAGAAGTCAACACAGACAGAATATGCTGTCAAGATGATTGACCTCACGCAGGAGAAAGACAACGAGGATTTAACAGAGCAGCTGCGTGAATCAACCAAGAAAGAGATGGAAGTTTTGCGGATCGGCTCTGAGCATCCTAACATCAGTGAGAGTTGATCACTTGCACGGATATTTTTAATAGCTTCTTGCGTACGAGTTATTCTCATGTCGTCCACGTGTTTGCAGTTTTTACGCGCAAAAGCAGCTACTGATTTCAGCACGTCTTAGCCATCGCAATTCTGTCTGTCCGTCTGTCTGTCTGTCACACGGGTGGATCAGTCAAAAACAGTGCCAGATAGGATCACCAAATCTTCACCGTCGGCTGCCTGGAAGACTCTAGTTTCAGGAACCATAAAGCTTTTCCATAAATTCAAAGGGGGTCACCTCAAACGAGGATGCTACGGTAAATGAGAGCGGGTGGGCAAAATTTGCAATTTCTGGCCAATAAGTCGCTGTATCTCAGTAACGGTGCAAGAGAGGGCCTATGTTACTATTAATCACTAATATGAAGTCGTTCACTGGCTCTCGATTGGCGCCAAATTCAGTGATTTTGAATGACTTTAAACGCCACAATAAGGGGTTTTATGGATTTTTTGGCGATTTTGGGCTGCCACAGAAGTCTATATCATTCACAAGGTGGTGCCACGGAACTACCGTTATGCGATCCAGATAGAGAATTTGGTATTTGTATATTGACTTAGCTGTCTTCATGAACTGTTGTCATGTTACGCCGATCGTCCAGACAGTTTACGCCCTCGTGGACATGATTATGTGTTGCCTGTTTGTTGTAAAAAATTGCATAAACAGTCTTTTATAGTTAGATCACTTTTTGACTGTGTTTAATTATTTTATGCTATGTTACCTTGTCTAAATTACATTTCTCTTCTGTTTTGCTATTGTATTATGTGCGTTTGTCACATATTTGATTAAATACTGTGTTACTGTGTTACTGTGTGTGTTACTGTGAACACCCCCAATTTTCAGCTAAACTACTGAACCAGAACTGCTATAGGCTTTCGCGCATCTCGTGAGCATTAGTTCAGATTTCTTGTTGATTAAGGCATAGGTTCAGAGATTCAACATGCATTTACAATGTAGTTTTGAAATCATAAGCAGGCTGTTGTTAGATGTATTTTTGCCATTCAGATGTTGTAAAGCAGTCACTGATAACAGTGAAATTTATGGAAATTATTAATTTGTGTGAATGTCGATTATTATTTGTTGCCTGGTGGCATAACATCTACGAGTCATGTATACTAGTTTGTTATTGCTGCTTTGTTGACAGTTGAACTTCACGATGCATTCGAGAGTGATGCATATTTTTTCCTCGTCTTTGAAATGTAAGCTTTTTTCATATTTCTCTATATAATTATATTATGTTTAGTTTTTTGCATACCGCCAACAAATGGCATATCTTACTGTAGAGATTTAAGCTGACTTTTGTTTCTGATAATTTCTATTTTTAAAGCTTATCTAACATGAAGAGTACTTGTTATGTATGACACATTGTGGTATATTTTCAGCTGTAAAAAAGGTGAATTGTTCGATTATCTGACACAAGTGGTTACATTGTCGGAAAAGCGAACAAGGTTTGTCAAGTACATGTTTCTTAAGTTTGTATTTTTCATTTTATTGGTACTGTTAGATACAGTTTTGTTGACAGGTAAACAGACATAAAATGAATGATAGATAGTAACAAGACTACAGACAGAATGATAAGATACAAAATAAACTTTGTCACAGAGATACTTATATACTGCATTCCATTGCAACTGATATCTAACAGAAAACTGCCACACTTTCAGCACGCGAGACTACCTATTAACAGTATTGCAAACTTGATGTTGTGAACTGATTAGTGAAAAAAAATGTGAAAAGGTTATTTTTTTGTAACGTAAATGTGTGTTTTGTCAATCACAGCTGTACGTGTACTTGCCGAGGACTAGGTGCCATATTGATTTATTGTCAAACCGTGGTCTTGCAGCACCCCAAAAGTTAACTCTCTGAATTGTATATTTGTGAGTTGTGATTATGTGTTCTATGTGATAAAAATGCGCTGAGGTAAAGGATAGTGAGAAGGTTGTAGACAGTTCACTAGTTTCAAGGTGCACCTGTTTGAGCAGCAGCAGGGTTAGGGTCAGGGTTAGTGTTTGCGCTAGGAATATGGAAAATTGCGTCTTTGGTTTAGCAGACCCCGCACTGTGGTGGCTCGTGGCTGCGACAGAAGATCGAAACCTGACCAGTTTCGGACTACTGCCGCTTTAGACTAGTGACCGCTCCTCGAAAGATTCGGTGATTTGGTGTGAGTATTGCTGCGCATAGTGATTCCTGTAGTGTTGGTGAGTGTTGTCATGCTGTCTGTGTGTGATTCAGGCAAATAATGCGCCAGTTGCTGAGTGCCGTCGAGTTCATTCATTCACGCAATATTGTGCACCGAGACCTCAAGGTTTGTTTGTTGCTTTCTGTGATTGTCTGTAACTGATGATCAATGCTTGGTCAATGCTCACTCGGTCATGTAGACATGCACTGCTCCATTCTCACCCCCAATCGCAAATTTTGTTTTGATCCCCACTTTATTTTTACATTGCGTCTTGATTCCCGTACCAACCGTCCCTGTTTCCACAACATCCCATTCTTACATGTCATTGTTTTCTTTAGCACATGATATCATAGATTATGGATTATAGTAGTCATTATTCAACAGAAGTCATAATTAAATTAGTAAACACATAAATAGAGAAATTTTAGTATCTGTAGTATGCAAAATGTGACCATATTTCAATGCAAGTGATGCAATAGTTTGTGCTCACATTGGGCTGATTTGTTTGACGTATGTTCATATTTGTTGATATTTGTATATTGATATGATTACATGTGCTGAATGTATGTGCGTTACTGAATCTGAGTCAGTGCCATTTTTGTAGTTTTAAAGTGGATCATACATTATGATAAATTTGTAAGATTGTTGCTACAGCCATGTTTAAGGTATTTCCGTGTTTATTTTGTTTTTAGCCGGAAAATATTCTGATGGATGATACTTTAAATGTAAAGCTCACAGACTTCGGATTTGCTACTGAAATCGATCACGACGAAGAGTTGTATGGTTGGTAATACTGCATTACGTGATTAGTGTAGCTGCAGTGTAGCGTATTCAGTGTGAGTAAGAATGATTAAGTTTATCGGGGAAAGAGTACATTGAAGTAAGAAAGAAGTCAATTCAGTCTTAAGTTTTAATGTATCATTTTAATATTCTACTGGTGATACACTCAAGTGGGTTGATTTTTTTTGTTCAGCAAGAAAGTGTAAGTTTAAGTTTGCAACTAATTGAGCTGTTAACTTATAAGATGATCTTTTAAAGTTAATTTTGTAGAGCCTGGGGTTTGACATGATTATAGAACAACTATAATTGTTGATGTTGGTAGTGATTATGCACCGTGAGATGTTAGTGAAGGTGTAATCATTGATTATTTGACATGATGTTCTTTGTAGAGCTGTGTGGAACACCTGGATATCTTGCACCTGAAGCGTTGAAAGTCTCGATGTATGACGATGCTGATGGGTATGGTCGGCCTGTTGACATGTGGGCCAGTGGCGTCATCATGTACACAATGTATGTCAACCAGTTTGTGTTCGTTAGAGTTGGATCTCATGGTTTGGTGTGGTTAAGAATGCTGCCACATTTCATGTAAGGAAGGAAATTTATAGGACCCAGAATGTGGGCAATTGGCCCGTCAAATCTGAGGCACAAGAAGAGGTGGGGTATGGCACTAAGAAGACCTGAAAAGTTACAGAAAGTTATAGAAATGTTTTCAGTTGGATGTTCATTTTGACTATACAGGAACTGTGCAAGTAAAGAGAAGCGTTGACATTTCTAAGTTTTACTGAAGTAGTTGTTATCATAGCTTGTTGCATATTTGAATGGAAATTTTGCATATCGATCGAAGTTTTAGAAACTAGCAAATTTCATACAGTTTTGAATCAGGCTTTTGCAGTTGTCACAGCTCTGTAGCTGGTCTTGATAGTGCATTGACCTGGTGTCACATGTTGAAAATTTTACATCTTTTGTTGCTGATGTTGCATCTCAGAAGTCTCATAATTCAACAATTCAAGGCAGTAATGTTGTCACTTTTGAAAAGTTAGTGCAAAACTAACATGCTGCATTTATTGGACTAGTAACATGTAATTGTAGCAAATTACATTTAAAATGTAAGTATCTGGCACTGGTAATGTGTTGCCTAGGCTGGTCGGCTGTCCTCCGTTCTGGCACCGGAAGCAGCTGATCATGGTGCGAATGATAATGGAAGGAAAGTACAGCTTTGCAAGTCCCGAATGGGATGATATCAGCGAGCATGCTAAGGATCTGGTGAGATGGCAGCCATTGAAGCTGATTTTTTGTTACACATTTGTTGATATTACATCGGTTGCTTATTGAAGTTTCTAGCTGTGGCAGTTACTGGTCATATCACAATCGTTAAGGAAGTCATTTTGTTGCATTGTTTATTACAGTTGTCAATCATGTGCTTTATAGCATGTGTGACCCTGCAAGGAATGAGATATAGTTTTGTACAAAAAATGTGCTGACCGCGTTACAATAATGTACAAGTGTTTGCACATTGATCAGAATTACCAAAGCTGGTGACCCATATTCTGTGATGAGATTTATCTAGCCATGGTTCCCAAACCTCGTAGTCAATGCTTCTCATTCCCTCTACCTGGCAAACAGTGGTCAATGCCGCCACAGTTTTGGGTATATTTGTGCTATCTTTGTGTGTACTACAGCTAGTTGTATACAGGGCTCTTGCAGGTCCTCAAAAGTCCTTGAAAGTCCTTGAATTTTTTTCCGGATTTTCAAGGCCTGGAAAGTCCTTGAAAACAGATGTGGTCCTTGAAAATTCTTGAATCTGTGTCTGAAGGTCCTTGAAAGTGCTTGAATTTGATTTTCTAAAACGCCGTGACTGAACAAATGATTTTCAGAATCAGTGTTGCCTGAGTTGTCATTGCTGTTACTTACGGATAATTCCTGTTTTCGATTAATGGTTGAAGGTGTTAATTGTTTAATGTAAACTGAACCTGCTTATATATGTTTATAAAAGTGCTGGTTTGATTTAATTCAGTTCTCTTTATATATCCTTCATATGGTCCTTGAAAGTCTTTGAAAAATCCTTGAATTTGATTTTCACAAATGGGCAAGAACCATGTGTATAGGCCCACTCAATGTTAACACCATAACAACGTCATTTTGTTCATGCATACCAGTTCGTCAGTTTGTGTCCTGACTCGTATAGTGGATGTGGTCAACAGTTGCAGGGTTGTGGTTAAGGTCTGGTGTTGTTGTAGAGTGTAGCATGGCGACTGATGTTACATGTAATGTGGTGTATTCAGTGCGAATGATGTCAGTGTGCTTTGATGTGGTGGTGTGTACAGATCTCAAAGCTGCTTGTGGTCAATCCTAAGGAACGTCTCACAGCGGCCGAGGCTCTCAATCATCCGTTCTTCAAGAGAGAAGAGGTCCATGTCTGTCTGTCTGTCTATCTGTCTGTGTGTGTGTGTGTCTTATTGCGACAAGATGTATCAGGTCAAGCGGCAATGGCTCAGTGTCTAAGACGAGTTGATTGGCGTCCAAAAACCACTAAGAATGGCAGCCATTATTTGCAGAATCATGCCCAAATTACTCAGGTATGCCGGAGAGAGTCTGTCCATAGAAATGGAACAAGTCCAAGCTGTCAGATGAGGCAACAGTTGACCATAGTCATCTTTTTGTTGTTGATGATGCATCACATCGTTAAACTGAAAAATAAATGTACCCATATTCAGTTCTTTGGTTACAGTATGTCCTGGTGTTATTTATTGTACCATATGACTGAGATTTGAGTTGTTAGAGATGCAGTAATTTGGTTTTTATACGATTGTCACATTGATCAGCATATTAGTCGTACATGGTGTTTTTAGGTATTGAATATCTGTTGAATCGGCGGCATTTGTTAAAATTTGTTATATGTGAGTTTAAATTACCACATGCCATGAAACCATTTGTGTTGTCACAGTTCATGTTTTCAGTAACGAGTTTATGTTTGTTTGTACAGAAAGTTGTATACAAGTTCATGCCACGAAGGAAATTCAAGGTAACATTGTTTCTGTGTTAATTTTTTTGAGGCATGTAATTTTTAGTGCAGAAATGTTGGAGAAGCAAAGATATGTCATGCAGATTATCGTATGTTAATGCAATGACATATTGGGCATATAATCATATGTGCATGTGAATGTGGTAATAACAATTTCTGTAGTCAGTGAGTTATGTGATTCATTTGGTATAAATAATGGCACATAGACGTTCTATTCTGCGTTCGATTTATTTAAATATTTTGAATGCATAGATGTGTTGCAAAATGTATGCATTCCGTTCACCATTGAATATTGAATAGTGCTTTGATGCTGTTGTTTGGTAATTGGAACAGCATTGGAGCCATAGAATTTCCACTCCAGCTGTTCCCACATGCTCAGTTTGGGGAAGAGGGGCTTGGCCAAACACGTATTAGCTTCAAGGAAACTGGCAATTTGAACAAGAATTTAAGTTGTCTAGTAGGCATCAACACTTCCAGTGAATCCGAGATGTTGTCGAAAGTGATTCAGTTCTTTTGTTGGGTGTGTTCCTGATGCTAGGCTGGTGCTTACTGATGAATCTGTTTTAAGATAAAACCAGTAATGAGTTGTGTTGTGTGTCTGGTGCTAGGCCGGTGCTTACGTGCTGATGGCAATGAATCGTATTCGTCAGATGCATGCCCAGCCGGCGCCGATCAGCGTATCTCAGATGTCCAACAATCCGTACATTGTCAAGATGCTACGCAAGGCGATCGACGGAGGCGCGTTCAAGATCTACGGACACTGGGTCAAACGCAGTGAGAACCAGAACCGAGCGGCGTTGTTTGAGAGTGACATTAAACGTGACATAAAGCTGTCGACGACCAGGTGATCTTTGCTGAGTGTGCCCATCGAGCTTATCTCATTTGACTACCACCATACCCTCCCCCTTGCTCACACACCGTTCCCCTGCTCAACTAATCGTGTTCTTATCACTGGACCTTAGCGTCGTCACCTTAGGAATTCGTTGTTATCCTGAAAGTCAATTTTCCTTTTTTTGATGCCACTGTTAATGACCTGTTACCATAGCGTTGTATTCAGCCGACTTGTGTTTGTAGTGAAGAGTGCCCTTTAAGGTTCACCAAGTGTTTTTTTCCATCTGAGTCAGTGACCTTACCTTACCTTACCTTACCTCCAGGGTGGGCAGGCTCTTACACCTGCCCAGCGCTGAGGCCGTATCATTTCGGCCCAATGCGCATCCCCGAATGTAACCACAAGGTTACAGATAACGGCTATAAAGCCGTGAACGGCTGTGAAGCTGTAAATAGACGGCTGTAAAGCCGTAGTTGGCTGTGAAGCCGAAATCAGCGCAAAAGCACTGGTAACGGGTAGTAAATCTGCTCTCACGGGTTTGGTCAGCTCTTAGTTAGCTCCTATCCTCCAGATTTCAGAAATCTTTCGGGTCGTAGGTGCAAAGCCCCACCACCGCGACAAGGTGGCTGACCACGGTTTGGCTGAGTCAGTGAATTATAAAGAAATATTTTGATTGTGAGGAATTTTTATTTTTTACTACAGCTAGAATAAACCCTGCTTGTGATTAAGGTAGATAAAGAAAGGTACTTGTAAATGTGTAGTAAATTTTTCAAACACTTCATTTGTTCGGTCGAGGGGTACTCTTCATTCCACATGTTACTGCTGTTCATTTTGTGTTGTTCTCCTAGCCGTATTATACCGGGCATACACAATGTGGTTTTATTAATATTTTATTTTACTGATATATTGTTAGACTGAGGTCTGTGCATGCATAACATGGCTTCTGGTCGCATTTGCAACGACTTGTGTTACTTAACTATGTGATTAGACTGTTTTTATATTTTATTAGTCCGCCCAAAAGCGATAGCTTGCGGAGCGGACTTAAGTTTTAGCCCAGATGTTTTATTTTTTTTTTGTCCTCGCGAGATCTCCGAGATGCATGTGCCGACCGGCATGAAATTTTGCACGATGGTCAGTACTAGGCCCTATTTTATAATGCCGGTCCAAAATTTCGGGGAGCGCACCCCAAAAAAATTTCAGGGGCCAAAAACGTGCAAAATTTGGCCCGATTTCAGACGACTTCGAAGTTCGGCGGCGAATATCTCCGAAATGGATCAAGATATTCGGTGGCGGTGACGGTGGCCCCCCTTACAACTTTTTCAAAGGGGGGTCAAAAATTGGCTTCAAATGTAATAAATTAGCGCTTATAATTTCGGAGTTAGGGGGTGTAGCCCGACGAAACTTTGGCACTTGACGTGTCTCTATGTTGGGGTGTTAA
>Ga0056128_1009708_pt1 | contig 12049 bp, 5 predicted proteins | sample WorMetLIZISLAND2_FD_71113 | JGI IMG/M metagenome (GOLD analysis project Ga0056128, IMG submission 71113) | Marine gutless worms symbiont microbial communities from Max Planck institute for Marine Microbiology, Germany - Olavius geniculatus... ...
CTGCAGGAGTTGAGCCACGCTGCCCTAGATAGGCAGCGGTGGGCAGCGATAGTAAGAATGGCGTCAGACACCAACGGGCATTGAGCCCACGGTTGTCGATGATGATGATGATGATGAGTCGATTAAGCTCACATCAACGTACCGGCGCTCTACCTGTTAGGCGTGCAGATGCGAACCTGCGAGTTTTTTGCTCCTTGTCAAGTTGTCATTTACTTTCATTAGCGTACCCGTAGAAAAGATTCACTTTATATTTTGAACGCGCAAATTAAACGCTACCAACAGCATTTCTCCACCCTCAAAATGCGATTTTTGATGAACAATGAAGGAACAACGAACAAAGATTGACGGTGGATGAGGTGGAAAAAGAACAGCATGCCATTTTTGGTTGTGCTCTCTCTGCTGCAAATCATTAAACATTTTTCGAATAGCCATTGTGGTTTCAGTTGACAAATACTAACCAGCTGTTTACAGTTTGAAATTTCTTAGAATTTTTTTAACTATTTGCCTGCTTTCTTTTCTTTCGTTCTTTCTTGGTTTTCGTTTTTTTTCTGCTGCGCGCAGGACCTACGCGAAAGTTTTAAGTTTGACGTGAGGCATGATGAGATCTAACGATACGTTTATTTTGTTGCAAATTTATTATAAGTGAGATGCAAAGTAATTTTTGAAAACCGTCAAATGTGGTACAGTTACAAGATCAGAAACGGGTAGTTGTTTCTGATCCACGGTGTATAGGCATAGGTTAATTTGGCTTAATTGCAACATATGTTCCGAGTCGTACTTTACCGTACATTACGGTTGCGTGCCCATAGCGAGTATTGTACGTGAAACGTCGTGCGCTGTCGCTGTCAGTGAATGGCCATGACTACTACATCGTTATTACGTTATCTTGTGCCATGCAGTCTGCCTCTCGGACCTGCCATATAGCATCATATCGTGTCTGTATTGTCATATACTGTTCGTCTTATCATTGTCTCTAGTCCAACCACCACACGTGTCATTATGACGTCGGCCACTACTTGGCGCCACTCTCGTATCAGCCGGATCAATCAGGTCTGCAGAGACATGAGCCAGTTACGCATACTACAGCATACTACAAGACGTGTGCCACTCGATGGCATCAGTTTGTCGTAGCCACTCGGGAATGGACGGGATGGTTTCCCGCAACTACGCAATAGCAACAGTCAGTGGTGCAGCCAGGAGATGTGAATTAAACAATCTACTTACCCCCCACGCAGATTTCCAAAATTCACTTTTCGAAATGTGAGTTTTAAGAAAGGGTGGAAGTTAACATATGTTTGGGCCTCCCAGCAGCATTTCCCAAAACTTTAAAATATGGACCCTGCATCAATAGGCCTGTTGTTTTGGGCTGCAGAGCGACTTCCCGTCGACCTTACAAAAATTAAACAACAACTACATTAACATAACTTTAGTAGCATACAGAACTTCACATAACCATTAGAATGCTAGAAAGGCTGTGCCTCTGTACTTAGCATGCATAAAAATATGGCAGACGAATATATAAGATATCTCGTCCGTTCTACATTACATTCACTATTGTATTCCAGATTAAATTGTCCTTGTGAGTCACGGGAACTGTATAACAAACGCGATCCGTTTATTGGCTGCGTGGCGTAAAAAGACCCTGAACCATGCAGGCTTATATTTTTATGTTGCATTGCTATATTGCGAGCGTGTGCATGTGTAAACTAGCCTATATGCAGATATTTTATTATTGTGATTTAGATTTTAGTGTTAGTTTGTTTGATTTGTTTTTTTTCTTTTTTGTCAGTGCCAGTGCAAATGATTGCCTGGAGTGACTGTCCCTGAAATGACTTGCAATGTATCGAGGATTACTCACTTAAGAGCCAAGATTAATGTCATCATTCAATAGCCTTACTGTAGGCTTGGCTACGCCACGCCTTGTTGCATTTCGTTCCAAGGCGTGCATCGCGACTCATCGATTACGACGAATTGGCTTCATCGATTGTCTTCATTGAATGCCTGCTATGGCCGAGGACAATAATCGCGAATGCTTTCCATTTCCATACAGTAGTGAATGATGACGATAACGACGACGGCGAAAGCTGTTATGAACAGTGGCTTTTATCCCTCCAAATCTGGAATCGAAATTGAGCGCAACTTTCCCCAGTTTTGGGCTTAGGTTCCCCCAATTTCTGACTCAAGTTCTCCCTCTCTACTCTGGGATTTTTCCCTTTAGGGAAAAAGTTTTAAGGGTGTAGTTTGCCCAGTGAAAAATAAGGGGAAGTAAAGAATAGAAGGAAGTTTTGTTAAGAGTGTAGTTTGCCCAGTAATAATAGGAAAAAAGTAAAAAATAGGGGGGGAGTTTTGTTAAGGGTGCGGATTAAAAAAAAGAAAAGTAAAAAATAAGAGAAAGTTTTGTTAAGGGTGTAGTTTGCCCAATAAAAATAAGGGGGAAGTTTTGATCTGCAACCTTATCAAAACTTCCTTCTCCTTTTTTCACTGCGCGCAAGCTACGCCCACCAGATATTAAGTTAGAAGCCACTGGTTATGAAGTCGAGTTTTTGTGCAGTAATATACTAACTGATACTCGTATTTTCACCTTCATTGTCACTGTTACAGCAAGACTGCAGCTGCTATACGATAGAAATCCTGTGTAACAAATGTCGTCAGTGGACGATCACAGTTTAGACCGCGGCTACGTTTAAAACAAATAACATTTTTTGTTAATTTACAAATAAGCCCTATTTTGTTTCACGTGTAACCAGATCCAAGGCGTCATAAAAAATCTAGTGTCTTGTATTTTTATAACCGTTTGCATGACTGGCATCCTAAACGTCCAGTGTAAGAAAGAGAATCGGCGAATCCCATTTTGACTAGTCTGCAATTTGCATGCACTATGCAGTAGACTATAAGCTAGGCTATAGGCCCTACACACGACCAGATAAATGCAGACGCAGATTTAAATGTAAGCTGCGCTTATATTATTTGTAAACGGCGCTCTGAAGAAATGCGACTTACTTCGGGCGGAAATTTCTGGACCACCCTGAGCAGGCGCAATCGGAACGTAAATATGTCAGCAGATATGGATGCCGGACAATAAACGGCAATGTCGGCCTATACGCACTGACAATGCTGGCATGGACCGTCCGTAGTCTATAGCTTTAATCGGTGCTACTGCCGTTCGCCCGCTCAATATCGCTCCTGCTATATATCTCACTTTGTGGTTGTTTAATGCCCAGCTTTGTGAACGTGCTACGGACGGCTCTCTGGGGGGGAGGGCGAGGCTGGCCCTCAAATTTTTTTGTTTTGTTTGCTACAGTGCGCATAGCCCCCTTCCCATAAACAGAATGTGGACTGTATTTGAAACCAAAGTTAATGACAGTTCATTTTCTTCCCAGATTATATCACTATCATATAGTTATGCCTACTTATTTATTAAACGATTGTGAGATATTGTGGTATTTTCATAAGGCGACTATGGGGCTAGGGGTACGGCTGCCGTGAAAGTGGGTCAGTTCAACTCGGTCGGCATTGTAACTCGAGTAGTTTCGTACTGAATTCTGACTCCCCCTTAATATTTCTGGCACGTGGCTCCGGGTGATTGCTTGGCGTGATGGAGACAGAATCAGCTGCTCGACGGGCACCATCCATTACGTATACTTTCTGTTCCATTATGTGTTTGTGTGCATTGCCTAGAAAGGCCATCCCCGAAATAACCTATTATGTGTTGAGCGGGACGTTAAACCTTAATTACTCACTCACTCATTATGAGCAAATATTGATCTGTTGCTGATACCGCACACTCATTTTTACGCGCAAGAGCTAGCATAGCTATAGCGCGTATTAGCTACGGTAATTCTGTCTGTCCGTCTGTCTGTCCGTCACGACCCGGTACCATTCAAGACCAGGTGAGATAGAGATTTCGGGTTTTCAGCATATGATAGCCTATTGTCTCTAGTATTTCGTAACAAAATTTCATCCCGTTGGGTAAAGGGGATCCCCTCGAACGAAGAAGCGAAAGAGGGGCACCCCCTTATAAAGCGTTATTTTGCCGCTACAGGCTCGTTTAACGTAAAAATGGTTGCAGATAAGCACAGACATGCTACTCATCATAACAAGCACTGGCGTTGAGCTTCTTAGAAATGTCAACATCGATGACCTTGAATGACCTTGAACCCCCATAATAGCGGATTTTAGTGAATTTTTCGCGATTTCGGGCTGCGACACGCACTTCAAGAGTGAATTGCACCAAAATGGCTGGAGATAGACCAGAACAACCTGCGTGTGAAATTTTTAGCATTGAATGTAAATTTTAGCAGTCCAAGTCCGAACCCTCTACGTTCAAGGAGGATTGCACAAGCGGGTATCAAAGCGGGGTACCCTTCTAAAAAGTGGTTATTTATCCGTTGTTGGCTTGTCTAGCGTGAAAATAGTTGCAGATATGCACAGACATGCTGCTTATCATAACGTGCACTAGCGACGAGCTTCTTAGAAATGTCAACATCGATGACTTTAAATGACCCTGAACCCTAAAAATATTTGTTTTTAGTGATTTTTGTCTGCAAAAGAGTGAATTGCGACGAAATGGATAGAGATAGACCAGGATTACTTGCGAACAGTAACTGCTATAGGCTCTCGCGCGTCTCATGAGCATTAGCTCAGATTTCTTGTTAGTTTGCTTATTGACCCTCAGATGCTAAAATGTTTCACCGGGAGACTCAGTTCTCACAAGCGCTGTACTGGTGCTATCGGGCACTGTTTTCTGTCTGTCTGTCAGTCTGTTTTTTGTCAGTAGTTCGATCTTTAAAGTTTCGTTTTGAAGACTATCGTATAGTTACGCATGTTTGTGATAGGCCTTCGTTCACTTTTTTGTAGTTTTACACAGAACACGATAGGACCGGTCAGCAGGATAATGGAACGATGACCTACAATGCCTCTAAGTCTGATTAGCTATTTCCTCATGACGCCGGCAATTTGCAGGTAAATTGCCGAAGTAACGGCGAACCGCTGTGCGAAAAGCCTATCTGTCTGCACGTCTCCCGTTCCGTTTTTCTCGCAAGTCCCACAAGTATTACGCGCGCTATCCCGCGTATACGACTAATAACAATGCAGTGCGAAGACCTTTACGCCCAGCGCTAGCGTCTCCATCTTATCCATTATTAATAGAAGGCAACGTTGCAGTACGGTTGGTACATTAGCGACTGTGGATCGGGCGCCGCTGGCCGGTGACCGGGCGGCGGCTCTGCTGCGGAGACAGGCGTCGGACCTTCGTGTCGCACCTGTGACACGTACGTCGACGTCGTCTGGCGCCTAAACTGATGTCATTACGAACAGAAAGAACTGATGGAACATGCTAGTGCATATGCGGAAAAAATGAAACAACAACATTGATGTAAACAAGACCAAAATGTTAACACCAAGATCAAGACCGCTTGGGCAACACCAAAACTGCAAATGCGTAAAAGCCATATACTTTCGGCTCTTACTAATAGATACGTCCTAGGCCCTACATGGCAGAAAATAAACTTTTCTGTTGCAGCATACATGTTTCGTCATCCACTTTATTCGTCAAACTCTTTGCACTACAGCAGGCACTCAGTGTTGGGAGCAAAATTAAAATGTTCAGATTAACACCATGCAAGACCAAGACAAGACAAAAAATATATGACCAAGATCAAAATCGAGGCCGGTCTGAGGCCTCGGATCGGCATCTAAATTGGATAAAAAAAACATTATTTGAAGTTGAATGCGATTGAAACAAAAATTATAAACTGGCGGACACCGACAAAGTAGCCTTACGAGGACTTGACCAAGAGGAGCACCGCAAGGTAACACGAAATCTACAAAAGAAACAACCGCAGAAATTAGACACCGTAACAGTTAAGAGAATTAAATAATTGAAAAGTCTGGATAAGAGGTAATGTCTCTTCACTTCATTGAAGCGTTTGATTCGGATCTAACCAACGACATCGACGACAAGGACGACATTGCCTGGCGGCGCTTAGACCCAAGTCTGCCGTTCTAGTTTTACATCGCCAAGTCTTTCCGTGGCATGGTAGGCCTATGTTAACAGCCAAAATGGTGGAGATATCCCAGAGATACTGGAGCGACATAGGCCTAAAGGAATAGCATGCAGGTGCTCCCCAGCACCCACACGAAATATCCTAAACAAACTGCATTGTGAAAGTCAATCATCCGCTTTGTTGGTCTTAAACCAATGATGTAGGTTAGTAAGCCTACTCGAGTTCGGCGATAAACTGGAGTCGGACTCGAGTCCTTATTTTTACGGTCTTGGACTCAGTAATATGTGACATGGAAATAACTGCATCATACTGATTAAAGCTTATGTATTTAACTAGGCTAATTGTTTTGCTAACATATCATCAACAGACAAGTGTTTAAGCAACTTGATTTCAATATGACGTTATTGTCATCATCATCATCATCAGCATCAGCCGCAGCAGCATCATCGTCATCGTCACACCAATCAAACAATCGAAGATGTCGCCACATTGCTGACATGAGATGCGGCCGTCAGCACATGCACACAACACTGCCACTTTTGGATTTCAATCGAATGCCCACTTTTACACTGGCTGCAGGGTTTCGGGATAAATAACTCAAACCTTGTTTATGCAAAATATGCAATAATGCGCCATTGTCTTGGCGTCTTTGACGTACGGTGAGCGTCTTGATCTTTAATCGCTTCAACTGTAAATAGGCACTTTATTAGCCTAGTCCTGTCAAGTGCAACGTTCACGCGTCACACAGATTTTGTTTTTTCCTACGCCTATCGTTTTTCGAGTTTTTAAAGCTCATATGGGCAAACATGCAAACCGCCACAGATGAACATACGGACAGAAAGCCGGACGTGCAAAACTGGAAGATCTGTAATGCAACGTATGCGACAACCCTTAATAATACGGAGGGTAAAATGCAACGGGAAAACGGTTAAATGAGCCTATAAGCCTACAGTGTCAAATGTACGAGGAATAAAAAACAAAATGACATTTTTTGCTTCCGCTAAGGGAGACAGGCCTACGTTTCTGTTGCCTGTGTGTGAATCCGCAAAATATATCAAGAAGTATTTAAATGGAATTTGAAGATATGCTAAAAGAAAGAATCTGTGTTGTGGACAATTTGAAGTGATATCGGAAGATAATTTCGTAAATCTTTGATCATTTTCACAATTCTTTACATCTAGCAGACCAAACGTAAACTGACATTTTCCTGAATATTTCAGCAAGCTATAAGCGGACTTCAGTATTTTTAGAGAAGGGGCATGGCCCAAGAATTCTGGGTTTATGGGATTCATCCGGGTTTAGGAATTTTAGAGGCTTTTTTTGCTATTGCGATTCTTATAAACAAACAAGAACAAAACCTGCTAATTTCTGCGGAGATACAGACTACGTTTAAGCGAGTGTGCTGACCATAATTTGTATTCATACAATGCAGACACTTACTTTTTAGTGCCAGGAACCCTCCTGCTGGAAATGGCATGTTTCTACGTCTGCTTCTGCTGCTGCTGTCGCCAACCAACGTATTGATTCAGATGTGGACGCTGACCGTCACCCGCACATTCAGTCCTTAATATTGTCACAGCTCGGGCATCGTTTTAATCCCACGGTTATGACGTCTAGGGGGAAAACACGTGCAAACAATGTCTTCGGCGGAGGATAGTAGTTTTGGTCGTAGTTACCTTTAAAACAAACAAATAAAACAAATAACGTTTTCGTTTTCAAAAAAATGTTTGAAAATATTTTGTTTCACACGACGTCGTCATAGGGTTTTATGCTAAACATTATTTTGCAAATGTATAACCACTACAGATAGACGGGATAATCGTGCTAAGACGGCAACGGTCAGAAAGACTGTTAACATATTAATTTCACATTATAGTGTCTACACGTCATATCCAGAATATGGGTAAAAAAAATTTCTTCTCGTTTGCCTTTCTCATACTTTTCTGTTCTTTTTTGTTTTCTCACTTTTTTCTCTCTATCGCTTTTACGAAGATTTAAGGCAAAACTCCTGGTGGACATGATGGGGATATCACTGCCACATTTAAAAATTGTTTTTCGATTTGGCGGATCCTGACGCTTTTGGTGATGACATTGAAATTTTCTCCTATAATGTATTTATCATAAACGAATTTTTGAACTGACAATGGCAATAACTTCAGTTCAAACGTGACATTCGCATCAAAAGCACTGTTTAATGTATCCATATTGTGCAATTTTTTGCCGGCGCTCATGCCCAAACCTGTTAGAAGATTATTTACAACGAAAAAATGGTGAAAAAGACAAAAAGAATACTAAAAGAAAGAAAAAAACGAAAGCGTTTTCTGTGAATGTAAATAATTTTAAATTAAGATTTCCGGTGCATTGCATTGAGCAGGCTTGAAAACTGCAACCCGCTGCAGCTATCTGGACTATCTATCTACGATGTATCTCGACATGTCGAGATAGCTGTATCCAGCGTGCGGCCCGCGAATCCGCACGGTCGCAAACTTGATCGCACATAACATGATGCGAGCTATCCCAAATAAAACCGCCAACAAAGTCGGCTGAAAAGCTCAGTGCGTCCGCGAAATTAGCCTACTGATGGAAGTTCCCCAGTGCTCCGTGTAGCCGGCGCCGACTGCGAAAAATCATCGAGATCTGAAAGCACTATACGGAGGAACGGAGGAAATGAAATAAAAATTTTATTTCCCTTATTTTGCAGTGTACGTTTCCGGGGCTATCGCGATTTCTATAAGTTGTCGCGCATAGGCCTACGCCATTATTCATGTATGGCGACAGGCACGTGAGCAGACGACGGTATACGTGCGACGGACAGCACGTGGGTGTATTGCCATATTGTCACCAGGTGTCATACTGTTTTTCTTAGATTTAGATTTTTTTTAGATTTAGATTTATTATGTATATCTTGTGGTTGCGTTGTTAAAAGTTGCGCTTGTCAACTTTACATTAAACGAATATATAATGATGTCATACGATATAACACGGGCTGCATGCTGCACTACGCACTACGAGTAGATTGCATTGAAACGGCGGGTCCGACATACAACAGTTACTCAACTAAAAATGGGGAAACATTACTGAAATTCCCGCAGTTTCTATTACCGCCGAAGAAAGCGGATATATGTTTTGTGGGTATCTCGGATTGCTTCTTTGATTTCTTCCAAAATTGCGGACAAATTTTGATGAAATTTTGTGGCAATGTTGGGCAAGACATATGCAGGAAATGTTGGCAATTTGAATTTTGTTTCGTGGATATTTGATTATTATACACAATGTTGTATGACGCGAACTAAAACTGAAGCAACAAATGGCGTAAACAGACACTTTGTGGTGTATCTCAACAAATTATAAACCAATTCACGATAAAATTACACTAATGAGTGATGAGTGACTCCATTATCAGCCAGTTAAGATGCTGGTGAAAATTCAGATCCAGATCCAAAGTTTCCGAATTCGGATCCGGTACCGGTATGTCAACATTTTGACTTTTAAGTTAAATTTTGCGCTCGTTGCAGTGGCATTAACAATTTGTTTTCGTCCGAGCAATATTCAGCGTGAAAATTATGCATATCACTTTTCCAACTTGCGTTTTTTATATAAATCGTCGTTATAAAAGTGTTCAACATGTCTGCGTAGCAGACTACTCCTGTGCGAATGAAAATGCGGCGCCGATTGACTTGACGTAGTAATAAGATTTTGATGTGAGCGTAATAGTTGCTGAAAGCTTAACAGAGGCCAGAGCTATAGGGTGGCAAACTAGCCCACTGAAATTATTAGATTTTTACGCGAGACAGACAGCAAATGCTTCGCGCGTCTTAGCTATCGTATAAACGTCCGTCCGTCTGTTTGCCTGTCTCTCTCTCTCTCTCTCTGTCAAACCCAGCAGCCCTATCAACGCAGTGCAAGCTAGAATCACGATATCTTCACACGGGCTGCAAGACTTTAATTTTTCGTTACAAAATTTTTTGTCGCTGGGCGAGAAGATTCCCTTTGAACAAGGGCGTCAAACAGGGGTACTTTGTTAAAAAGTCGTCATTTTGCCGCTATTGGGTCTTCTAGCGTAAAAACGGTTGCAGTAGGCACCGAGTGACCGGCTCATCATAACAAGCACTAATGACAAGCTTTTTGGGAGGAAGGGATATTAACATCGCAGATAGACAGCTTTTCGTGGGTACGCACATTGATGACCTTGAACAACCTTGAAATCCACAAAGCGGGTTCTTAATGAGTTTTTTTGTGATTTCACGCTACGACGCACATTTCAACCGTAGATTGCGCCGAAATTGGGTTTAATGGAGGTAGACCAGGACAATCTGCATATAAAATTTGAAGCATAAAACTTTGGGTACCATTTCAAATTGAAATGATTCCCCAGGTGGTTACACCGATGCTGTCGCGCGTCACGTGAGCTCTGCTCAGATTACTTGTTTCAACCTTCTGTAAAATACACAGTCTCGCAGCAGACAGCAGTGCGATGGTGATAGCCAGAATGCAGGCTTATTGTATAATACGGCTGCTGCGACTGGCCGATAGCGTTCGTATGCTGCCATGGAGATGACATAGCGTGCGTATAGCTACTGTATCAGCCGCAGAATACATGTAGCTAGTGTCGCGGCGACGACCATTAACGCCCATTAGGACGTCCTGCAGTCGTACGCCAGTATGTCTAGGCCTACCGGCTGGCTCAAAAATGGCCCACTAGACAAAATGCAATTTATGGACAGAAATTTTATGGATAGAGATTTTTTTCCCGAATTTTCAAAATTTGCATAGGGGAGAAATTTTTCATTAGTTTTTTTACGAGCGAAAGCAGATACTGCTTTCAGCCCGTCTTAGCCATCGCAATTCTGTCCGTCCGTCCGTCCGTCCGTCACACGGGTGGATCAGTCAAACACGGTGCAAGCTAGAATTACCAAATCTTCACTGTCGACTGCCGGGAAGACTAGTTTTAGGAACCGTAAAGCTTTTCCATAAATTCGAAGGGGGTCACCCCGAACGAGGGCGCTAAATGAGAGGGGGTGGGCAAAATTTGCGATTTTTGGACAATAAGTCGCTGTATCTCAGTAACTGTGCGAGATAGGGCCTAGGTTACTATTGATTACTAATAGGAAGTCGTACATTGGCTCTCGATTGCCACTGATTTCAATAACCTTGGATGACCTTGAACGCTTAAATAGGGGTTTTGTGGATTTTTTGGCGATTTTGGGCTGCGAGACACTTTTCAAGAGCGAATTTCGCTGAAACCAATTGAGATAGACATAGACAAGCTGCGTAGGAAATTTTTACCATTGAACGTAGATTTCGACGGTCTAAATCTCGATTTTCTAGGTTCAAGGAAACCTACGCACGAGGGCATCAAAGAGCGGTACCCCCGTAAAAGTCGTTATTTTACCGGTGTTGGCCAGTCTTTCGTGAAAACAGCTGGAGATAGACTGACAGTTTGCGAACAGGAGCTGCTATAGGCTTTCGCGCATCTCGTAAGCCTTAGCTTAAATTTCTTGTTGTTTTTTAGTCATTGCAATTCTGTCTGTCCGTCTGTCTCTCTGTCCGTCCGTCCGTCTGTCACACGGGTGGATCAGTCAAAAACGGTGTAAGCTATGATTATCAAATCTTTACCGTCGGCTGTCTGGAAGACTCTAGTTTCAGAAACCGTATGGCTTTTCCATAAATTCGAAAAAGGTCACTACGAACGATGGCGCTAAATGAGAGGGGGTGGGCAAAATTTGCGATTTTTGGCCAATAAGTCGCTGTATCTGATCAGTAACGGTGCGAGATAGGGCCTAGGTTACTATTAATCACTAATAGGAAGTCATACACTGGCTCTCGATTGGCGCCGAATTCAATGACTTTGAATGACCTTAAACGCCAAAATAGGGTTGATTTTTTAGCAATTTCGGACTGCGACACAAGTCTATATCATTCACAAAGTGGCGCCACGCTACTATCGTTATGCGATCCAGATAGAGAATTTGATATTTGTATATTAACTTAGCGTGAACACCCCAATTTTCAGTTAAACTACTGAACCGGAACTGCTATAGGCT
>Ga0056128_1009709_pt1 | contig 12048 bp, 8 predicted proteins | sample WorMetLIZISLAND2_FD_71113 | JGI IMG/M metagenome (GOLD analysis project Ga0056128, IMG submission 71113) | Marine gutless worms symbiont microbial communities from Max Planck institute for Marine Microbiology, Germany - Olavius geniculatus... ...
GAATCACATCATATAATCTCTGTAATAACATTCTACATATAACTGTTTAGTACTGTGACCATGACTATGGCTGCTATGTTTCTATTTTATTTTATTTTGTTTTTTTACGCTTGACTATTTTTATTGCATTGTATATATTGTTGCGTTGTCTTTGTATGTATGTTTGTATGTGTGTATGTATGTATAATGTATTATGTCAATCCAGCCACTGGCTGCCATACACAATAAACCATATAAAAAAAAGGAAGATTTTGTGATCCTAGCTTGCGCCGTTTTTATAGGATAGCAGGGTGTGACGGACGGACGGATGGACGCCCTGGCAATAACTAAGACGCTCGAAGCATTACATACTGTCGCTGGTAAAAATAATCGTTGTTGAGTTTTTTTCTGTAAAACTTTTCTTTTTTTCTTATCGATATTGTAACGATTATGCTCTGTTATGTTCTGTTTTTGCAATGGCGTTTGACCGTTGTTTAATAAAAGATTACTTACTTACTTACTTACTTAACTTTCGCTGAACCCTCTGGGTTGCTTCTTTAGAGGTGGCCTACTGAAGTAGGGAATGCTACCTGGCTGCAAGAATGTGCACAGTTAATTTCCCGAAGTATTCACCTCACAAGGCAAAAGACACGGAAATTACTGTTGACACTACGTCGTGAACGTAAACATCTGTCCGTCTGTATGTAACATATGTATTGTGGCTAAGCATTAAGTTGTAGAAAAAAACTTTTTACATGAATAATTAAACTATGTCGAGGCTCTTTGCATACAAAATTTGGGGAATGCAGTGCAAAGGAAACATTTTCAAATCTAGAATTGAATGGAGGGGTAAAATGTGCATTTTTCAACGGAAAAGTGGCGAGATAACGGAAACGGCGAGATATTCATTTATTCGTTTATTCATTTTATTTGACTCAGACCACTTGCCCACTTAGGTCTATATACAGGAACAAACAGAGAAACATTACAAACACAAACTAAGAATGCTAGTAAGAAGAGAAAACATAATAGGCTAACACGCTAAGAATAAAGAAAAAATAAACATAATCAAAAATAATACATGCATCACGATACATGACAGGGCTAATACGTAGTGACATACGTCGTAGACCTCGGATGATTTTCAAGGTCAGTACTACAACAAAAACTATATAAGCTGTAGCACATCTTTCCTAGCGACAGCTAAGCTTTCTTGTTACTGATACTGTTAGCTTTGATACGCTTTTGTTTATGAACGTTGAAAATGTAAATACTTTTTCATAGTTTTTTTGACTCAACGTTAGCATTTTTACGAGTAAGGTTTTAGCATTAAGTTCAGAAAGCTGTTAAAACAATGCACGTGCTGAAACGTGAGTAAAAATTAATTAGCTGTTTGAATTGTATTATTTTTGGCTTGTCGCGTAATAAAACTGACATATTTTCGAATATTTTTAAGCTGAAACGTGTATTTAGTCACGGACGAGAAAGGCTTTAAGCAGACCGGCATCCTCAGCTCAGCGACAGCAGTAGAAGTACAAGTGTCCTAATAGCAATTCGCTGTTTATAATGCTTAGTATACTGTATAGCGGCCATCAGTCTCGCTTCAGTTCATATCCTATTATTCCACTAGCTAATGGCAGAGTCAACAGTTGGCTTTAAATTGGAGGTTCCAGTGCTTAACGCAGACAGATGACGACCTGCGCATTTTCGCTGCAACAGTAGTAGCTCATTGCGTACATGATAGAGTAGACCTATAGAAACGGCTAAACGTCGAATGCATTAAACAGCCTGACAGACTGAGCTAGGGCCTAATTGTAATATCGATTTAAACCTGCGAATCGATGGGCAGTTTAACATACGTGTAGGCAATATTCTGCCGTTATTACAAATAAGTCAAAAAATAGACATAATCCTACGTCAAAATAAAGTGTAATATTTTATACGCAGGTACAACACAAAAGCAGTAATAAAACACTAGCACTTGTTTTCCGGGTGCCCGGCCGTTTTGGTCCATAGTAAGACATTATTCGTGGTGTAAAACACATAGGCTATTAATGTTATTGCTAAAACCGATACAAATAAAAACTGAAACAAATATGGGAAATCCGTACAAATAAAAATACAATATTATTTCGTTAGTTACTGTCCAAATCGTCTTTGTCAACCGAGAACGATGACAGCAAAAAAAAGGTAAACATAATTTCACGCATCTTAATGTAGGTACTATTAATGAACTATAGGGGGCTTAACATTTTTTGAAAACAAATATCAGCATTTAACAAAGGTTTGAAGTTGAACCTTAGCCTCCCTGCGTACGGCTATACGGAAGTACACTGTGTCTCAAAAAATGCCGAACATTTTCGATTCTAACTTGAACAAAAAATATCAGATTCTCATAATTTTTGATGCGAATATTCCTGACACAACTCGTTATGAAATAACCGTTCGGTTTTTCACCTCACCCAATGTCTGCTTTTGCACTATCTGGGGAAATCAGACCAAGCAAAATACACGTTAAAATAATAAAATTAACGTCGATAAATTTTGTCTATCCTAACCTGTGGCTGCCAAGAGCCAGTCGATTACAAGATTTGACTGTCGTGCAGCAGTATGTCTACTATGTGCCCCTTTAAGGAATGTTTATGAATTCAAGAAGCGACTGGTGAAGTCTGGATTAGTCTAGAGCGTAACATTATCGATACTGCTGTCAATGAATAGAGAAATCGTCTTCATGTTTGTGATTGCAAAATTGGTCACCATTTCGATCAATTATAGCCTATTTCAGGCAGCTGAAAAACGAAAAATTGAATAAAGTGTCAGCTAAAGTGTCAAAAATGTTAACAATATGTGTTTTTGTGCGTTATTTACATGAAATAATAAAACCAGGCAAAAATGCAATATTTCGTTGGTTCTGATTTTCCCACGCAGTGCAGAAACATACGATGGGTAAAATGGGAAACTACATAACAATTTGATGCCCAGTTGTTTCAGGAATATTCTTACCAAAAATTATTATAATCCGATAATTCTTCTTCAAGTTACAATCGAAAATGTCCGGGATGTTTTTTTGAGACACAGTGTATATTGATCTCTGCATGACCGCAAGCATATTCTCCTAGATAAGATAAACTATTCAACGTGACATATTAATACGTAATTAAACTGCAGTAAATGAATCTGTTATCAGCGCGTTTCACTTAAGTTACACAGGCAGCCAGTATTGACGACCGTTTGACGGCGGGAGCCGGACATTCCCCCTGGAACTGTTTCCTCCGGACGACGTCTTCCCCTCGGACATTTCACCCGCCCGGACGTTTCCCCTTGCTTTTCGAGTGCCTAGGACGTTTTCCCCCTAGGCCAGTAGCAACATATTATCAGAGTCACCGCCAAGCCTGAGCAGAAATTTCTTGCAGGACCAAAATCAACTCCGCCTTTGAAGTCTCGTCGCCGTTGAGTATTTTTCAAACACAATGAGTCTTAGTAGGCGCGAGTGCGCGACAATTCACAGCAATTAGTAATGTAGGCCTACGCGCCCACGAGACATTCAGCGCATTAGAGTTTTTGACGACAATGCGCTACATAAATTTACATTTGACATTTGACGATTAAACTCAACTCGATACATAATGAACCAGGAGAGTAGAAGTAGTTAATGCACATATTTTTACGTAGGCTACATAAAAAAGCAAAATCCGATGAATTGCATTATTGCATACAGTTTACTTGCTGTGGCAAACACTACACTTCAAGTGGCATTTTGACGTCGCAGTCCGCGGCTCTTTCTTCAGAAGTTGAAAATAAAGAGACTTTTTGAGAGTTGTCCTTTGTTTGACGTATTATGTAGGCTTATTAATGATAACACAAAAATTTTATAACACAAAAATATTTGATGTTTGCTGCATTCTTCCACCATGCTGACACTGAAAGTTATACCACTATTAAGCGCTCGATCGATTCTTATGTAACAGCATAGGAAGGGAAAAAACGTCTGGGTATCGCAAAAACCGGAAGGGGGAAACGTCCGGGGTGCCACCCACCAGGAGAGGAAACGTCCGGGGGAACATGTCCAGGGGGAATGTCCTACACTCCCCACGGCAGACGGCGTGTATAGCACATTATCGCTTACTTCGTTTAACCTTTCTCTATTTAGTATACTACCTTTGGAGAACGTACATAACTAGTACGAGAACGCGGTCATTATTTTATGTTATCACAGTGTAGTTTTAATATTCTCAAGCGTTCAATTTTCAACAGATGTCTGTTTACTTGAGTGTAGTTTTGTTCAGTTTAGGGCCTGTGTTTAATGCTTGTTTTTATTTGTGTATTTCTTGGAGCGTTATTTAGTATTTGCTTATGCAGTGTTGATGTACTTTGTGGCGTCTCAATAAATCAGTCATTCGTTCATTTCTTCATTTAAATGAATATTTTTCTTTCCGAATGGCAAAGACGTTGAAACAAGGTGCGTGTTATATTACTTGCAATAAAATCAGTAAACGACGCCTCATAGTGTAGAACGCAGCAAGTGCCGGGCGGCGGCGGTGTGCTAGATGGTCGTCATGCTTCAGTGGAGCGCGACACGTAGCATGCCTATGACATTCACCATGCCGGGCGAGGTGCCGGCAGATGAGTAACAAATGCTCCCGTGACACGTTGTATGTACGCTCTCACAGACATAGTACAATAGATAACGGTATATTATAGACACGTCGGTGAGTTCGACGTCGTTTTGACGTGTGGACTGCGCTGCCGGACCGCGTCGTGTTCACAGAACGACCGGAAGTGGAAATCTGCCGGTGACTGTCGAGTGTCGACTGTCGACGTCGACGACCACGCGCGGCTGTGAGTAACGTGATGTGAGTTCTGGCGATCAGTTGAATCACGTAACGTCGTACGTACCGCAACGCATCATAGCCCTCTAGTAGGCGTCCTCCAGTAAAAACGTTATGCGATGAGACGATAACACACCTACACTGAAGACTGGACCTACTTCTGCGAACATTTGATTGTCTTCACGTTACTGTGCGACACTGTCGACGACGCATTCGGCGTCTGTTAACTAACTATCTGTAGTCCATCTTGCTTCCTAAAACATTCCTAAAGACACCTAAGACTGGCCCATGCTGCAGCTGGTACTGATTTCTAGTAATAAGTTTCGAGAATATTGCCTAGTGTTGAATGTAAATTTATATAACATATCGGTTTATTTGGTTAAAAACGCTATTTTGAAGATATTAGCGATGTTGCGCACGGGTTACTCCTGCCTATATGGAAACGTTTACAGCAGTGTTGGTTTTGAGTTAGAAGACAGCGTACAGGCAGAGGGGCGAGAAAGATGCATATAAAGGTCTATTAGAACGGCTGCACCCTAGGCCTACAATAGGGCTAAGTCATTTGTATAGCTTTAAAACATGATCAGCAACCCAATGCTGAAATCACCAACATGTTGACAGTCAATCACGGCATCTAACGTGAGGGCATCGTTCAGTTGCGACTGCGGCACGCGATGTAGCTTAAGCTTATAGGCGTAATTAGCGCTGACTTTACCGAGTCAGCTCTGCCAGCTCTGTCTGCAGCTGATGACGATGAGACATATTGACAATTTAGCAGGTGTATGATAGGCTACTGCAACGGTACGTCGTCGTCACAGTCACTGTTAGTGTAGACATTATCATCAAGCAGCCATAGCCTATCGGTATGTAATCAGTTACCGAAGCAGTGAGACCAACTTATCCTGGCCTTTAATGAGCGTTTTGTATGCTTGGTCTCGCAGTATAAACTGATGTTTGGCTGAGAGCTGAAATAACGGAGATCATCTCCAACACATGGGTCTCGTGGCTTGGGCATGAGTTGACATTTACCTCTACTTAATCCGCACTTAAGCTCGCACTGGTACTGTTTTCGTAACTTTCAGCTGCTGAAACGACGGCGGAGTCTGTGCCATATGATCTGAGCGTCGTTTAAGTATGTTTACAGCACATCTGGAGTGGCATAAGCTCGTATTGCGTACTCGCTTACCCACTCCAGCACTGCTGTAAGTTACTAATACTTACGCTGTGATTACACTGGCGTGCTGCAATGTGCATTATATCGCAATTACGTCAATACTTCGACTAACGTATTTGTCTTCGCGTCTTTGTCCACGTCCGTCATTTTCCCAATCTATCATGTTATCGTCCGTTTTGCATTTTCGCGGCTTCACCATTAGTGGCAAGGCACGTGGCATTTCCGGCTCAGCGACCGGATTATGGCGCTGAGCGTCTGTCTCTGCACGCAACCAATACGCTGGTCCTTCGACAGATGACGTAGCGAGGCATGGTAGCGATAGCGCTGATGTAGCACGGTAGCAGGTATACGAGGGCCTAGACGGTCAGGTGTAACGGTGAAACTGGAGACAGAACGAAGCCGGGAAAGTGCCATTCGTCAGTGCCGTGGGCGTCACTGCACGTTACGTCTCAGTCGTCTGCCAAGTTTGTTTGCGTGTTCGTGCGTGTTTGCTTGTTGCGACCCACACAGAACGTCGTTGACTTAGACGGCCATGCATTCTACTCGAAGCTATAAGACCGGCCTTACTCGGTTAATTGTCCTGCGGCAAGCTTCTGTTGCTGCGCCTAGCCAAAAAAACAAGAAGCTCAGCAGGCGTTACAAAGAAACCGCAAAATGCTTTCTGTAGTTCGATTTTTTTCTAGCAGTTTAACGATATGACAATGTGCCAGTGCTTATTGTGCACGCACATTAATGGAAATGATGCTCATTAGTCGTTAATCGTCAAAATTAATTGCTTTGATTCGCATCCACGGTCCCCTAATAAAACGAGATTTGCATCACCTGCTGTAACTGCGCATATGCACTGTGTTCAAAACATCTTGAACATTATCGATCGTCACTCAACAAGGGTTATTCAATTTGGAAACAATTAATGGCCATTAAATGACTGTTCAATTTCCCACGTCACCTAACGTCTGTTTCTGCACTACATGAGAGAATCAAAAGAAGCGAAATATGCGTTAAAATAAACAGAAATACGCCAAAAACATCTTCAACATTATTGGTTGTAACTTGAAAAAAACATAAACAAATTTTAATAGTTCTTGGTGCGTATATTTTCGACAGAACTGGCCATCAAACAACCGCTCTATAATTCCCACCTCACCCAATGTCTGCTTCTGCACTACATAGAAAAAAAACTGTTGAAACTAGTTATCTCCTAACAGTTGAAACAAGTGAACTGCCAGACAGCATAAAATGTGTTTTAATAGCATGTAATTTTATTTTTCTATTAATAATAAACCACAGTTTAAACAAAGTAACAGCAGTGTGTCTGTTGCAGGAACGACTACATGTGGAAGCTGCTTGTTTCAGGCATTATTGACAAGTGTCGTTTTTTGCGGTGTGGGTGCGATGCAGAATGGCAGAATCGGCGATCAAGAAGTTTGAGATCCACCTGGAGCACGACATCGACGAGCAGTACCAGTATGAGCCGGGCGAGATGCTTCGTGGCGAGGTCCAGCTGACGACCGGTAAGGATATCATGGTCTGTAGCGTCGACGTGCAGATCCGCGGTGAGGCGACCGTCTCGTGGGACAACGAAAACTCGCCGGTCGGCCAGCAGTTCAGTGCTCGAGAGACCTACATCGACACAACCGTTAAGCTGCCGCTGACTGCCGACGCTGGTGGTCCGTCCACCGGGCAGCGACGACCTGCTGGCAGCGGGTCGGGGAAGAGCGACGCCGTCCCGTTCGGTCGCGGTGAACATTCCTTACCGCTGGAGATACCGCTGCCGTCGACGCTGCCGTCGTCTTTCATTGGCAAGTACGGCAGCATCACGTATGTCCTCAAGGCAACTCTACGCGAAGACAAGGTATTGTACAACGTGGTTCGTCGGTCTAGAGGGTTTCTGATACTCGTTACCTCACTGATTTGCTGCGGTGATCTTTCTGCTCTGATTTTTTTTTGTTTGCGAAAAGGCTTGCAGCAAAGTAGGTCGTAAGTTGCCGTCAGTTTGCTAATTATTATAACCCCTGAGTATCTACACTGTGTCCGGACACAGTGTATAGCCGCCATGAACATGCAGGCTCATGCCGGCTCGAGTCTTAAACAAGCAATCGTGCTACTAAATGTTTTACTATCCATGAACTGTACTTAATTAATAAATTTTTTGAGACTTAGTAGCCACAGAAGAAAAAAGTGAACTTTCCTACGGTTGTGCCATAAAAGAATCATAAACGTATTTAGGCTACTTTTTTTCTTGGTGTTATTGATATTGTTATCATTAATGGCCCTGGCAGACTTGACGTGAAACATTTAATTTTACTACGTAAAGTTAAGTTTTATAGGCGTATATTTCTTGAGTTATGTGCTGCATAAGTTGTTTTGTCCTTTGTTGTCGACTGGCAGCCTACATGACAGTTGCATTATGTCAGTTTTTACAGTTAATGCAGTTGAAAAAATTTATGTCGATTTTAGATCAAGAACGAACTGACTGCCGTTTTTATTTGTACATTTTCTGTCTGTCTGTCCGTCGGTTTTTGGTGTTTTTACTGTATTTTATCTTTCGTATATGTACTGCATTGCATCTGCTATTTGCGAATAAAGGTGCTCATTACCGTCGTCGTCGTGTGATCGTCACCAACATCATTATTTTTTTCAGTATGATGACAGCAGCTACCGGAATCCAAGTGATTTCAACTTTGTTGTGATTATGTCTGCCGCTGACTGTTAACATGCTGCTACAGGTGCCGGTATGTAGAGTTCAGCGGCGTTCAGCGCCTCTGTATTCTAGAACGTTATGGCGCTGTAGAAATTGTATTATTATGATGATGATTATTATTATGCGGATGAATACGGTACACATATGTCGTGTTGATTGCTACGCTGGTGGCAGCTGATGGGTCTAGGCACGACAATCACCAGTGAACCGTTTTTGGTGCTCCGGCGGCTTGATATCCGTGACGACGCGGCGCTACAGAAGTCAGTGCGCGTCAACCTGAGCCGACGCGTCGTCGACAAGTTTCTCGTCCTGTGCGGAGGCGCCATAGACGCCGTCTTCACTGTCGAGAAGACCGGACACCTGCCCGGAGACGACATCGTCATCGACGGCGAGGTCGAGAACAACAGTCGTCAGATGATAAAACTTATACAGGTTCGTCACCCCTCTCGGAAAAAATGCGCTAAAGTTTTTTTCCCAAAATAGTACAAAACGCCCATAAACAGAACGCATTTGAGATAGTTGAGCTTGCTCGCAAACCGGTAAAGACAATGAAATGATAAGATCCAGACTTCATTTCTCGTGCATACATCATGGTTTTCTTTGTCTTTTCAAACTCGTGATCTATTTAGATCGTTGCAGCCAGCCACGCTGTTGACTCGCAGTTGCCAGGTAGCCTAATTCTGTTTGTGCCATTACAGACGTCCGTGGTATGGTCTAGTTACATGAATCTCTGTAATGTTGTTGTTGCTGTGTTGTAAAGTCGTAACTTCGTTGTCGCATGTCGTTGCGTCTTCGTCTTCCCGGAGGTAGCATTATTGTCTTTAGGCTACCGCCCGGTTGTTGTTTATTGGCCACACGTGGACTGGCTTTCGCTTTACAACAGTAGGCCTATCCATGTCTGCTCTGTTTATCTGTCTGTATAATATCGCATCTCAGTAGCTGGAAGAATAAGAAAAGAAAACATTTTTGGGCGAAATCGTTTTCACAGCGCAAGCGATTCCGACTATAGCAACACATTTCTATGTAGCGTGGTCTGTCTGTCGTCTGTTGTTTGTTACATTCGTGAACTCTGCTTAAACCGTTGAATGGATTTTGATGCCATTTGATATTTACACATTATGCTAGATAGAAGTTCCTGTAGTGGTTCTAGCAAGTCAGTTATTAGCAAGTGAGTTGCTTTATCAATATTTTGTTATTCATATCTAGATTGTGTTTATTACTATATGTAAGAAATTATTGATAATCTTTTATTCACGGTAAATTTATAGCGCAGTCGGAACGACAGGTAGTCCAATGTCACCCAGCAGAACTATTTTTTGATTTTTTATTTACTATTTTTAGTAAACATGGCTTTAACTGAAACTTTTTGTCACGGTCTGTGGCTGGTAATGTTCCGCAGGCGTCGTTGGTACTGAACAGCACGTTCCACGCCAGAAACCGAAGTCGTCATTACACGCAAGTGGTCACAAAGAAGTCCGACACGACCGAAGTGGAACCTGGCGAGACACGCAGCTGGACGTCGGTCCGAATCGGTGTTCCTCCGTACATCCCAGAGTCCAGACTCGACGGTTGTGACATGATTGACATTGCCTACGAGCTACAGGTCTGCACAGAATAATAATTTTTTACAGATTGCTAACGATTAAGAAAATTTAAAAAGCCAACTTTTACATATAGTTTACTAAAACATGGCACCTAGATCTTGCACTGAGTGGGCTATGGAGACAAAACTGTATCAAGGGATGAGTAACTTTCAGCAGTGAGCGACAAAAGATTACTAACGTTAATGAATATGGCAGAGAATAGAATGCCTAAGAGAATGTGCGCATTGTGTGTTATATTCGGTTGCTACGTTTTAGTTGTGTATAGTAAATTACGTTTTCTGTCACGAATGAACATAGTGGGCCGTTGTGCAATAGCTTCTGCTTTGTGTAATGGCGCTACCTAGCTACCTAGCAACAAATAGAAATTTTGTTTCTTATAGCACAGTCTTTCTGTGCGACCTGACTGAATATAATACACGTTTTAGTGACGATCGTCACAATGTTTTGTTACGAGGTTTAATTGAATTGCATACTGACGTTGTAAGTTTTTAGTCTGTAGTCCGAGTGTAGTTGTAGGTGCAAATTTGAGCAACCCTGGAACGATTAGAATTATTAGAACATCGGGCACCTGTCATTCGGTGTGGGATGGTTCCCATGCAGTTCGATTACTTGTGCTATGTATATGCAACGACTGGAAAACCAAACAAGAAATTTGAGCAAAGCTTACGAGACGCGCGAAAGCTTATAGCAGTTTCTGTTAGCAGGTAATCTTAGACTATCTCCATCCATTTCGTCGTAATTCACTCTTTTGCAGCCAAAAATCGCTAAAAAATCACGTCAAACCAATATTTTTAGGGTTCAAGGTCATTCAAGGTTATCGATGTTATCGACGTAAGAAGCTCCTCATCAGTGCTTGTTATGATAAGCAGCATGGCTGTGTCTATTTGCAACCATTTACACGCTAGACAAGCCAACAGAGTATAAATAACCACTTTTTACAGGGGTACCTCTCGTTGACACCCATGTGCGCAGGCCTGCTTGAATCTAAAGGGTCCGGACTTGGACTGCTAAAATCTACGTTCCATGCTAAAAAATTTCATATGCAGGTTGTCTTGGTCTATCTCCAGCCATTTTGGCGCAATTCACTCTTGAAATGCGTGTCGCAGCGCAAAATTGCGCAAAAAATTCACTAAAACCCCTTTTTGGAAGGTTCAAGGTCATTCAAGGTCATCGATGTTAATAATTTTAAAAACCCTGTCATTAGTGCTTGTTATGAGAAGCAGCACGTCTGTGCCTATCTGTCGCGTTTAACCCTTAAGCTCTTGTGAGGTGTGGTATATGTGATTTTGTAAGCGTGGGCCGGTCCTAATGAGGCTGGTACATCAAGACAATTTTTATAATGTAAAACACAAAATATAACTTCAAGAATACAAACATCAAGCTATTTACAGCCGGCAAAAAAAGAGAAAAAAAAGAAACACATAAAAAACGAACGGTACGCAGTTCGGCGCCTCCGGAGTTCACGACGGCTACAGCAGCAGCTTCACAGCAACTCTTGGCTGTTAAATTGCGAAGGGCTACGGCATGTGGGAATCGTGACGTATGATCGAGAAAGACGAAACAATAATTGTACTCGGTCTTGTGACTGAACAATGGCCCGAGTGCGTCGACGTAAAAATGATTGAAAACCGGTTCGACTGAAACCACGCCCCCTACGATCGGCACCCTATCGCGATACGTGACCGGGGCACGTCTTTGACACACCTCGCAGCAGCGACAATGTTCGATTACGTCTTTGACTACCGAGGGCCAAGTAAA
>Ga0056128_1009710_pt1 | contig 12048 bp, 7 predicted proteins | sample WorMetLIZISLAND2_FD_71113 | JGI IMG/M metagenome (GOLD analysis project Ga0056128, IMG submission 71113) | Marine gutless worms symbiont microbial communities from Max Planck institute for Marine Microbiology, Germany - Olavius geniculatus... ...
ATTTTTGGCTGCAAAAGAGTGAATTACGACGAAATGGATGGAGATAGACTAAGATTACCTGCGAACAGGAACTGCTATAGGCTTTCGCGCGTCTCGTGAGCTTTGCTCAAATTTCTTGTTCTATTACGTTTATACTCCGTTTACACTATAAAGCTGGCTTATCGAGCCAGCTCGTTAAACCAGGTAAATAAATGCCTGCAATATCATCAAACATGTCTGATAATTCAAGCAGTCTTGAAACTGCTTCGACAAACATTCATCGAGCACACATTAGGCCTAAGCACTCGTCAATCCAGTTCGATCGGTGTTTGTCGTTTGGTCGATGAGTGCTTCACGAACTATGGCATTGCAATCTGTAGTTCAATACACATGAACACGCTTGACGACTGCTTAATGCGTATTTGATAAGCGTTTGTCGAGTTTGTCGAGTATGCAGTACAAGCTTATACCACTCCAGACAGTGCGGTATTGTACCTTAACCACGCTTAGATCGCATACATTACACTGTCGTTTGCTTTATGAGGCACGACTGCAGCTGAAGGTTGTGCAAACAGTACAGTGCGAGCTGAGTGCAGTTTAAATCGATCGTGAAAACTCAAGAACCAAGCTACACGTAGCGGATTGTATCGAATCCCGGATACAAGGCCACCGGACAAAAGGCCACCAAACTGGTTTTTCACTATGCGTAGGTTAACTCGCCAAACTAATGAACCCAATTTCCACGACTTTTATGCAAAAACATTGTCTCATGTTGTATCTGAACTTTTCGCGTGCGACGTTATGCCGGTGACACTTTAAACAGAAAAAAATACAGAAAAATGGGTTCAATAAAATACAGCAACAAAAAATGTCAGTTTATCCCACAGTGTGGCGACTTGAGTCATATTTTCAGAAGGATGTGCACTTTATTTGCAAGTAGAATTCTACTGAAAAACCGGCTTGGTGACCTTTTGTCCGTACACCGATTGTATCTGACTTAGGTCTATACAGCAATCAAACGGCATAGGCTAATAACGCGCTTTGCCTATCGCGTAGGCCTATCTGGGAGGGCCAAGCTTCATTATATTCCCAGTGTGCACAGCTATGTAAGTTTGTAAAGCGCCATTGGGGTTGGCTGACACCTGCGTGACGTGGTAGCATAGGCTAGGCCTATATGATGTACGGACGTTCTAACAATAGCCTGCAAAGTAGGCATACGTCATTAATATTCAGGACGGTCCAGAAAAATGACACAAAGTTTACGGCACTGTAATTTTGCAACCGTACGTCACAGTGGTTTTCATTTTTCAGCAAAATGCTTAAAAAGAAATTGCTTAAATGACACATTATTGCTTAAATAATAACAGAATGCCAAAAACGACTGTTGTCTGTTGTTCATTCTTGTAATGGACACATCGAGCACCGTTTCTTTCAACTCTGGACAATGGGCTTCGCGTAAACTTTGTTTCTGTCACGAACTTGCCTTAAAAATGCAGTGGTTAATATTGTTTTCAAAGGTTCACTTGCCAGTAACAATACGAAGAATAAGCTTACATGTGTTCATTTGCTTTATTCAGACACCGGTTTGAATAGGTCAGTTAAATATTCTTTGTTTTGTAGTTGGCAAGTCAACTATCCAAAACAGTACATCTTTGTTCTTCAAGCCAAGTTCGTAATAAAAGTGCCAAACCAATTTTACAGATTGATAAAAAGAAACAGTGCTCAATGTGTCCATCACAAGAACAAACAACCGACCATAGTCGTTGGAACCACTGTTCAATAGCACCATCAATTAGTTCTTGACTGATCGTGTTCCAGCAACTGTTCAAAACTTGCTTTAAATGATCAGCATTCTTAGTCTTCTGACGCATGCATCTTCTGTTGTTCATTTTTGTTGCGAACACATCGAACACCGTTTCTCTTAACTCTGGACAATGGGCTTCGCGGGAACTTTGTTTCTGTCACGAACTTGCCCTAAAGATGCAGTGGTTAATATTTTTTTTTCAAAGAGTTCACTACCAGTAACAACACGAAAAATGCATGCATTTATTTGCCGTATACAGACACTGGTCTTTGTCACATATAAGCAATTTTGTTTGAACATTTTGCTGAAAACCGCATAACTCTGTGACTACATGTACGGTTGCGAAAGTGCAAAATTGTGGTGCCGTAAACTTTGTACCATTTTTTTTTCTGGACCACTCTGTAAAAGTTAGTAGGCCTACGGGTAATAGCTCAGCCACCTGGCGTGACGGTTGAACTGGAGACGAAAAGCCGTCGTATTGCGTTTAAACGTTTATTAAAGGTTTACTAGTTTCGTTTAAACGTATAGCAAATTGAACGATACGTGCATCTATAGGCCTATATACAGCTAATATTTAAAGAACAAGGCAAAGCCTCTGTTTGCGATGTGAATATTGCATATACGTCTGCAAGTGCCGGAGGTGGATGCTATTGACGCTGCAGGCCATTTCTGTAATAAGCCCACGGCCACGAAGTGGACGAAAAATTCATACGCGTAAGTATTTTGCATTGCACATAAACGACTGCGAATGTTGCCATGAGATGTGCTTTTGGAAGCCCCAAAATGCATTAATATGCTAAAGGAGTTTCCAGTGTTCCTCACGCTCTCTAACTCGATTTTTTGGAAAGACGACCCGGATGAAGAGAAAGGAAGGGGAGAGAAAAGGAACGGGAAGAAAGAGGAAACGGAAGAGCCTCAAGAGTGGAGTACCCAACGATAGATTCCTGGCTACGTCTGTGCTTGTATGTAGCCCAAGATAAACTTTATTACGTTCACGTGATTCATGTAAAAACTATTAAGTTTATATATAACATAGGCCTAATGGTAACATTGTTACTTTGTAGTGCATAAGTATATAAAAGTGAAAAAGTCCTTTATATTATCACCATTCTATAATCATGTCAGTACTTTCTTATGTAAGTTACCGCGTCCAGCAAAAGGTGGTCTTGAATGCCAAGAAGAAAATAGACCCATTTCTGGGCAGTAGCACCTAGCCTAATTTGATCTTAACCGGATCCTGGTGACTGCTGAAGTAATTACGTAATGGAAGCTTAGTCTACTGATCGTCGCAACAGACTCGAGACGTCGCGAACTGCTGCTGCTGCACTGTTGCTGCTGCTGTTGCTTGGTGCAACGTCCCGTGTGTCACGAGAGAACGGTTTCTCACAGTGCGTACACGATCACCTGCAGCGGATCGGTTGTGAACATGTCCACTGTCCAGTGGCGAATCAGTTGGCCGAAGATTGCTAGTCGTCGTCGTTGGTGGATTTAGGCTACGTTAGCCGAATGGTAGGTTATTTCAGATCAGGTACTAACGGCAAAACTGCGCGCAGTTGTAGCCCTGAATTCATGCAGAGTTTTGTACATTACTAATGTCAGATTTATGTGGGGTCCCACATTTATCTTTTGAACAGGGCCCAGTCAGGTTTAAGTCCCCCCCTGTATAGTTGTTCACACATATCTGCCTCTGTCACCAAGCAGTATAATTTGGTACCAGTCAAAGGGCGGTGACGCTCTGCGGCTGGGAAGGTAACCGTAGGTCTGGCGTCGCACTGGCCATGCGTCACGGACTCAAGTGGTTTATCCACCCACGGGCTCAAAGGCCTAAGGAAGAGAAATGAGCACCCCGCCGACGCCCCAGTTGGGGTATGGCACCTTTACCTTTACCTATATAGTTAAGTACGGTAACCGGGCGTTTCTGAAGCGAGTGTTCAGTTCCAGGAAGGGGGACACGAGAAGCAATCGCACATTTCTTCTCAAATTTCAAACTGTCGGAGACTAAGCTTATTCGAACTGCGCATCAGAGTCAACTTTCCATTCTTTTCCCCTCTCTTCCTTCTTTTGCCTCCATTTTCATTTCCCCTCCCTTTCTTTTCCTTTTCTTTTCTTTCTTTTCTTCAGGCCTATATTTCCCGCCACAGAGCGGCCACCTTAAAACCAGCTAAGAGGTTTGGGGACCTGTGGGAGCGCCGTAAGCTCTCCCAGCAGAGCCAGCGGTCCGTAGTCGAATCCGCTGCATTGTATACTTGCAAAACGCATTTGTTGATGGGTTGGTGACATGTTGGTCGGACGCAGTTGAGCTTCGTGAAAATCTGAGTCCGTGTAGGCTACGCAGGCCTACTTCATTAGTGGTTAAACCACACTCAGGTCGCACTGGTACAGCAGCTGCTCTCGCAACTTTTGGCTGCAGTCGTGCGTTATAACTCGCAGAGCAAGCGACAGTGCAGTCTATGCGATCTCAGCGAGGTCTAAGTGCAATATCGCACTGTCTGGAGTGGTATAAGCTCGATTTGCAGCATATTCCAGTGGTGCTGTAGGCCTAACTAATACAAAAACAAATCGAGATACTGTCAGTCGAGATGCGGAAAGCGCCATAATGACCGAAACGACAAAAGCGTCAAGGGGTGAGAAATGGAAAGGTATAAATGAGGAAGAGGTATCACCTTCCATCAGACTAGAGATCTGACGAGCGCCGTTGGCTATCTCAAGCGGGGTCGGGGGCGGTGCTCCGGCCGAAAACTAGTTTTAGTACATTTTGAGCTTGAGAAATTTGCCTGATCCGTACCAATTTGGTATTTTTGTAGAATGCTGAGAACCGCGCAAATGCACATCGTACTGCCAACAAGAACTGTCGGTACATCGTAGCGTCCACAAAATAAGTGCCGATAAGCCGCTGCGGAGAGTATTGCTTCATAGGTCAAGCCCTGACTGAGCCAGAAGTATACTTGTTGACGTCCTGACAGACACTGCTGTTGCTGCTGCTACAGCTGATGCTGCTGCTGCTGATGATGATCGTGATAGTAATGAAACACACAAGTGGCGGTTCTGCAATGATGCTAATGATGCTATGGCTTCTGTCGCTCTATCTCGCTCGTACGTTGTTCAAGTCAGACGTCGTAGATATAGGCCTAACAAACATTTATATACGTTTATTTTATTTTATTTTTTTTTACTTTAATATGTTATAAACACTTGCGACAAACGCGCAAGAACAATAACGTAGGAAAACAGTAAAGAAAAAACTACAAACATTACTAAGGTAGACAAAAGGAACACAGAAAATACATGCTAAACATAGGAAAAGAATGAAAGAAAAAAAACTGGAAACATTACTAAGGGAAACAAAAGAAATACAGAAAATGCATGACAAACAGACTACAAATAAACAAACTAATAACAGTTGCTAAATAAAATTCTATTAATAAATGTCCGTTTGTGCAGTTCAGATATTTACTTAACTTCGTTTTACCACAGCTAGTTTTTAATTTTTTTCATTTCTACATCTCTAGGATGTTTAATAAGCGCCAGCGATTTCGACTATGCTTCTACATTTCTCCGTAGCGTGGTCTGTCTGTCTGTCTGCCGATTGTTTGTCACATTCGTACATCCTGCTTAAACTGTTTGACGGATTTAGATGCCATTTGGCAGTTTGTTTACTTGTGGGGTCCAATGACAACATTTTAAAAAATGAGACGGGGTCTCTGGTTTCGAGGAGAAGTCAGGGCCGTATTCAGGCATGGGCAACATGGGCAGCTGCCCAGAGCCCGCCGTAAAAAGGCCTCAAACCTCTTCAGTCAAAACATGCATTTGTTTCCGACGTACGAAAAGATGATTTGTGATTCACCAGGTGGCAGCATTGATCAGCGATTTCGCCTTTTACCAGATTACTTTGGCGCTTGTTAATTAAACATTTATAAACTGTTGTAATTTTTTTTCTTTCAGTGCAAACGCGCATTAGTTTTTATGTTTTCTTTAGCCTGTATCACATTCATGCTTTGTAGGTACGGAGGGCGGACCGCACAAGGACGCTTTGTTGAACCGCCTGTTCGCTGAAAACAAGTACCACGTTACGTCACGTCCCGTTGCTGACGATAGTGACAATGTCACGCTCATATTTGGTGCAAATCTCGTCCAGATATTTGAACTGGTAAGACATAACGTTGTCGCACAACCAGTGGCGTCGTTTTTTTTGTTCCAACAATACAAAATTTGTTCTAGAAAGTCTCCCATTTGGAGAGGTTTAAGGCCGGATTAACACTCCGAACACCCATAACAACCTCTGTAGGATATTTGCAGCGGTATGTGGGAAAATTGCAATGTCTCATTCTTTACTTCCTTAACCCACGACGCCGGCGCTGAATATCAGATACGCTGAAGTTGGGGAGAAAATCAGCGATTATCTTTCTTGTTTTTTTCTCCCTTTTGTCCTTATTTTCTTTTTCACTCCCTCAGTGTCGTCCGTCGTCTTTCTCTTTTGTACGGCATCTCTTGGCCACAATACATAACGTTACGTACACAGACGACAAGACAGACGTACGACACGTTGTATACGGTCCGATAAAAAATGTTCAATGGCGAGGTTATAAAATATTACGATTGTGATTGCCAACGTTTACTTCATTTATTTTATTAATCTGTTGGTTTGTTACCGACAAATTTGGCTGAAATTTTCAGGGAATGTTAGATTTGGCCCACCGACCGTCGGAATGCACGACGATTGGATTCTGTTTGCAAAGGGTGCTGCCAACCGGCGGACACGACGGAAAAATTGTCATAGCGTTTGCGGAGTTTGGTTTACGCTGTCCAGTGCCCTTTTAGTTACAACTACGCCAACAACGCCGCAACGCCAGGGATAGCCCATAATGTAGCGGTGCCATATCGACATTGCGTACACACAGCAACATTACTCGCAATCTACAGTGCTCTGTCGGTCCATCGGTCACCCATGTTATTAACTCTGTCTGCCGCTCTGCACTATAACCGCCATATGCACGTAGTATTTACACGTAATGCTATTATGCGGACGCGTCATATAATAGGCCACATTACTGGTGTATTTTGTCCGTCTGTCTGTCTGTTCGTTCCCTACGATGTTAGTAAGCTTGCGCAAGCGGTGAAAATATGTAATAAATGCTATATTTTATATGCTCTCGGCGGCGAAATATGTCTGCATGCTTGCAGACACTGCTGTTGTCTGTAGACACTGTAGTTATCACTACTTTTTTCATAGTTTTTTTTATTGATCTCAAGCTTCTAGCGCTCGTATAGCCATCTGTTTGTAGACTTTTTTGATAATTTACGTTTAACACACTATCAAATAGTGACTTGCGTCAAGATCGTTATTGAAAATTTTTTCCCCGAAGTTTATAAAATGTTGCCGGAAATGGAAGACCGAGGACAACATTTTACAAAGGAAAAAAATTCAATAATGATCGATGACGCCAGTTGCTGTTTGTTTTGTTGTACTTCAGTGCAAAATGTGTGCTATTTTACGCCCCCTTTGAATAAAGTAAACAAACAACATGGTTGTCTGCTGATATTGTACGACGTACGGTTTAGCCACAGTAATGAGTTCGGCGTCGGCATGGTCATAAACGTCTTGAATATTAATGAGGCGTGACCTGTCAAAAAATAACTTTAATATTGCGGGCAACATTAATGACTTTACTGCGCGGATTCTGTTTGGGGGCCTTTACGCAAGGAATTTTTTTTCGAGGCTGCTTTTATTTGTTCAGGATTTCGTAACGACTAAATTCGTTAAAGGTTAAAGGTTGAAAGTCAAAAGGTGCGTATTGTCCTTCGCGGTCATCGTGAAAACAAATCTTAAAGCTGCTGAGCGTCACGTCACCTGACATATGCGATCTCACAGATGACCGCGCCCCGCCAATTTACTTTAGCCAAACAGGCCGGTAATCAGTTTACCTATCCCGGAGGGATGGAAGGCTGAGTTGACCTTGCTGGTTGTTATATGCCAAGATAGTTTGCAGACAGTCACCTATTAACCACTTGATAGCGACCCAACTACGAGTCGAACCAGAGATGGAAACGGGTCACGGGTCACCGGGTCAACGATATTGGTACGGTCGGGTCGGGTCGGGTCGGATCTCGTGTCTAAGTTTTTTTTAGACTAGACCCGGTGTAGTGACCCGGTTATCGGAAGATCAGCAGACTCATCCATTGTATGGCAGTTAGTTCTCTTACTCTCGGTTTTTACGCGCGAAAGCAGCTACTGCTTTCAGCGCGTCTTAGCCATCGCAATTCTGTCCATCCGTCCGTCCGTTTGTCCGTCCGTCTGTCCGTCTGTCACTCGGGTGGATCAGTCAAAAACGGTGCAAGCTGGAATTACAAAATTTTCACAGTCGGCTGCCCGGAAGATTCTAGTTTTAGGAACCGCAAAAAGCTTTTCCATAAATTCGAAGGTCACCCCGAACGAGGGCGCTAGATGAGAGGGGGTGGGCAAAATTTGCGATTTTTGGCTAATAAGTCGCTGTATCTCAGTAACGGTGCGAGATAGGGCCTAGATTACTACAAATCACTAGTAGGAAGTCGTACACTGGCTCTCAATTGGCGCCGAATTCAATGACCTTAAATGACCCTGAACGCCAAAATAGGGGGTTTTATGGATTTTTTGGGCGATTTCGGGCTGCGACACAGATCTACATCATTCACAAGGTGGCGCCACGGAACTATCGTTCGATCCAGATAGAGAATTTGATATTTGTATATTGGCTTAGCGTGAACACCTCAATTTTCAGCTAAACTACTGAACCGGAACTGCTATAGGCTTTCGGGCGTCTCGTGAGCATTAGCTCAAATTTCTTGTCTTACCGATAAGGATATCGTAGCGACACAATGGCGGCGTTGTTAGAAGCGATCATAAAGCTGTAAGCAAGTGTCATTGACGTCGTGTGGGCGTGTGTTAATTGCATCCGTGCAAGCAATCACTCCAGCCTCTGTATCAGTTTTATTGCACTGCACGCTACCGTCTTCAATCGACCCTTTCACGGTGCAGTGAGACGCTGATGCTAACGACCCTCAAACTGGCGGCGTTCAGAAGTGGAAACAACAATGAACGCAGTCGGTGACCTTGGCAAGTAGGCTACAATACATACGATTATGAACACAAGTCGTCGTTTTATACAGAATTGGCACAATATGAATCTCTTGAATCTCTTGCTGTCCCGTAGGCTATAGAACAGCTGGTCGTGAGTTAGAATCTGTGTTTGATCCGCTCGTTTGGTGGAGACAGATTGATCAGTCGTCAGTTTTTACGCGCCAAAAAAACTACTGCGTTCAGCGCGTCTTAGCCATCGCAATTCTGTCTGTACGTCTGTCACACGGGTGGATCAGTCAAAAACGATGCAAGCTAGGATTATCAAATCTTCACCGTCGGCTGCCTGGAAGACCCTAGTTTCAGGAACCGTAAAGCTTTTCCATAAGTTCGAAGGGGGTCACCCCGAACGAGGGCGCTAAATGAGATAAGGTGGAAAAAATTTGTGATTTTTAGTCAATAAGTCGCGGTATCTCAATAACGATGCGAGACAGGGCTTAGGTTACTATTAATCACTAATAAGAAGTTGTACACTGGCTCTCGATTGCCACCGAATTCAATGACCTTGGATGAACTTGAACGTTAAAATAGGGGTTTTAATGGATTTTTTTAGCGATTTTGGGCTGTGAGACACATTTCAAGAGCGAATTGCGCCGAAACCAATTGAGATAGACATGGATAAGCTGCTTATGAAATTTTCACCATTCAACATAGATTTCGACAGTTTAAGTCTTGATTTTCTAGGTTCAAGGAAACCTGCGCACGAAGGCATCAAAAAGCTGTACCCCCGTAAAATTCGCAACGAAATGGCTGGAGATAGACTGACAGTTTGCGAACAGAAACTGCTATAGGCTTTCGCGCGTCTCGTGAGCATTAGCTCAAATTTCTTGTCACTGCTGTTGCAGCGGGTCAAACAATTTGCGCATCACAATGCCAGTCATGTCAGCTCAACAGTCATCACTGCTAGTTGCTGAAGCTCTGAAGAAGAACTTGAGCAATTGCGATTAGCCCTGTAAGCGAATAGCGCTGTACATGACATATTAAGCCGTTTGCATGATCGTCAAGAAATTTCGATTAGCCTAGATGAACTGTGCGATTTACCGATATAATAAAGTATAATCAGAGCTGAAGTTTTACGATCGTCATGATCGTCGTGAATAAATCATTAAATTATCGTTGCTATTATTATTATTATTATTGGACATTATACACATGTGTAGAGTTTTCAATTTATCCGGGTCGGATCGGGTCGCCTGGTCACCGGATCAATTGCTACCGGGTCGGGTCAGGTCACGGGTCAATTTGTTTGACCCGGTTCCATCTCTGAGTCGAACCCACAACCTCTTAAGCCTAAGTCCAACGTTTTAACCGTACGCCTCAAAGTCACACGTTGTTCAACTTGCTCTGTTGTCGTCTGTATGCTATACATAGGACATGAAGAGAGAATTGATACGCACATGTCTTTGGCTTAAATATGTAAGTATACAGTATTTACATCTTTTATAGACTTTCCTCGTCGTGATGATAATTAATAGGCTGAGAAATTTTCGACGTTGACAACAGGCCCTTGAGAACTGTTTTACATAAAGAAACTTTTTACGCAAGACACGTCGGTAGAAAAAGTGATTTTGTGTTCGTTGTCTCAGTACGTTGAAAACTATTCGTTAGAAACTAAAACTAGTGTAACACAACACAATTCGTTCTTTTCTCATTTTGGAAACAATATTTTTTTCTGACTGGCAATTAAGCCGTTTTGTGGCCAAGAGCGTCTATCTCTTTAAACCCTTGTGTCAAGTTTCTCTATTTCTTCTTCCTCTCCCTTTTGTCGTATTTTTTATATTTTTTTATTTTTGTTTTTTTTTTCCGGTTGACTTTACCGCGTTTTCTGCTAAAATCCCGCTCTTGTCAGGAAACCAATGTTCTGCCTTTCTTTGCGTCGGGGTCGTCGATTTTGGGACATTTCGGTATGGACCTGAAAAATACACTCAGGAAAAGGTTAAAGCCGCTAGAGAGAACGTTGATATTGCGTGCAGTGCGAACTTACGTTTTAAAATTATTATTCCAGCTTCTTCTGGAGGGCTGAAAACTTTGCTCGCATACAATGTAATGACGGAACATTTTTTCATGGTTTATAAAAGTTAGGTTCCACAGTCGATATTCAACATTTAACATTTAACATGTATGTCGAAAATTTTTGCCGTTGGAATATGCTGGGCCTATTTTGGGCGCGTTTGGCGCCAATTTTCGACATATCGGAAGTGGAATCCTTTTACAGTGCGCTCGGGCGTGTCCTGTTCGGAGATACACACTTATTCACAAAACTATAAAAAGTGGGCCAAAGTATTTTCAAGAAACGCCACACAATTTTGCCGTTGGATTATGCTAGGCCTATTTTTGGCCGCGTTTGGTGCCAATTTTCGACATACCGGAAGTGGAATTAGAGTCCAGTTTTTTTATGCCGATGCGTGCTTTGCGCGAAGATGCACACTTAAGGTGGGTCGTTGTTAGTACGAACTGCGATGCGAATGTTGATTGTTGAAGTCGAATGCGGGACCTAACTTCACACACGGCCTACACGTAGGCTATCTAAACGAAGACACGTCGGCAGAAAAAGTGATTTTGTGTTCGTTGTCTCAGTACGTTGAAAACTATTCGTTAAAAACCAAAACTAGCGTAGCACAACACAATTCGTTTTTTTCTCATTTTGGAAACAAAATATGGCACCTAACTTCACGCACGTGGTTTATATACACGTACCTGAACGCCCCTTGCTGTGGCGATGCTTAAATTGTGTAGGAATGGTACGATTACAAGTTGAATTGGAACGAGAGTGAGTTCGGTGGCCTAAAACGCATCGTTCTGCCTTCTTCAATGATCTGGACTCCCGACATCATGCTTTATAACAGGTACGGTACGTCATACGGCTAATAGTGATGGGCACTGTGCCACTGTATAGCGTAACGCTGAGAATGTTGGCCTTACGATAAAGAGGTCGTGGTGTGGACTGACGGTCAGGTTTTTGCATGCTTGCCGTGGATATGGATATCCATGGATATATCACAGGCTCGCGGTAGCGCCAGCCCTGTTGTAAAGATGACCAGCCATTTCAATGGGAAACTCCAAAATTTGACCCCTCGTATTTCCCAAACCCCTTAATTTTCCCACACCAAAATTGGCACAAATGATTACGTCCAGCATATCTCCTGATGTGCAA
>Ga0056128_1009712_pt1 | contig 12046 bp, 5 predicted proteins | sample WorMetLIZISLAND2_FD_71113 | JGI IMG/M metagenome (GOLD analysis project Ga0056128, IMG submission 71113) | Marine gutless worms symbiont microbial communities from Max Planck institute for Marine Microbiology, Germany - Olavius geniculatus... ...
CAAACATTGTTGAATTTTGCAATTCTTGCTGGAAAATGGCAAAAAACGCACCTTTTCATATAAAGTCGCCTGTAAAAAATTTTCATGGTCGGGCCAAAGGGGGGCATCGCACCGTGCCCCCCTAAATACGCCACTGTGTGCAGAGTTTAGGAGCTCGCACAGGGATCTTTTCCCCTCGATACGCCACTCTAGGGATCCACACAGGTTTCCCAATCTATCAAACTCCACATTTAGGGTCTACACAAGCGAATTAGCCATACAAACGGCCATAAAGCCTAGGCATTTACACATACCATACACACCAGACCATTATGGTCAGCACCAAACCAACAACTGTAGTCAAACAGCTCGTTTCGCGCCCACACTGAACGACGCATGACGCATGCACTACCCACTATGAACTCATTGTTGTCAATGGTCAAACTACGACTTCTGCATTTCACAAGGTAGTTTGCGACAACCTTAAGGCGATTTGGCCAAAACTACAGATATTTGCGTTTAGTTTCTTTTTAATGTCGCGTGCCAAAAATTATTAAAATCGCCCAATGTTTCACGGAACTATTGAAAAAATAAAAGTGGCACTTTTTATGGACCGCGGTGTCGAGGGTAATAGTGTTTTTGCATAGTTCAACTGCCAGCGGCAATAACAAAGAACATTTAATTGCTGTATTCAAATACTGATTTTAGTCACATAAAGAATATCTTTCGGAACATTTTGCTGAAAACCACATGACTCTATGACGTACGGTTGCAAAATTATGGTGTCATTAACTTTGTGCCGTTTTTGGACCACCCCTGTGCCTGTACCACTCAGCATCAGGCCTGTGCTTGTGTGTCTAAACACTCAGGCAAGCAGCAAAGACCGTCGTAAAATGCTGATTAATGCTGCTCGGCTTGCGTTTGGCGTCTTGTAATTACGCGGTGTAGCAGAAAATCAGGACGGCAATCGCGCCATATATAACGATTAACGACCTATAAGCAGAAGCGACTCGAAGCAAGCGCCAGGCACGATATGCGCAACGCTTCGGAAGCCATAACACCAAGTTATTTCGTTGCCGGACAAGCGATCCGATTCAATTAGGGTCACATTGTTCCGCCGAACGCGCCCAGTGTCCGGAGCGACCCAGGCCGAACGAGCGGAAAATCGATACCCATACAGAGATGCACGGAACTGTAAAATAATCCGACGATCCGATAACCGTTACTTGATATCAGCGTATATGCCTTTTTCGCAACTTATCACTTCGACACAATTATTACATGTGCGCCACAGTCGCCAAAAACCGCTGTAAATATTTGTCCACGAAAAATGGAAATATTTAGACCTATAGGGTGCTGCAGAAACAGGGACCAACTGCGGAAAATTTCTAATCGGTTTAAAATGCACTACCGAGCACTTTATTTTCCCCAACGATGACGGCATGATCGTTTACACCTTGCTAAACATATTAAGTATTAGGCTACGCGGTAAGGTGCCAACACTGGTTAACTTACGGTTTAGTAACAGTAGTTTACGGTTTATAATGCGGCTCGGTGACTTGGAATTCGCTGCCTGACATCCTCCTAGTAACCGAGAACTGAGTCGGAACACTTTCAGACGTCAGCTGAAGACATGTATACTTTTGCAAAATATTGTGGGAAAAATGCACGAAGCTCATTTAAGATTTTTTGCGCCCTATAAATTGACACTTTACTTTACTTACTTGCTACTCACTATGCTATAAACCGCGGGGTTGTGACATGTTGTGTGTCTATAGTCGGAAGGTTCGATAGTTTTCATTAAACCTAATCCTAACTCTAACCCCAATTGAGAAGAAATCTGGAGATTGAGTGAACGTCTGTAGAAGTGTGTTATATAGGAAAAACAGATAAAACTTCTGAACTATCGAACCTTTAGATTATCGAGCTGGCCCGGCCCCAAACCGCGGCGGTATCGACGGATGCCGGTAATCGGGCGCATCACCGAGCGCCGGCAGGTTATCTAAACACGCGTTGGCTGATGTGAATAGACTGTCGACGGGGGCTAGGGGACTGGGCCTAGACCTCGGAGACTGGAAGTGCATGATACTCATCGTCTGACGTTGTTGATCTACCTCTTCATTTATTCCACGTAGGCTACACGTCCCTCCCTTCCGACAGCCGTATATTGAACGGTGGCGTCCGGACAGCAGCAACGTTTGACCGATGAATCGCGACTAAATAGGCACCGGCGGCGAATTTCGTCTTTTTTCCGTCTTTTGTGATCTTTAACTGCGCGTCGTCCTTTGATGGGCTCTGCGACGTGGACAATCCAATCCGTTTCCATTCATCTGCACTAAGACTATCAATCAACCAGCGCCAGTCGTATTGTATACGCGGACGGATATTATTCAGTTTAGCCACCGGTCTTTTCTGTAAAACGCACAACACTGTACACTGTCTCTTGTTAAGACAGTGAACTATAATTCATTAGGAAACAGCCAACAGTATACTGTAAGGCTGTACATCACCTCAGTGCAAATTATAATATGTACACTGTATGCTGCGCACATGAATACAATTACGAACAAATAAACAAATAAACAAACAGACAGAAAAAAAGACGGACGCGAAAAAATCTTCTTACTTCGGCCCATTATCGTCCTGTTCGGCTGTTGTAGAGAATTCTGTTTATAGTTTAGTATCTTCCATCCATCGGTTCTTGGCATTCTCGGTCGCTTGCAGCACGTCTGCTTGGAAAGACGCTAACATTATGATATCGTGCAAATAAATTATTCAAAGTTTTTATGGCCACCAGGTAGCCCATAAATCCAATAACGACAAACATCTCTGACCTACGACATATTGTGGAACTCACTTCTCGACTGTCTAAAGAAGCATCAGATCCAGGAAAACACAGTTTGCAACTGTCCTTTGCTCTCTCACCTTTAACGTATCTTCTTCACTTATTAGACATTTTCACTCCTCACTCCGTTCACGCCATTTATCCCAAGTTGTGATTTTGTTGCAATTTGAACATTAATTGGCAGTCGACACTAGCTCCAACAGTAATGCTGCAGATATCGTGGCATTACGGTAGACTTTCTATCACAGTGTCACTTCTTATCCCCAAACCGTCAATTGGACCGCCCAAGGCGTCGCATCGAAGACCATTCCATCAACGAGCGTCAGTCCGCAGGTCCTTCGTGAGAAAGTCACTTAATTCAACGTAAGCTGGACGACGGCGGAGGGAGATAAATGACGCAAAACGCTATCAGTCAGTCGATCGATAGGACGGACTTACTCCGCAGTCGTCTTAGTTCCACAATCTATCTTCTGTCCCTCCTTCGCTCTCTGCACTCTGCAGTCTAGCTATGTACAAAAAAACTACGAATAAAATAAAGCTACATATAATGGAAAAACGTGAATAGTAAAAGGCACAAAGCCAGCAGCAGATGAAAAAAAACATACGCACCAAATTTAACTTTAGATAAATACGAGTATGAACAGCAAATCAGTTTTACGAAGAAAAGTCTCCATCAGTTACAAGCTGACCTCCCTTTAAGCGACTCCAGCTATAGCTACAGATGGACTGACCGGCCGTCTGTTTGAATTTCACACTAATGCATCATTCTACACACGCTGGATAGAATGACATGCTATTTACAATTAGACAGGTGCTCCGGCGCCGACGAAATCACGGGGTCGAAATTTTAGTCAAGATCTGCTTTGCAAGTTGCAGCCGAATCGACAAGCCATTCGCAGCGGCGCTAACAGCAGCCATGTGACTTTGTCCGTTATTGCAGTCTGCAGCAATGAAGATATGCTTTAAATACACTGTGTCCCAGAAAAGCATCACCGACATTTTCGACTGTAACTTGAATAACAATTAACGGATTTTGATAATTTTTCGTAGAAATATTTCTGACATAACTTGGCATTAAATGATTATCTAGTTTCTCACATCACCCAACGTTTCTTTTGTACTAGGCCTATCTGAGGAAAACACAACCAGCGAAATATATCTTTTTTATCCAATGCGATATGATTGCTTAATTAACATAACGCGTAAAAACATTTTGTTTACATTTCTGACTCTTTGGCTGACATTTCATCCAGTTGTCCATTTTTCAACTGCCTGCAGTAAAACTGCTCGAAGTGTTGGCCCATTATGCGAACACAGGCAAAGAGATGCTTTCTCCATTCATTGACAGCAGTATCGATAATGTTCTGCTCCATACCAATCCAGGCTGTACCAGTCGCTTCTTGACTTCACAAACATTCCTAAACTTCATCTAGTAGACACACTGCTGCATGACAGTCAAACTTTGTAATAGACTGGCTATTGTGGCCCACAGATTAAGATAGATAAAACTTATTGATGTTTTTCATTCATTTTAACACGTACTAAGCTTGGTCTAATTTTCTCAGGTAGTGCAAAAGCTGACGTTGGGTGAAATGAAAACTAAAACGCTTATTTAATAGCCAGTCGTGTCGAAAATATTTCTGCCAAAAATTATTAAAATCTGCTAATGTTTACATGAATTTAAGTTACGATCGTTAATGTCGGGGACGTTTTTAGGTTTTTTGTTTATTTCAACACATATTGCGCTTGATCTGCTTTTCTTAGGTAGTGCAGAAACATACATTGGGTAAAATGGAAAACTTGTTGATAACAAGTTTGGTCAAGAATATTTGTACAAAAAATATCAAAGTCCGATAATTGGTTTTCAAGTTACAGTCGGAAATGTTGGGATGCTTTTTTGGGACACAGTGCACAAAGAACACACCAAAATTAATCGATTGTAACTCAAAAGTAAATTATCAAATTTTAACAAATTTTGGTGCAAATATTCCTGATACAACTAGCCATCAAAGTACCATTCAAGTCTGCACTTTACCCAACATGCATGTGCTTCTGCACTACCTGGGGAAATCAGAACATATGAAATAGGCATTAAAATAAACCAAAAACGGTTAAAACAACAGTGACATTATCAATTGTAACTTGGGAAAAGACAATGATATTTTAATAGTTTATGGTTACGTTAAATATTCCTGACACAACTGGCCATCAAACATCTGTTTAAATTTTGAGCTCACCTAACATCTGTTTCTGCACTACTTGGGGAAAACAGAACAAACGAAACATGTGTTAAAATTAAGAAAAAACGTTGGTAAATTTTATATCTGCAGAAATGTTGCTTCAACAGCCCTGATCAAAAAGTCTATTCGACAATGTTTGCAGTGTCTTGCATCAGTGAGTCTATCGGACACTGTTTAGGAATGTTAGTAAACTCAAGAAGCGACTGGTTCAAGTCTGGAGCAGAACATTATGAACACTGCTATCAACGAATGGATAATGCATCGATCGATAAATTTTAGTGTGTTTTTTTGTGCCTCACAGTGTAGATTCTTTTTTCGCCAGTTATGCAAAAATAAAAAATGTGCAAGTACATGTACATGTGATAATCGGAAACGGTGTTAGTTTGGCGGTTAGTGAGAAATATTTCTTTCTTTCTTTCTCTCTCTCTTTCTCTGTTTGTGCGTGTCTTTCTTCTAGCGGCATCGCTGAACCACGAACGACGACAGTCGTTGTGGAGACGGTGATCACAGGAATGTCTGCCGAGTGAGTGGGGCATGCGAAAGTACAGCGCCAAGCGACGGCGTAACAAAGCGACGACAACGGGAAGACGCGGTCTACAAGAGGAACGGATCAACGTGTTTGCTGTTGTCAGCGGATACCTAATGTCAGTCCGGCATTCACACCAGCTAAGATCGATGGGTCTGTCGTGTGATAATCCTCTGCACTGTACTGTCCACGCATTCTACGACTACGACCACTACCACAGCACTGCTAGCTTCTCCCGTGGACCATCATTCACTGGAGACGTGCTCAATGTCGCCAATTCGACGACCCGCCCATCCATCTAATCCAGAAACCGACACTACCACCGGCCGGTGGCCGCTAGGCCTAAGCACTCGAGAGGCAGTTTCTCCCTCTTTAGGTGCTCTAGTCTATTCGAATCTTCATTAGATCCTAACACGCAATGAAGTAACGAAACGACCCATATGTCGTATACACTCGTTTGCTGTCTGTCCCTCGTGTCCGCACATGTTTCGGTTTGTGCTCGTAGCTTTTCGTAACCGCTCCCGCCACGCAGAATACCCTTCCTTTGGGCATCCTTTCAATTCTCCTATGTTACAATGGGCTATGCTGTTTTCGTCGCCAACTCAAATTTTTTCCATCCCTACAGCTTTTAGTCCATTCCATTTCCAGCAGATTTTATGAATTTCTGTCGGCATTGTGCGCTATACAAAATTTAAAATTTTTTTAACTCACAGGGTGAGTCGATACAAACAATCTTTAGAAAACCTGCTGCTTTTTTGAACCTCCCACGAGTTGATTAAATGTCGACTATGTTTATTGTTATTATAACAATAAGTTAGATTTTCGATTGAAAACTACTGTCATCTGCTAATGGCATTTGCCGTTGGTGATTTTATTTTGCATTTTCTTCGTGCGAACGTAAACGCATGAAATGCAGTCAGCTATAGAAGCAGCTGATTTAAAACTGAACTGTAATGATGCTTGACAAAGGCCTGTAGCTTGCGTAGTAAGCACGTAGTAGCCTAAAATGTTGCATTGGTCATGTTTCTTTGTGACAGCGTTCCTAGTGACAGTATAGCATTATAGCGTTGATCTCGACCTTCAGTCGATCGATCTTATACTATACGAAAACTCAGCATCTCTGCTTAGCATCCTAGGTTATCCCGATCCACCAGATCGGATGCAGCGGAGAGGCGTTTGGGTGGTTCAAACCCCCCACTGATCAAAGAACTTTTGCAGTAAATAATATAGTACAACATTACGATAGTTCGTACAAATTCATATCTGTCATTTTGTTTTTTTTGTTTTGTCGGCGAAATGCAGTGGTGTAGCCAGATATGTGATTATGAGAGTAGAACAAGCAAGCTTCATATTTGTTTATAATAACAACGGATTGCCGTATTTAACCTATATTTATCCACACCATTTTGCTTTTACGGCATTGCTGATTAATTAATAATAATTGCACGTTATCATTTCAACCACTGACGGCTGGATTTAAATAAAAATTATTCAACAAGGTGCAGTGGCGTAGCCAGAAATGTGAATTGGCGGCCTCGCTTCTTTTCCCCTCTTTTCCCTCCTTTTCCCTTCCTTTCCCTACTTTCCCCTTTTGTCCCCTTTTTTTCCTTTTGTCTTGCCCCTTAAAAGTAAGACCCTTAAATTCCAGCTAGGACAGCGCTGTAATTTTCTGACAGACCGCTGCGGGTTTTCGACATTATGAGATTATGAGTGCTTAAAATTTTAATTGTGTCCCAAATTTCTCCGAAATCAGTAGTTTTCAGCTCTAAATTTTGCATTTTTTGTGAAAAATTTTCCGACAAAAAAAAATTTCCGACAATATTTCTATATTTCAAAATTTAAGGAAAGGGGGCAATTGTCTCCTCCCCAGCCAAAACGTAACTGGACGTTGCAGCATATTGTGATCGAATTACTGTTCTTGTGAACGCAATGTTCGTGCAGCGTAGTTAACAAGCGAGCTGCGGCAGCTGGAGGTCCGGCGAGACTGCACTGCACGTGCTCGTTCGCGCCAATCCAGTTATTGATGACGACGAAATAAATTGAATGAGGCGAGCATTAATTCGCTGCACGGGGGGAGGCGTATAGGCCCTAGTCATGTTGAACGTCTGACGTCATGATGATTGACAGCTTCAGCTAGCAACCATGAACGACCACCGAAAAGACTGCAGTGCTAAAAATCTTAGGACCACAAGCCACGTTAAACCGACTTTTCGGTTTCTCTCCGGCTACGAAGATGCTGACATCGCTGCTAAGGCAGGACTGGATGTCGCCATCTCCAACATGAGATTTCCAGTTAGCGATTTGTCAACCAATTGTGTGTTAAAGAATGGCAACAACTGTGAAACCAGTGTACATCAAATAAAATTTACAGTGTGCAACCGGCCGTTGGTCGCAGTGTTAGTTCGTCACTGGGCCGCTACGACTCACTCCTCATCAACCGTCTTCGAATTGGTCATACAAGACTTACAAATTCTTATCTCCTGAAGGAGAGAGTCAGCCAGTATGTGAAGCTTGCCATTCTCCGCTCATAGTCAAGCACTTTTTGGTAGACTGCACCCGTTACAGTGCAGCACGTCAGAGATATTTTGGAGTGGCCACACTCAAGGACGTTTTTGAAAATGTTGCATTTCGCAACATCATCGCTTATGTTAAAGATATCGGCTTTTACAATCGTTTTTACATTAGCTTAATAGCCTTGATCTTGACAAGTATTTTAACTTTGCTTTTAATACATATATTAACTGCTTTTAACTAATTTTAACCACGTATGGCACTGAATGGCCTATTTTGTGCTGATGTGCCGTTAAAAAACTACTCACTCACTCTCTCCGGCTGCAAACTGCGTATAGCAGCAGTATTCACGGTGTACATAGGCCTACCTACCTATACAAAACAGATTATCACAGAGTTACGTCAAGTAATGTAACGTTCTAGCATCCAAGATACAGTGCTCTATTTAGCTACGCCACCAAATACGATAGGATGCATAGAGACCTATTTTCACACCGGCAAGTGTCAAGTCAACTGTACCGCTTCAAGGAAGAAATGCAGCTTTCGATAAGAAAAAGAGTGCGCAAAAGATCACTTTACTGGAAAAACAACCCCTGCTGTTTTTCTCTCGGCGACAACGCGGCGGCGGTCTATTATTTTGGAATCAACTCGAGGGACAAGCTTCTTCTTTCGTCGACTCGGACAGCGTTTTCAGTCGAATCCCGGCGCAATTCGTCAGGGTGTCGCCGGTAAGCTGGTGTGGAACAGCACTGGGGCACAGTGAGTGGGCAGGCGGCCGAGACAATCCGCCGTACAAATCCGCGGCGAAAGGGGGCGCTGCTGCTTTATTGGCGCCGCGGATTCAGAGTAGATTTGCACGACACTGACGTTACAACAGCGCCTTGCCTTGTCTTGGTCTATCCTCATTGCCGAGGATCGAGGACCAGTGATGCTGACACGAAGGATCTCCCTTGCATGCATGCTCTTCTCTCTATTGCCTATTTCTTCTATACTGTCTACTACTGCCTTCTCTATTTCACATCATCCGGTCAAAGAAGGATGTTACAACAGTGCCGGACGTAGGATAATGCCTCCCTTGGGTGCGTAATGAGAGAGAAGAGGTTTGGGGCGGTGCCGGTCTGGCAGTACCGGGTTCTTTTTACAACCGGACCGGCCTGCAGGCTTTCTGTACACGGCTTTTACTATCGTACATATAAATTTGCCCCAACAGCAGCTTGTATATACCTCGAGAGCCAAAATAGCAGACGGCTAACAAAAGCTTTTGTGCCGGTATTTCTGTCCAGCAGGTCGACGATCAATGAAACTTCAATTAACTAGGCCTATAGGCTAATAATACGTCGTAAAATCGAGCGGCAACGAAAACGTATCAACGAAACAACGTACAACGTATATCGTAAAATTTAACTACTTATTAACTTTATTAGCGCCGTCTTTTAATACATTTGTGACCTATTTAGTAGTTACCTCGCAATAATTGCTATTTAAATTCATTTTTATGAACTAAAAGTGTAGCCTAGCTGTATCACAAATATAAAGAAGCTCTTTATTTTATAATGCTTTAAAATACCACGTAATTCAAAAAACCTAGTGAAAACTAAAAAATGTAACTCTGACTAGTACTACTACCGCAACCGCTACAACTATCATAGACAACGTAAGCTTAATAATACCCTGAGTCATAAAGAAGACATCAAACTCGTGTTCATGTTTTCACCAGATGTTGTCCATCGGGCGAAGACACGAACAAGGGTTTGTAGTCGAGTTTATGTATGATTGATGGCGTAGAAATATCACGTCGGGCGAGATCAACGAAGAAAATATATCGAATCTATGAAGCATTACAACGCCTTACAGTTTCACCAGCTACGGTAGCAGTAGCGGCGTCGTAGAAGATAGGAACAACCGAGCACTCCAATTTGACCTGTCGGAAAATTTTCTGTTTGTCCGTAAATTTTCATCTAGAAATACAGAACTAAAAACTGAAAGTCACCCATCTCCCATTCTGAGAGAATTTAGGGGCAAAAATTAACTTATGAGCACCCATAGTAAAAAATTTACGGCTGTCGGTGGGAAAATTGTAACTTTTTGCCGCCAACGTTTGTAATCGACGACGCCGCTGTATGGTGGTATTTCTGCCAGGGCTTCGCTCGCATCCTCTTTGCCATTCTGCTGTCGCCCTCTCTGTTTCCGCAGACGCCTGGAGGCCCGGACGGACGGACGGACCGTTGTATTGTGTCGCCGCATTGTTTATCCGTCCCGAGAACGTATTATTCCTGTCCGTCCAGCCGGACGATCCGCCATATGGACCTGACACGACAGCGCCGGTGTGGCGTCGCACTGGCCTACCTAATTCGATTTACGACAGGTCAAGTTGGTGAGGATATCGGTTATGGTTGCAGCGTCGACAGCCGGCGTGGTGCTGGTGGCGACTGTCAATACATCAGACTGATACGAACGCAGCATAAACGAATGCCGCCACCGGCTACAACGACGACGACGTCAAAAACTGCACAGAGATGCACAAAACGACGATATTTGTGCCAAGTGTACCGCGGTATCACGATTGCACTGTAAGCTGGCGGGCAAGTCCAAACATTATTTTGTATATGTACGGCGTCAAATTCCTTAGTTCACCCGTATCCAAACAGTCGTATTTAGCTTATTTGCACTCTTCAGAAAACTGGCATTGACAAGTTCTGAAAAATGGTATCGCGGTATATCGAGCAAAGTGCGTTTGGCGCCTCTTTAAAACCTGCTATAGAACGCAGCGGCTGTGATCGGCGACGCGTACATGCAGGATTGACCGTGATGCGTAAATGGGCGCTAGATACCGGTCACTGGTTAGCGCCACGTGTGTGGTCCACCGACAAATCACTTGGCGATTAATCTCTCGGACATGCTAAGCCTCATCGGCAGACTGCAAGTGAGGCTGTGGATTATCCCTAAGCTGCCCCAGCTAGTGAGTCATCAACCGTGAAAATATCGTGAAAAATTCAACTGAAACGTATATCGCCAAACGCTGCAATTCTCTCGAGACATGAAATCGGGCATAGGCCTAAATTGTAATCCTAATTTGTACTAATGTACATATGAAGATACCGACAAGAGTTTGAGGTGTATACATGTATACATTGAAAAATGGCATACACCGGCCAGGCAAACGAACCGCAGAAAATGTCGATGATGGGTAATTACCAGGAAGTATTCCCCTGAACTGATGAAGGGTTTGAGAGTGGGGTGACTGCAGCACGATCATTCAGAGGTGGTCAGCCGAAAGCAATTTCGGTGGGTATCTAGGATCGTGGTTACAGCTGCGTTGGCTAAAGATATCCATAGCATTTGGAAACTGGATTTTTGTGAAAACTGCGTCACTTTCTTCGCCTTTTTCTGAGCTCAAATTTTCTTTTCGTTTCTTTTTTTTCACGTATGAGCTTTTATTTACATTAGCGTTACGGTAGTGCTGCGATTAATGCAAAACGTTTTAACCCGATTTCTACGATAAAATGTTTATATGAGAAACTTGTGTACAAGTATTTAAAGAAGAAAGGCTGAGTAATATACATACTGCGTCGTGATGCAACAAAAACGCTCTTATATAAACGCGACAGCTTTGCTGATGTGATTTCCAAGTCAGTAAAATACAAATGTCATCCAAGCGAAGCATTAGGACTGCATCCGTTGACCGGCGGTATGGAGGGATAAACGGATAAAAACGGATAAAACGCAAAAACGAAAGGCTAATTTGAAGTAATTTCTTGTCGCGATGGCGTGTCCGTCAGTGGTCGAGATGTGGTGGCTGCGTCAGTCAGCTGTTTAGCATTCCGGCGTCGAGGCGGCGGCCGTGACGACATTGATGGAACTGTGTCCGGCGAGGACGTCGTCAGCGAATACAGGACGGACGACGCTCCGGGGACGCATCAGAACCGCATCGCCACGGCGTGACGT
>Ga0056128_1009716_pt1 | contig 12040 bp, 6 predicted proteins | sample WorMetLIZISLAND2_FD_71113 | JGI IMG/M metagenome (GOLD analysis project Ga0056128, IMG submission 71113) | Marine gutless worms symbiont microbial communities from Max Planck institute for Marine Microbiology, Germany - Olavius geniculatus... ...
ACATGAGCGAAACGAAGCAAAATTATGACAGCGACGAAGATAATTAATGGACAGGACAACTCAACTTAGTTTTCACGTAGCTATAAGATTAAAGTGAGTGAATTCTGGGCACTTTTGTAAAACGGTTGTTACAGAACCGGAGTAAGACATTCTTTAACAATGAAAAAACTTTTAACGGAATTTGGAATTATCCAAATAATAGGCCTAATATTCAAACTTACGCTCTGTGTACGTTTACTTCTAGTTTACAAACGTTTACAATCTTTTTCTTAATAAACGCGTTTATTAATAAACGCGTTTATTATAATTTTTTTGACGTTTATCACATCTACGAGTGAGTGATGTCCCATGGCAAGCTGTGCTATAGGATGTTAAGCCTATATAGCTCATAGTCGGCGCTTGAGACCTTGACAACTGGATGAACGGCCTAGAAGACGTCGGTATAATGTGGCGAAGTTTTTGTTTACGTTGTGCAGATTATGTACATGGGAGTGGCGATGTATGCGCCTTCTGTCGCTCTGGAAGCTGGTGAGTTATAGCCTATTAATACTATACTTCAACGATGGTGCTGATGCTGCTGCTCATGAAGCTACTGTAGCTTATTAATAGGCCAATAACACGCATCTGCGTGTAGCTTCCGATGATGCAGGGTGCGGCAAAAAAGTAGCCTTCTAAAGTTTTTTTCGCTGTTTTCTCAGCAACCGTTTGGCATTTTAATCCAAAATTTTACAGATTTATTTCTTGAAATATTTTACGGCTAACGGCCAAGTAAAATATGAATATATTAATAAATGACAAAGTTATAAATTTTAAACATGACTGCCTACCGATTTTGTAGCATTAAAATGTTCAAGCTATATCACCAATTCAATAACATAGTTAAAACAACACAGTTAAAAATGACCAAATGCTAGAATTTTATTGTTACTGTAAATGTTTGAAGTGTCCACCGCCAGCTCCAAGCTCCAACACAAGCCGACAGTCACTTAATTTAAGAAATCTTTCACAGCCTTGTCGATAGGTCTTTGTGGCAGGTTGCCCTAGATAACCTGAAGCTATTCCTTGAATTTGGCAATTGTTTTCGACTCTGTTTTAAGCTTGCAGTAAGCCTCCAACATTGCATTCCATACGTGATAGTTCATTGGGTTTAGGCCTTATATTCGCCGAATTTGGAGGCCATTAGTTCTTTGTGATAAAATCTGGACATACAGACAGTTGTCCCGCAACCAGTTCCGTGCGCTGCGCGCTGTGTATGCTGGCGCGCCGTCCTGCTGGAAGATGAACCTGATGGGCACAACCGCGATTGCTTTAAAAGAACGATAATTTAGTAATAATTTATGAACAAAATAAATTACTGTTTATCGAAACGTTACTATGACATCATCGGCAGTAACGTGATAACTTGTTTTTGAAAATTAAATAGCATTTTTAGTTTGAACATTTTTAATGCTGAAAAATCGGTACACGGTCATGTTAAAAAATCTATAATTTCGTCGTTTTTCAACAGAATCATAGTTCACTTAACAGTTAGATGTAAAACCTTTTAGTAAATAAACCTATAAAATGTCAAATTAAAATTCCAAACGTTTGCTGAGAAAACTGCGAAAACTTTAAGAGGTTACTTTTTGGGGGCGCACCTGTATATTTGTGACCCATAGGCTATTTTAAAGTGATACTTATTATGTGTGCAGGCCTATCATTAAACTCGTCATTTGCAACACTAAAACAAGACTTGTTTTTTTAAGATATTATAATGTTCTTAGCAAACACTAACACATTAGCAATAACAGATCGTGCAAAGTAAAGCTCTTCCAAACCCCTGTCGAATGGGGAGCAGACACCCCTTTTGTTTTTCTTCTCTTTTTGACGCTTTCGATATCTTCATCTTTGGCCCCTCGCCGCGTTTTTTGAAAACTTTAGAACAGGCCTAGCTTATATGCAGTACGTTGATAGGGTATCTTAGACATTGCAGTAAGTTGAAGTTGGTATTATATGCTGATATAATGTCTGTATTAATTCCGGACAACGAGACTTTAAACTCTCTGATGACGTTGCTACAATCACTAAGTATTGTTCTAAAGTCAAAAAATGTTGTTGTACTACACAAAAAAACACGATTTTTTATTGTATTTACTTACTTGTGTCCTTCTATCTACGTTTATCATATTAATATCATATACGCGGATGAACTGTGTTCTGCATGTGCAGTAACGGGTCTGTCGCTTTACGTATCAATTCCGCTGATGGCGTTCATAGCGGTCACTTACACTGCACTGGTAAACTAACTGTCATTATTATTATTATTATTATTATTATTACTTCCGCCCAGAGAAAGATGTTGTCGTTGTCTGTTTATTTGTTATTTTGGCTATTTGGAAGATTACTCAGAAAGTTAATTAAGGATAATAATTTATTTATTAAAATACAGGCGGAGTGACTAGTCGGTCATAATTCGGTGGCAATCCGAGTAAAAATCTAAATCCAAAGTTTCTTCAAAGCCATGAAAAGTTTTGCGAAAATAGTAAGCGATTTAGTTATAATAACGAAGTCGCTTTCGTTTTTTTCTCTTTCCGCAAGATTTTTCATGTTCTTTAACAGACTGTTTTCAGTCACTGTTTTTCAGACTTATAGCTCGTTCACACTGTTTGCATGTAGACATGTAGAATTCTAAACGTCGCCCCAGTGTGGACAAAACATTCTACATGTCACCTGCATTTAAAAAGTTCCCCAGTCATTGGTATTCAAAGTCAAAAATTTGCTTTTTTGTACATAGCATTGCATCCAGAAGTTGAACATGTTCAACTTTCGGATACAATGTTATGTAGAACGTTCTAAATGTCTACATGTGGAGACTGTGGACTCGCTAGTCGGTATCACAGACGCGAGTTTTGTTATTTGCGGTCCTTTTGCTAGCTCATTCCCTTGTGAAACACGTGCTGTGCTTAGGGGCACTAAAACAACCGGTGCGCAGTATAAAGTATCATACTAGAATGATCTTATTTTAGTACAGCAGCAATAATGCAATTATTGTTGTCATAGGGTGGGATGCGAGCCGTGATATGGGCTGACGTTTTCCAATGCGTCTGTATGGTCGGAGGAATGGTGGCCATTCTGATCAAGGTAAGCTACTCAAAAGGTAAAAAAGGTTCTCGTTTGTGCTCAACGATGCTAAAAATCATAGCTGAAGTTTTACATTACACGTTGCTATAAAACTGTACTGCATCAGTGCGTTGTTTTCGGCTCTGTTTCCGTTTTTTTGTAACAGGTATGAAATCGATGCAGCAGGTGCACGTAGATACACATTAATAGGTGATACACGATAATTTATTAAATTTAGTAATAATTTATGAGCAAAATAAATTACTGTTTATCAAAACGTTACTATGACATTATCGGCAGTATAACCAAATATGTTATGTAGAACGCTATGTAGGTCTAGTATTAGAACATTTTACTAAAACGTTTTATAAATACGACATAAATATAAAATAACTAAATATACGATTTAGCTACTGTTTTTTGATAGAATAGGCCTATGCATTTTTAGCTGCATTTGATAATTAATGTGCATTTCTACATATAAACTATAACGTAATCGTGAAATATGCCTTAAAAATTAATCGTCATGTCATGCAAATTAAGTTTTTATAAGTCTGTAGTTTTTTTATATAAAACATTTTAGATCTGACTAATTGGCGACTGAGTGATCGATTAATGGAATCGTCTGCCTTTCTGTATGCTAGTTAAATACGAGTAGTTTATTTCTTGATAACTTTAAGAGAAATTCAGTTAAGCATCTAAGTTTTGGTGTAGCCAAGACGCATATTGTAACTGCCAAACAACCATGAACAAAAATGGTAACAGAAGTATTGTAATCTGATAGATAAGTTATAGATGTTGAATTGTTACGTTAATGTGCAGTGGCGTATTTAGGATTTGGCAAAGGGGGGTATGGCGAGCGCGCAGAGCGCGAGCCTATAACGGGGGTCTGGGGGCGGAGCCCCCAGCGGGGTCCAAGGGCAGAGCCCTTTGTCATTTTTCATTTTTTGATTTTGAACGTTCAATAGAAGCCGCAAATTTGCCCATTTTTTTCTGAAATTTGAAAACGCAGAAAATCACAGCGTCATATCAGATGCAATCTCACATGGCGATTTTAATCGCATATTGTATCGGTATGAAAAAAGACCATCAAACATTGTTGAATTTTGCAATTCTTGCTAGAAAACGACAAAAAACGCACCTTTTCATATAAAGTCGCCTGTAAAAAATTTCCATGGTTGGGCCAAAGGGGGTGGGCATCGTACCATGCCCCCCTAAATACGCCACTGTTAATGTGGACTTGGATGTAGTTGCCTATGTCGATACGATACCGTACGATTGTGTTATTGAAGGGTGTCTTTGTCGTCGGAGGTGTCAGCAACGTGATCGACATCTGCTTCACTGAAGGACGAATGCACTACGCCATGTATCTTTAGTTAACTTATTATTCTTAGTTATTATATCTTCGCTAATTAAACTGTCATTCGCCTTCAACTTGTTAAGCGTACGTCCATAAAATTCGGACGTCTATAGTTTATTTGGCACTTTGGAGATTTGCTTCGATAAAAATCAAATGCAGCTACAATGCATAGGCCTATTCTATCAAAAAAACAGTAGCTAAATCGTGTATTCAGTTATTTTATATTTATGCCGTATTTATAGAACGTTTTAGTAAAATGTTCGAATTCTAGGCCTACACGTAGATTTAGTACGTCCTCATGAACATTTGTTCTAGCTCTCCATTGTGCTTATAAGTCTTCAAGTGTTCTTTTATTAACCTGTGTCATTTTAAGTTTGGGTGTTTATTTTTTCCTTATTTGCATCTACGTTTGTTTTATGCAATAAACGCTTTATTTGCTTATTTGGCTTTGGTGAAGTCGTTGGTCGCATCAACGAAGTTAATCAACGCTTGGTTGGTGGCGTGGCGTAGTTGGTAACGCGTTTCGGCTGAAACGAAGTTACTCTACGCCGGGCCCGGTTAGTACTGCGATGGGTGACTGCCTGCGGATAGGTAAACTATTTCGGTGCGAAGCCTGCCAGCTAGGTCGACTCAGCCTTCTACCCTCCGTGGGACGGTAAAATAAGTAGTAACTCATTTATATGGGTTACGGAAGGTGGGGACCTTGGTACAACTGATTGGGGTTGCCTCGCCGGCCGCTGCACCAGCCTGTGTCTGCAGGCTGCACACGGTGGCCGTGCGGCAGGCGGCTCTGGTTAGTGACGAAAGCGCATTAGAGGCGTGTTCGCGACGATGCGCTATATAAATTCACGACCTTTAACGCTGAGCTCGGATGGGTGATCGTCAGCGGACGAGTAAACCATCTCGGTATGTAACCAACCACCGAAGTCAAATCAGCCTGGCCATCACTTTGTTGGTAGACGCACTGAGTATATAGCTACCAGCGAAAGCTGCGACGTAGCCTATACAGGCACACTGCGCGATGCATTAGCCCCGTATCCATGGTCTCGCAGTGTAAACTGGTGTCCGGCGCCGCCTTATGTGCCTTATTAGCTCGGGAATGACTTGACGTTACGTTATGCGCCCTGATTCTTTCTGAGACTTTGGCGCTTTATAAATCATTTACTTACTTACGTACTTACTTACTTACTTACTTAAAATATAACGTAATGTAACCCTGCAACGTGTCAGGTGGACGCTCGATCCGAGAGTGCGTCACACCGTCTGGAATATGACCGTTGGGTTCATCCTGTACTGGATTGCTTGTACTGTTCTTTCGCAAGCCGCCGTCCAGCGATACTCAGCCACGAAATCCATTCAACACGCGCGACTGTGAGCAAGCAATCGCTGCGCGTAAAGTCTGTATTAGTCACAGCATTGCTGGAGTGAGTAAGCGAGTATGCAGCAGACATGACCATGGGTTGGGTTGACCCATGGGTTGGGTTAAGTTGGGTCGAGTTTTTTTCAAATATGATTTATTGCCATACAGCCCTTAGTTGTAACCACGATTACTTCTTGATACCCATCACTTTTTACATTTAAAAATATATACTGCTGAACACAGATGACTAACTATTTTATTTGGTTTGACTTGAAATTTGCTGCAGTGCTAGAGGTTCTTACCTTTTTATGTTGTGACATGACAGTTGTGATGATGTGTAGCGGAATATTTTTCATCGAGTAAAGAAAGAAAAACTGCGCTTGTTTTCGAATGTCACAGCTACAGCTAGAAAGTTTGCGTATCGTTATGCAAGTAAAGAGTAACGTTGAAAGTGGCAGTGAATTATTCTACAAATGTTGTGTTCGTTCGCTCTTGCAGAAAGTCACGCCGTCAATTTATGCTAGTAAAGTGCAGAACTCTAGTTTTAGTTCTGCAGTTACAGTGTTCAAATATTTGCATTTTTGTAAAGTTATGCTACTACCGATAAAAAAAATTGAAACTAACTGTAGACAAGTTAAGCTTAGTTATTATTTAATTATTTTTAGAAATGATAGCACTCTGTACACGTACATCGTTAAAAAGGCTGAAGGTTAAAGGTTGTGCATAGCTACGAAGCGTCACCTGCCATATGGGATTACACAAGTGTTACCTGCCACGTACCGACACAGGTGAATGTACCCCCGCCTTAATCTCAGCCAAACAGGTCGGTACTCGATTTACCTACCCTGGAGGGATGGAAGGATAAGATGATCTTATTGTTGGTTTGACTTAGATTTGTTTACTTAGATGCGCCCTAATTTTTTCTATGCGCCCTGATTCTTTTATGCGCCCTGATTTTTTCTGAGACTTTGGCGCTTTATAAATCATTTACTTACTTACATTTACTTACTTACTTGTCCGCAGACAGTCTCGAATTCAAGTAGCATCTACTTGATAGCAACCCGATCATGAGTCGAACCCACGACTTGTCAGTCGCAAGTCCGACATTTGTTAAGACGTTAGAGCCACGTTGTACGAACACTTTTGGTCCTGACTTGACGTCACTGATTACCATGTTTCGTTGTGTGATGTATAACATCAGGACGATACTGCTCAACATACCCACCAATATTCTTCTTCACTTGCTGGCCTGCTCGACGGGTCTCGCTGTATTTGCTTACTACGCCAACTCTGGCTGTGATCCTCTTGCAAACAACGACATCGATAACCCAAATCAGGTAATAGGTTGTGCATTTATTTCTATTTTTGTTGTTTTTGGAACTGTAGAATCAGTGGCTTAGTTCGATTAGAATAGTGTTCGTTTATTAGAGCCGTAACGTCAGCGAAGTAGTCTAAAAAAGGAACAGCCTCAAACGTGCACGGAATTGGCCATAACAGAGTGTTTCCAAATTTGTGCGTAAATAAGCCTGAAGACTATCCAAAGATGGCAGAAAACCTGCATATATTTTCGAAGCGGGACTAAGCTAGCTGCTGATGCCTGACTATATTGAAGTTACGTACGCGCTTTTGATTGCTACTGAAATCAACGATAGCGTCGCCTGCGCCGCTGCGGCATCGTCGAGTAATTTGCTTTCTTGTTTTCTAAGGACAGGCCCTGTATGAACGAACACATCAGCATGGTGTATAATATTATTTTACAACTAGTAGTTAAAAAACCAGAGACAGCGATATATTGCTGTAATTATTGTAGTCAGAAATGTGCACGAGACTTTTATATGTCAAGACCAAGATGAGACCCGAAACGCATGTCTCCGAGACGAGAGACACGAGACGCCGAAACATTTTGGGTTTAGATAAGACCGAGACGAGACCGAGACGTCGAGCATTTTGTCGGAGACAAGACGCCTCTGTGCCGAGACCACATTCCTGGAACTTGCAGTAATGTAGTAGTTGTTGTTTGTGTTATTTGTTATTTGTCGTTGTTTCTTGTAGTTGTTGCCGCTGTTTGTGATGACAATGTTCAGCAGTTTCCGCGGATTTGCCGGATTGTTTCTCGCCTCACTCTACGGAGGCGCTCTCAGGTTGTATGTCGCGATTAAGCCGAGTTTTCATCTAGCTCAACGCACGCAACGTAGGCCTACGCAACACAACGCACGTAACGCAACTGACGTAGCTGACGCAACGACCGGCGCTTTTATCCTTGCTCTTTGCTGTTGCAACAGATGCGTTTGAGCCTTTGAGCGTTTGAGTTCCTAGGGGGAAGGTTTCTGAGAGACTAGGGGAAGTTGAATATTATCATGTTTTGCATTTCTGATATACTGCATATACACGGTGTCATATAATGTGTCACGGGTACAAACTGGATAGTCTCAACTGGTGCTGTCAGTTGCTACCCTGCTCCGATGTGAGCTTAATCTAGTTCGCTAATGAAAATGTTTATTGTGTCAGCACTAAGCAACATGGGGACATGAAATCAGGCGTCTTGCGATCCAAAAATGCAACCATTTGCAAGCTCGGTGTGCTAGTGCACTGTCTTGCTCGAATGAGTAAAAAGTCCAACTATCCCCACAGACACGTAAATGCCATCGCTTTGCATGTTTATGTAACTGTAACTGTAAAACTTCAACAATTTGTCATGAATGGACCAGATTTTTTACCATTGGAGCAGGGTAGCAACTGACAGCACCAGTTGAGACTATCCAGTTTGTACTCGTGACACATTATGACGTCAGCATTACGTCAGGACTAGCAAAGAATATTTAATCAACTGCCACATTTTGTTGCAATATTTTGGATTAGTATTTTTTTCAGCTACAACTGTTACAAATTTTGCTTAAATTGATCATCATTTGAGTGAATTATGAAAAAAAACAAAAAGGGGTTCTTTTTATGAAACACCGTGTACGTGCAGTATATCAGAAATGCAAAATTATAATAATTATAATATTCAACCCCCCTAATTTTCAAAAAAATACTTTTTAGAGGAAAGGTGTTTTGGGAAAATTAAAGAGGGAGTTAAATACTCTATGTCTGCATTTCTGATATACTCCACACATGCAAAACCTTCCCTGAGAGAAAGTTTTTTAAAAAATTAGGAAAAGTTAAATATTATACATGTATTATTACGTAATTTTGCATTTCTGGTATATTGCATGTACACTTCCGCCTAATTTCACAAACGCTTTAGGGAAAAAGGTTTTTTTTGGAAAATTAGAGGGGATTAAAGGCTATAATACTGTATTTCTGATATAGTGCATAAACATGCAAAACCTTCCTTGGGAGAAAATTTTTTTGGAAAAATTGAAGAAAAAGTTTAATATTATAACTCTGTATTTCTGATATATTGCATGTACACTTTCCTCCTAATTTTCCAGAAACTTTCCTAGAGGAGAAGGTTTTTGGGAGATTAGGGGGATTAGAAAAGTTAAATATTATAATTGTGCATTTGTGATGTATTGCGTGTACACTTCCCCCTCTAATTTCCCAAAAAAACTTTCTACGAGGAAAGGGTTTTTGGTAAATTAAGGGAAATTAAATATTATAATTCTGCATTAATGATATAGCATATAAATGCAAAACACTCTAAGGGGGGAAGGTTTTGTGGGCAAATTAGGGAAAAAGTTGAGTATTATAATTCTGCATTTCTGATATAATATGCAATATATCAAAAATGCAAAATTATAATATTTAATTTCCCCCCTAACTTCCCAAAAAACTCCCCCCTATTTTTTTCATGGAGCATTTGCTCCAACGTTTGTATGGTGTAGACGCCCCTGCGTACTGTCTATGTCAGTGGGATAGCGTGTCGATAACTTGCCCAACCGAACGAAAGTCTAAACTACTTTTTCGACCGTTTGCGAGCGTAGAATAAACCATTATGTATGATGTAGTAGGCCTACAGGTCTAAATTTGTTCGACACGCATTTATTTACTACCGGCCGTGGTTTAGCATAGGCCCACACTTTTGCCAGCCAGCGCAAAGTCAACTTTCAAACTTTCGACCGCACGGCTGCAGCATCTTCACTTCACTGCATCATTGTGCATTGTGCATATAGTTCGGTGTCATCGTCGCTCAGTGGATCCGCTGCTAACTGCTGGGATGATATACTCATCTTGAAACTATACGGAATGAACGAACAGAGGAAAGCGCTACTCAACAGATTCCTGGGTATAATTATGTTCACTGATAACTGATGTTCTGTTTATTGTGCTGCGGCCATTTTAACAGGACATATTACGTGTTTCGTCCGTCCGTCTCAGTCTGTTTCATACGGACTCCTAACTCGAGAACAAGAAAATGTAGAAGAAACAAAATTAGTGTAAACTTTTTTCAGAGCTGGATTAACTATGCCTTAATTTTACCTTACTAGATGTCAAAGACTTCGTGAAAATCACACATATTTCGCTTACGCGGTGGCAAAGTAATAGTAAAATTGTAAACGAAACTCCAAAAACTGGAAATATAGAGCAAAGTTCAACGTGAGTCAAACCGGTGCCCTAAGTCCGATTGAGGGAAATATTCAAAGGGGGGGGTGAAATTCCCCGCTAGCAAAGTCACGTGGTGCGAACTCAAATACATCAGCATGCGCAAAACGCGCACTGTCGACTTAAAGTAGGCTAAGTTGATATGAGACAAAATAACTTTTTGTTAGTAGACCAAATTAAGTTTACCAAGTTTTTTCGCTCAACAGGGAAAGGGTTGTGCTTGATCACATGCTATTTCGATTTTTGATATCTTGATCCATTGCAGAGATATGGGCGGTCAAATTCTAACATTGTCCGAAATCTCGCGCAATGTTGACTTTGGGTAGGTCGGAATAAGACAAAATAACTTTTTTTGTTAATGGACCGAATTTCACAATTTTTTGGCGTTTAACGGGGGAGGGACTGCAGTTGGTAACTCCAATTTTTGACAACTCGCTTCGTTTCAGAGATATTCGCGGTTAAATTCGAAAGTTGTTTAAAATCGTACTTATCTTTAAACGATTTTTGCCCTCCCAAATTTTAAGGGGACGGTGCCTCCCTCTCAAAAAATTGTACCCGGGTTATCATTCCCATGTAGCGAGACGTGACGTGGCAAAGTTTCGTTAGGATACTCTCCCTGGTTTTAAAGATCTTGAGTCTCATACGATGAATTCTAAGCCAATTTTGGACCCCCTTCGAAAAAATTAGTAAGGGGGACTCCCGTCTTGTTGGGATGTGCGCTAGCAAGACTTTTTGGGGGCGCAGCACCCTCTAGAGGCCGAAAGATGGTTTTCCTACAAAGTCAATTTGGGTGGGTATGATTTCACCACTAAATATTTATGATTAGTAAACAGAAGTTCACCCAATTTTTCGCCGAACGCGGAAAAAACCGCGATTGAAAGTGTACTTGTTCGATTTTGAATATCTTCATCCATTCCGGGGATATTCGCAGTCGAACTTTGAATTCGTCCCAAATCGAGTCAAATTTTGCATGTTCTTGGTCCCTAAAATTTTTTGAGAGAGAGACCCAAAATTTTGGACAGGCATTACAAAAATCTAGCCTAGGTCTGACCATCGTGCAAAATTTCGCGCCGATCGGCCAACGCATCTTGGAGATCTCGCGATTGGAATTTTTTAAAATCTGCGGTAAAACTTAAGTCGGCTCCGAAAGCTATCGCCTCCGGGCGGACAAAAAGTACACTATTCTTGTGAGTGTTTATGCTTAGCTAGACAGACGACCGCGTCCTGTGTGGGAAGCAGGCGGGTCTTCAATTGTAGGCGAAGCTATACAACGCGTTTCACAACGGATAAACGTTGACGCGTCTTGTACGTGTTAAATGTTGATGACAATGCAAAGTTCTCAGGTGCACAACATTAACTCAAAACGTCGGTTATAGTAGCATGTGATAATATTATCAACGCTGGTAAGAGTGTGTTGATAACAAGATAATGTTCATACGAACACGGAGTCTGTCCAATGCATTTCGATAGTTTACAGTATATGTCCGTATAAATATAATCAGTGAGCTGTTTAAACTGATAGAAAAGATCAAACAGTTTAATTTCAAATTGAACATCAGCAATGATCCTTTCATCCTTCTCTATTATTTTAACTAAACAATAGACATTGTCAGTCACGAGACCATTCGATTCACTATAAATGGTCCATCGTCACCATGCGTTTATCTTGCACCGTT
>Ga0056128_1009717_pt1 | contig 12039 bp, 10 predicted proteins | sample WorMetLIZISLAND2_FD_71113 | JGI IMG/M metagenome (GOLD analysis project Ga0056128, IMG submission 71113) | Marine gutless worms symbiont microbial communities from Max Planck institute for Marine Microbiology, Germany - Olavius geniculatus... ...
CGGAAAGCGCAAAGAGACACAGTACAGTTGTCCGAAGTGCTGAAAACTACTGTGTCCAGTCACTTGTTCGGCAGAATTTCACAAGAAACATGTCCCAGACAATTAGTTTCACGATACTTGTACGTAGCCAAACACAGACTGCTATTTTCTTGTTTGTATATTGCCTGTACATTGTTCCGATAAAATTGCAGCTATTTTCTAGAAATAATGTTGTGACTCAAAGGGTTAAAGGGTGGTCCAGCTAAAGTGAGGCCAACTTACATTTTTGCTGGTAACATTTGAATTCAGTGATTTTTTGCAAATGTAAACTGCATACAACAAGAAGTATTGTGATGTAAATTTTAAGAAATCCAGCATCGATTTTTTTGATGAGTCGGTCAAGGCTTGATCTGCACCAAGCTTTGCTGGCAAATTCCTTCAGAAAGCGGCGAGAGCTCCAGTCCTTTTCCACCCGTAACGCCTTTATAACAATTCTGTCCTCTCGCGTTATTTTACCCATCAAAATGCAGCAACAGGTAGTTATTCCCAAAGATATTATTTTAAAAGCAAAGGCTAACAAATACCAGCAAAACCAGACGATTTTACCACAGAATTTTATTAAGTTCGTCAAAACGTAAAATTATCGACCTGTGTGAGTAAGTCAGTAAAATGAGAGATGTAACAAGGGAGAAAATACCTAACCTGGTTACGCCATCTGACGAACAATATTAAATTTTTATGATTCCCAATGTGTGTGTCTGAACTGTAATCACATTTGCAAAAAATCATTGAATTTTACCTATGCATTCAAATGTTACCAGTAAAAATGTAAGTTGGCCTCACTTTAGCTGGACCACCCTGTATATTGGTTTTGCATTTGTTTTTGTCACAATATATTTTCAGCTTGAAAAAAATGAAGATGGAGAAAGTATCACACCTTGTAGTATTCGTTGCCGATGCCGAGTGCTTTGCTCATGCCAAAGTCACTGATCTTAGCGTAGCTTTCATCGACGAGCAAAACATTCCTAGCAGCAAGATCACGATGTACAAAGTTCTTGCTCTCAAGATATGCCATGCCAATAGCAACTTGGTGCATTAGCAGTAGCACCTTCTGCATCACGATCCTAATCAACAAAAACACAACCAGTTCAGTATAAAACATTAATTCTTAAACAACTATACTACCTTGACGAAGCAAGATGGCCTTCTATCATCTGATGATGCCTACCTGACAGTATCTGTCACACACTGCAATAATTTTATTAAGTGATGAAATAATTAATCTCATATTAAATGCGAGTAAAATTTAATTAAACAACAGCTCTAGCCGTAGTTTTTACCAGCTGCCTGCCAATAATAATTACTTAATTACTACAATTAATTTCTCCAATGCTTCTGAAAACTTTTTGGATATTCCAGGAATATTATCAGCTAAATTACTGTATCGTTAGATTAGTACGTACGCGTTTCTCTTGAGGTACTTGTTGAGTGGGCCAAGCGGAGCCAGTTCGAGTACAAGCATGATGCAGTCGGACTTGCAGACACCAATCATGCGCACAATGTGACTGTGGTCCAACGACGCCATCACACGGGCTTCCTTCATCAGCTCCGACTGACCACACACACACATTCATGTAATGGCGGGATAGCTCAGTTGGTAGAGTGCTGAGCCTTGGATCGATAGGTCCTGGGTTCAAATCCCGTCAGGGTCGACTCAGCCCTTCATCCATCTTGGTCGATAAAACGAGTAGCACAACGTGCGGAGGTAACAGGGAGTCTCTGATGAGAACCAATCCACCCAACAGAGATGTATGCAATCTCGAGTTGTACTCCCTGGCTCAATGATATCGAAAACAGATGAGCTCCTCTATACTGTGACTACCAGCCTTGCACAGTACAAACCCTTTACTTTATGTTTGTGTAAAGGCAAAAAAGCATCACTTGGCTGCTTACTGTGAGTCTTTTAACAGCTACTCAGAACAACAAATGCATTTTCATAGCCATGCATGCCTGTGAGAGGACAACACTGTAACTTACTGTTGGTGCTAACGTATTCTCAAGTAGTGTAGGAACATAAATATGCCATAACTACACTGTGAAGCATAAAAAACACACCAAAATTTATCGATCGTAACTTCGAAATGGATGATCAGATTTTAATAATTTTTGGTATAAATATTCCAGTCACAACTTGCCATCAAATGGCCATTTATGTTCCCACCTCACTGAACCTCTGCTTCTGCACTACCTGAGGAAAACAAAACAAGCATTACATTATTACATTTTTATTACATAAATATTACATTTTCATCGAATGCAATATCATTAGTTGATTCAAATAATGCACATTTGGCACATTTTGTCCAAATTTCTAGCACTTTGGTTGACAGTTTATTCGACTGTCCAGTTTGTGCAACTGCTAACAGTAAATATTTGAATATTGGCCATTTGTGTAAGCACAGGCAGTGAGATGCATTCTCTATGCATTGATAGCAGTGTTGATAATGTTCTGCTTCAGACTTCAACCAGTCACTTCTCGAGTTCATTGATATTCCTAAACAGCGTCCCATAAACTTTCTGCTGCATAACACTGCAAATACTGTCGAATGGACTGTGATCAGAGCTGTTACGTATCTGGAATGATTAAATTTACTGATGTTTTTCTTTCTTTTTTTAACCCATGTTGCATTTGTTCTGTTTCCCCAGGTAATGCAGCAACAGACATTAAGCGAGCTAGGAATTTGAATGGCAGTCTGATGGCTAGTTATGTCAGAAATGTTTGTACCAAAAACTATTAAAATTAGAGCTGTCAAATTAACGCATTAATTAACGCATTAATGCATTAATAAATTAATGCACGTTAAAAAAATAACACGCGTTAAAATAATTAATGCACTTACGTAAATTGACGTTAATTTACTAAATTCCGTGAAGCAAAAGTTCCAATATTCTGTTAAACTACAATTATTTGACAATTGAATGAATTCAAGTTTAACTAAACTGTAGTTGCCATTCTATCACTACTGTAAATAAATAATTATTTTGATGACAAGCTAATAGATTTCTATGCTAGCTATGATGGCAGTTATTGTTGATTATACATTTAAAATGTGTTTTTAACTTTCTATATTGCACAAATGTCACGGGACCTGGAGTAACTTACCCCCTACTCTCCTACTCGACGGGCCTGGGTGCATTAATAATGTGTTATTTAATGCATTTAAAAAATTAATGCTTCAACAGCTCTAATTAAAATCTTGTTATCCTTCTCCAAGTTATTATCAATAATGTCACGAATGGTTTTCAAGGTTTTTTGTTCATTTCAACACTGACTTCATGTGTTTTGATTTCGCCAGATAGTGCGGAAGCATATGTTGGGTGAGGTTGAAACTTGAATAATCATTGGATGACAAGTTGTATCAGGAATAGTTGTACCAAAAATTATTAAAATCTGATAATTTGCTTTCAAGTTGTGATCGATAAATTTGGGTGTTTTTCATGCCTCACAGTGTAGAAAATTGCATGTGCCACGAGTAGCCAAGGTTATCAGGATGATGTGTATCAAATTCAATACCAGCAGATTTATCATCACAAGAAATGATAAATTGCAAAGTTTGGAGCCACAATGTAGAACAATAATTACAATACTGTGCTGCAGTGTAATGCAATCTAACCTCAGCAGTTGGCAAGTCATCTTTCTTCAGTGTTTTAACAGCTACTGGTATCGCCATGCCCTTGTGCTTGTAGGTGCCACGCAAGACTGAGCCAAAGTTGCCGGTGCCCAGCTCGTCATGCAGCTCTAGCTCATTCCGACGGAGGTTGAAGACGTCATCGGTCCGAGGCACAAGATCATAGATCTTCTCCATCTCACGTGATGCCGGAACTGACAGGGCAATGAGTGGCGGAGGCAGAGCTGCTGAAACACAGCATCAGCAAACAGACCATTCGGACCCAACTACGACCCAAGTGACATCCCACTAGACAAGAACGCATTCGGATCGTAGAAAATAAAGAGTTGGTGTTGGAACACTCATTCGGAATCGCATTGCAAATTGTGGTTATACCAATACGGATAGTGGAATGGTTACTCTGTGGAGACAATCTATTGGCACAGATGTTGCCAGATCGGCTAAAATATCACGTCATCAACAACGAAACCATTAGACCTCAATGCACAACGTCAACCTGTGTATGCCTTCGTCAACTTGAAGACACTGACTTTTGACCTTCCGATCCCAGAGGTAATCTAATCGTATCGTTATTGTTCCAAAACCCACTAACAACAAAAAAGTTTGAGTGTAAATCCACAAACGTACAGGTAAACCTGTGGGTAAATGGGTGACATAAGAACGCAGTGTCTTTAGCATTAGCTACTGATGGCTGGTAAAGGCATCAAACAACTATTTTGTGATGATACAAATAATAAATCAATGCTGCAGCATGCTGCATACAGAGTCACAAACACTTGCCTAGTGATTATTTCAGAAAAGTGCAAATTCCTGTACACATTTCACAATAAAAATATTATGCCATTGTTTAATGCTTGACTTAAATAACCTGAACCAAACTAAACTCAAATCTCTGCTAGAGTTTCTATTTAGTGACTAATTTTAGACAATTCTGTACATCATGCTAGAGATCTGTGGTAACAGCATTATTACCATGCATTGCTACAACTTGTTTAGTACTGTACACATGTGACTGACTCTGACCTTTACAGTACTTAATTCAGTTACAACTGTTCAAATAATAGCCTACATCTGACCAGATTCTATCTACCAGAGGTGCAGCAGATCTAACAGAATGGCAAAAGCATATGCCACACTTGCAAGCAATGCACTGCACTGTAAAAACTAAGTACATTGACACACATATGCAAAAGAATGCACCTTCTGAAATATCTGGTTCATCAAATAATACATCGAGAACATCACGTGAGATGGCGCCAAGGCTACTTGGTCTCTGGGACCGAGTTGGCAGAGCAGGCCGACCAGTCTCAGGCAGTGGTGTTGCACATGAACAACTGGCTCGGACAGCTGGCCGATTTTCTGCAGGCAACGGAGACTGTAACAAGTGTATCAACACACAGCGTCACTAGCAGAAATGACATAAAAAAACTAAACTGCATGTGTATGTTAAACTACGATCTGCAGTAAAATAAGTCAGTGCTAAACCACTCATATACTCCAGTTGTCTGACTGACACTTATCATGCGGCTAGCAACAGTCAGTTATGTAGCCTACACTGTTGTTTGTTTGGTCACGCTTGACTACTGGACATGTGGCGTTATCGACACGCTATCCCACTGTAGCCTAGACATAGTGCAAGGGATAACCAGTGCGATTGTCCTCATCACCTGCATAGATGGCTCGGTACAGTAGCAGGCCTACAGATGACAAATGTCTCGCAGTAACCCAGCTAATACCTCATTATTTCCTTGCATTATCCTGGAGCACTGCAGTCTCGAGCCAGTTGCCTACTGGCTTGCGAAATGACGAATCACAAATATCGTGCAAAACGAGCAAACAGAAAAAAGTAGAATGCATTGGACATCAAAGCACGAGGATTCACAATAAAACATGCAACAACGATACATACCGACGACGAAGTTGATGATAAGGCGACGGCGCTATTACACTCGGCGATCGATGACGCTAAAACAGTGAAAAAAATATGAGATCTAACTAATACTGGATGGTAAAATTAACGACAGCAATGCTACCAACAGTATACCATACAAATAACAAAAGTGCAGTGTCAATTATTTGATAAAAATACCAAATGATTAGAACTCTATGCATAGTGCCAAGCTATTTAGGCCTCCACCTGCTACTTAGCATAACTGTCATGCTATGAGCTTAACTTTTTGTCTCCAGAACTTAACCAGGTCATCAAACTTGGGGGAATAGCTATAACAGGACTTACAGGATGGACAACTTTAAAATTACACAACCAAAAGCACTAACACTAAAATAAGTAATAAGTAATATGCAAAATGTATCATCATCATCATCGTCTAAGTATCATTACATTTCTGAAATGCTAATAAAACGACTATCCTTAGTATCAATTAGCAAAAATTCTACCTCGAACTTTGCGCCGGAAACCGCTTCGTTCACATGGTGTTGTCAGTTTACATAACAAACCATCAGTCTTGTTATGATAATGTGCGATCAGCTGAGGCAAAAACAACAAACACCAGATTGTACATATCTACATAATCAACATCTGTACAGCTCAACTCAGGCTCCTACCCTTAATGAAACAGTAAATACATACATACACCATGTCTCAAAAAACAGTCAAAACTGTTTTTGTCATAACTTTGTCAAATTTCTACCAATTATAATAATTTTTGGCATGCAAATAGCCAAAATAATTGATATATGTAAGGTGCATTCATTTCCACCTCACCTAATTTTTGTCAATTCACTACCGTGTGAAACACCCATGCCCCAAATTGTTGCATAACATTGAGCTGTTTTCTCCAGTAAACGTTTTAACAACTAAATTAAGCATGCAGTAAACTGAAATGTGGATTATTTACCAGGATTATAAGTTTGTATAATAACTCACTTGCAAATTATCAGAGATTATGACCAAGGTGTGTCCCGCATACATGGACGTGGCTTAGATGCAACACCAGTAGGTGATAGCAGAATCAATAATCGACTGATTAAACGACATTTACTCATCAATGGACGTGTTTTAAATGCATCAGACAGCTATTATATTGGCCAATATTTTCACTGTAAAATATTTAATACCACAAAATTATTAAATCGTGTGGCGCAATCTGTCGAATTGATGATGCAGAGGTCAGCAATCTCATACAAATAATCACTGCATAATGTAACAATCTGGAGCATCAGTGTTTCACACGGTAGTGCGTTGACACAAAGTAGGTGAGGTGGAAAATGAGTTCACTTTACATAATTCTGTCGTCATGGCCATCTTTGTGCCAAAAATTATCAAAATTGGTGAAAATTTGACAAAGTTATGACAAAAATAATTTTGACTTTTTTTTAGACATGGTTATGTTAAATCTCACTGATCTTTCTTTATGAAATTATTTCACTTCTGCAAAAAGTAACTTAAGTTGGTCAGCAAAAATGCTTTCGCTAAACCACATATCATTCACATTTAACTTTTGCATAACAGGCCTATATCTCCACATTCATTATGGGTAAGGCCAGTTTGGCCAAGAGTGTTTCTACAAAAGGCAAGCCCTTTCAATGTGTAAATGTGTGTGAGTGAATGCACACTACCCAAACCATATTCAATCCAATTTTGATTTTGTCCTGACAAGCCAAATTTATCTGCAGTATGGCCATGGTTACATGTAAAAAAAATTCTGCAAATCTTTTAAGAATGGGTTAAATGATAATCCAAAATGTCAACATGCAATACTGACAACTTGAAAAAGAATTAAATTTCACCGTTTGAACAACATCATTTTAATTTCATAAAGTTAAAACTCACGTCCATGAGATTGTCAAACTGTGGTCCGCTCTCAATTGCTAACTTCTCACCACTAGATGTTCGTCGTTTATCAATGCGGTAGTGCTTTGTGACTCCATGATGACTTATGCTTAAAGCAAATGTCCCATTGCCTTTCTCACGCACTCTATGGGCACAACAAGTTTACACAGATATGCAAACTGATTACTGTCAAAGCTACAGTTTACTACAAGACTATTTATTCATTAATTTATTACAAAATTGTACATGCAATACACATGAAAGAACAAACATGTAAAAAATACACATAAAAAGTACACATAGGAAAAAGCAAGATAATAATAGTGATAATTCTGCTTTCAGTTTTTGTTTTATCACCAATTTTCCCCGGTAATTTCAGCTTAGGCTTGGTCCCAAAGTGACTTCTTAAAAATTGCTGGAAAGCCTAAAAAGTAACTTTGCATAAGCCAGTCAGAGGCATCTGGTGTTGCCCAATCAACATAATTTTATACTGAATGCTAACACTAGTTCAATAAGCACTAGCAAAGCTTGTATGTCTTGCTCACCAACACAGTACAAGCTAAGCCTGGGTTCAATCCTCAGGGAAGCTGAATCGGCTTATCAGGATAACTGGCACATGAGACTAATTTCTTGAACAGGCAAAGAGGTTTTTATGGTGTTCTCTATGATCCGTGATTGTCAGAACGACTGAAGCCATGATATAATGGCATTTAACAACTTTATTTATTTATTTGATAGGTATAACAGCCAAGGACATCACTAGTGACAGCGTCAGTAACAAAACATTCTCGAGTCTAAACTGGTTATCAGCTTATATAGCATAAGACAATGGATTAGAGCAGCATGTCTGAAACGTTTATAATGAATAACAAAATGAACAATGATACTGCAGCTGCATCCAGTTTCACTCACAAAAATTTGCCGTCATGATGCCCAGACTCGAGCATGACCATGTCGGCAGTCTCGCGCTCGATGGAGCCATGGAACCATGGCTGGTCTCGATGAATCTCTCGCGCAATCATCTGCACAAACTTCTGCCGCTGTGCACTCAACACATTCTCTAACTGTGAACCCTGCAACACACATACATGTTAACAGGCTGCATATAGTTCACTTCTGGTGTAACTGACTGTAGAAACAACTACATTCGCCAGAGGATGCATGGGCATTACATCACTGTGAGAGTTCCATCTCTGGCTGAAACTGTCTGTGTGCTCACTCGGCCCCAGGCTGTCACAGTAATGCTGCACTTGACAGTGCTTATAATTACGGTATACACCAATTTGAAACTGGACGTAGGAGTAGGATGCGTTTGGTCATGTTGACATACAATACCGCCTGAAAGCAGGCCCAACAGCTTTATGGATGCCATATTGCCCCATGTGTACTATACAGAAATGCATGTATCAATGTGCTAAATGTTACTAATATACATATAATCAGTAGTCAGGTTAAAGATAACGCATCTAGCAAACTTTTGCAATGTTTTTAATCATCTTTAACCGTAAAATAATGGTCAAACAAAACAATTCGTCTGCTGCTGCCGCAACTGCAAAGCTCAAGGTCGTGAAGTCAGAATTATCATCATGCTGTTGAAAGTGATAAGTTTCCAAGTAGTAAATACAAGTCGGAAGGTGAACCAAACAAAATTTTTGACTCGGAAACTTGTTCTTACAGTATTTATGACCACTACCAAATGCCGCATAAGTCAGTATATTCCCCAAGATAACAGAAAGGATCCCAATCAGGGTGTATTCAGATCACCAAAAGTGGCTTTCCATAATTTTCGGGGATCTGTGTACACCCTGCTTAATACTGATGAGTGATGATCAGTCGTAGTACCACAATCAGAAACATGCATACACAGAAAAGTCATAACCGAGATGTATTTCCTTTACCTGTAGACCCCAGCTCAATGCTTTTTCTATAACAAGCTGCTCGAGCTCCAGCATGGATATGCCCGGCCATGCCATTGGAACCACACCATCTGGCCGGATGCACGGTATTCGCGGCTTGGTAAGAAACCCGTCCAGATTCTGTTTGTGGTGGTTGATTAACTCCACAGGACCGGAAAATCGCCGGCCATCTTGTATCATAACAGTGCCATCTGGCTGGCGTTCGATACTGTAATGGTGAATCCTACAACAACATCATAAGAATCAGCAGTAGCCTACATGATTCACATCAGGAGCATGGCCAAAAATTTCTTTTGGGGATTTATAAAATTTTGAAAGATGCAAAATATGTTCAGCAACCATGCTGATGTCATCATAACTCCATAAAATTTAGTTGGCCTACCTAAAACTGTGGGTCCTACATAGCCATCACAATAAGGCACAAACATAAATAAAAACAATGTAACTTGACAGATTGCACTACTGATAAAAAATTGGTAATTTTCTTTGTATGTTGCTAGCATAACTGAGCACAATGCCAGCCTTCGATAACTGAAGTTTCCTAACAAGATAGAGCTCAGTTTACTAACAAACAAAAAGCCACAATGAGCCGTGGTGAGTCATAGAATTTGGACGATTTCGGCATGGTGAGCCGTGAAATTTTGTAAACTGGCCCGTGGAATTTGGCACAAGTTTCCGCAGCAAACTGTGGGCCCTAGTCATTACTCATGACCATCTGTGTAGCCCAAGGCAGGCTATGGCCCTCTTGGGCTACACATAGCCCGCCCCAGCACCATGGATATTTCCTTATTGAAAACCAACCCTATTGCTACTGCTACTGCTATTCAAATCTGCCCCGCACATCCATCCCTGTCCCACAAGTCGTACTGACTCGTAGACATGGAAACACAGGCATCATAAAAGACTGCACCGACCGGTGTTGGCCTGCCATTCCGAAGGTCCACCATTCCAAAAAGCCGCCAGAGTTAGGGATAGGGTTAAGGTTAAATTTTGGGTTACTAGGGTCAGTGTTAGAGTTAGTCTAGCATTTAATAAGTATGGTTTTGTTGTCATCTAAACCACGCAAATTTAAGCAGACTGTCAAAATGGCAGCCTCTCGGAATGGTAGACCTGAAACTACCGACCACACAGCAACACCAAATATGATCACGTGATCAGGTCAGATGGCTAACCCAGTACTGGCCCACTATTCCAAAGGTCCGCTATTCCGAAAGTCCACTGTACAGATACGTGCAACAGTGCTAACGTTTGGGTTAAGATTAGAGTTAAGGTTAGGGTTAGAGTTAGGATTAGGGTTAGGGTTAGGGTCAGCCTTAGGGTTAGGCTTAGGGTTAGTGGTAATAGTATTCCAAAAGTAGCCGACCTTCAGAATAATGGACCTTCGGAATAGCGGACCTGAATTGGCTAACCCTAGCCCTAACCCTCTGTACTTGATCTGATCATACAAGGTAATGGTGCAGTTGGTGAAGCTGGCATGCTAGTGCGGTCTTTCATGACACTGTAGAAATACTAGTACCGTGACTGGTGGCATATGGACAAGGCATAGTTGCCAGCAACTGATATATTCTCTCTGAGCAGATAAAGTCCCTCCTGACAGCCGTTGCGTCGCAGCACGCTCTCCGCCTCGTCGCGGGATATTCGCCCATAGAAATAGTTAACTGACGACGGGTTGGTGGCGCCTCTGTCTCCAAACAGTAACCTGTCAGCCAACGACGCAGCCATCCAGCTGTCCTGAAACCTATAGGCTATTGGTCACCTCAGCACTCTACCACCCTGCCTGTACCCATGAAACTAAACATGAGGTTAAAAGAACCGCTGACGTGCACAGATCACATCAGGCATCACGACACTCGACGGCTTCTGCCGCTGGCATTACGTCAGCACCGGACTGATGCAGGTTAGTCACTGCTGTACGACGCAGACGCAACTTGCATCGGGTTTTCCACCGTCGCCCCGTCGTAGTACGGTAGTTTTATAGGCGAAAGTTCGTCTGGCAACGTACTGAATATAACAACATATTATTTATTGACATTTTACAGCGGAAACGTCCATCGTTTCAGTTGCTGAATACAAGCAGGCACCGACTGCCTGTGTGCGGTCTGAAGGTGGTCCTCGGTTAACTGCGAACTATAAACCGACATAAAGCCCTGTTTCCATCCAATGCAACGCATGCGGCGGAATAGACATACCATATAGCGTGTCTCCTCGCGTCCCGGCTGCGTCAGCTGCGTCCGTTGCGTTCGTTGCGAACTTTCTTTCTTTCTTTGCGTGCATGCGTTGCGTTGGATAGAAATCACCAGGCTTAAAGCAGAAAATTTTGAAATTTTGAGCAGAATACTGTGATAGAGGTATAGGCTACTGCGCCCGCGTCTTTTCGTAGTTTAATTAATTGGTTGGTTGGTTGCTTGCTTGCTTGCTGGCGTCCGTCGCGAACAACCATGACGCTGTGCTAGCTGGTCATTGATGGGCGATGACGACCAATAGCGTTCATTTCGTTGTGAAACGTTAGGACTGACTTCGGACTGACTCCATGGTTATTCGGACCTGCTTACGGTTTTTATGTTTACTCTTTTCAGTTTTTTTCTGAGTTTTAGTTTTCATTATTATTCTTCATTTCTTACCTTTTCAGTTTTTTTTCTTATTTTAGTTGTCTTTACTTCAT
>Ga0056128_1009719_pt1 | contig 12039 bp, 4 predicted proteins | sample WorMetLIZISLAND2_FD_71113 | JGI IMG/M metagenome (GOLD analysis project Ga0056128, IMG submission 71113) | Marine gutless worms symbiont microbial communities from Max Planck institute for Marine Microbiology, Germany - Olavius geniculatus... ...
CCGGCATTATAAAATTCAGCGTAGTACTGACCATCATGCAAAATTTCACGCCGGTCGGCCCACGCATCTCGGAGATCTCGCGTTGCAATAAAACATCTGCAGTAAAACAGAAGTCCTTCCGAAAACTATCGTTTTCGGGTGGACTAATAACTTTTTTATATTTGTCATGTATTTTGCAATTATCACAGGAAAAATCAGAAGTCAGATTGCCCGCAATTTTCTCCCAGCTCGGTCGTAATTCAGGCGTAGCAAAGAGAAGACTAAAGTAATGTAAATCGGTAATTAATTGTGTAAATATTTGCAATACAAATTAGAGTGAAGCATAGCAGTCCAATGTCAGTTTAAAACAATTCATAATAGGTATTTAGTCTGTTAATGATTTTATGTAAGTCATCTTGATCATATTTCACATGCTTATGTTTATCAATGACTGACGTGTTTGTTGCTTGTGTTAGGCATCGTAAGATGTACTGGAACACGCATTTCCCGTGGGCCGTACGGAATGCACGCAGGGCACGAAACCTGATGACTGTGTACTTTGAGAAGCACTGGGAAATGCCGATAGAACAGCTTCGTTCAGAACTGAATCTCGAGTCACCACCATACACACCTTTGCGAAAGAACTTTGACCGATAGTCATTTGTGTACTTGTATGTAGATGAAGAAGTCAGTATTGCGGTAGTAGGAAGAAAAGTTTACCTTCTGACGTCTGTGTGATTAAATAAATGTACAGGTGGTTTAAAGTAGATCTGTAGCAGAGTAAAATGTGGATGTACGTTTTTACTTATCAAAACGTGCATGTATTTTTCTTATGATAACTTTTGCTGTCACATGTATATTTCAATAACTAATAATTCTTTCAGTATTGCATTCAGAGATGAATTGTGTAATTTGCTGTTGTGTAATATACTGCTTCATTTCAAATCTATTCTTATGTTATACTACGCTTATACTAATTATATTTATATAGCGCCAATATGCGGAGCTACAGAGGCGCTGGACGACACTACACAGACTGTTACTGCTGCTGCATATTTGTTGGTATGTAGAAACAATTCTCATAACAGGCAACAATATTGCTATTACAAAAAAGTTGTAAAACTAAGATTGTTTTTGAAGAAATAAATGTTCAAAATTTATTCTATGTAAGCAGTGGTTTAGTTGTGACACATAAATATTTGACTGATGGTCAAATTAAATATTAAAAAACTTACCAGTTTACACTACTGTGTAAGGGCGACCAAGTCACACATCGAAAACAGCAGAAATCATTTTACTAGGACACAGTGATTGAATGACGAACTGGCTTCCCTTTCAAACCCATGTGATGTGACCCCATTTAACCTTTTCCACTCCGCATTTTTGCTGTTTTGGGTGTGTGACTTGGTTGTCCTTACACAGTAGTGTAAACTGACAAGTTTTTATGTTTAATATTTGCTGTTTTATTAGCAAATTTAATCATGAGTTAAAAGCCATAATGTGACCCAACCCAATCACGTGACTCACGGTGGGCAACTTCCTATGGGTGGTCCATTGTGATCGTGCGTCAATCTTGCACCGTTACGCAGATATAAAGCTTCAATTTCATTTGCCCATGTTAAAGGCCAAAAGTTTACTGCACATGCTCTGTGTTACGTGGCCTGTAGGTAGGCGGTCCAAAATATGATACTGATACAATATTTTGAAAATATCACGATATCGATATTTTAAAATGATAAGCATATAAATCTTATACAAGCACAAAAACAAGACGTAAACGTTCTGCAAGGCAGCTGGTTTTACGTAGATACTAAAATGCGTCGGTGAACTTAAAAATTAACTATAGACTGTTGTAAGTGTCGTTAAATTACGACACTATAGTTAGTTTGCTTCGGTTAATTTGTCGTTTTCTCCGATTATTCTCGGTATTTTGGTAATGCGGTAGTAAAAATATGAACTTGGTGTAAAATATCGCGATAGGCTATATCAAAAATATCGTGACATAAAAGATATCACGATATATTGAAAAATTCGATATTTTTTCGATGATATGATAAGATAGTATACAATATATCAATATCGAAAACGATAACGATATATATATGTATGTATATATATATATATATATATATATAAGACGATATATCGATATTTTCGATATATCGAATCATCAGCAAAGTTCACGTTTTCGGTCTTTCACACAACATGTATACCTGAACGTATCTGATAAAAGACTGTTTTTGTCGTGTAACATCATCAACAGCTAGGAACCTTAAAGTGAGTACAGAACTACAAAAATAAAACATTTCAGTTCATTGTATTTTTGTCGTTCTGTGCGCACTTTTACAGTAGGCCTGATCGTTTTATGTCAACGTTAAATTTTAAAACCGCGCACCTCTAAAAGAATTTGATTAAATTTCTGTGGTAAACAAGTTGTTTTGTTTACATCCTGTTGCGTTGATTTTGCGTGTATTTTGAAGTGTACTCAGTTTGACATAATTTCAGCTGTTATGCGTTCTTCAGCGGCTGTCAAATTTGTCATAGAACCAAGTAGTCATATAGTTTGTCAGTTGTGTAAGTCAGTGTACACAAATCCAGTGATTAATGTGAGATGCGGTCACACCTACTGCATGACGTGTCTGACAAAACCATCGGCCGCTGGGGATTGTCAGCCAGTGGTTCGATGTCCCGTGGACAGAATCGAATGTAATGTCACCGAACTCGTTTTAAACAGGTTTGCTGGATAATCTCGAAGAGTAAACTACTAAATTTATAAGCTACATACAAGCTATGAGATCACGCATGCGACATGTTCTAGTCATCTCACATGTAAACGTCTGTAGTTCTGAGGTTAAGATAAGGGGTTAGGTAAGGATAAGTGGTTAGTGCTAGTCCAAGTACTCATCCTTGTGTTATTCAAAACAATCGTACATAGCTGGCATATTATTAATTTAGTAGCCTAAACTGCAAAACTGCTATTTGCTCTGTTGTAACTGTATTGTGTTTTATCTGGTTTGCAACTGTTGAACAGTTAGTTAAAATCAAAATTGAATTAATAACTGGATAACCACATTACACATTACTGGTGTGTGTCATTTGCAGAGCAATACAGAATCAGGTGGACGACCAGGATGTCTACTGTAGGTTTGGTTTGAAGTGGTCAAGCATAGACAACAAATTTGTTGTGGATTCTTTGGGGTGCCAGACAATCATCAAATATGGTAAATTGTTATTACCAGTAAAAATAACAGTATTCCAATGTACTTTATTAAGTTTTTTATACTTTGGTTATGTCTTTAACCATAAGCCTATAAAATAGAGTACTGTATCAGATTATGGCTGCACAGTAATATGTTCTGTGTTATTCAATGGCTTTAAACATGTTGATATGATGTTTAATTTTTTTGTTCAATAATCATCGAAAAAGACATTTATGTATATTTAGCCTAACAGTTTTTTATTTATAAATTGTTAGTGCTGTGATGCATACAGTTGCTGTGCTCTGAGCGCAGGTGGCATGAAACATCATGAAGAAACTTGCGAGTATGCTGTTGTTGCATGTCCGAATAGCAATTCTGAAATTTGTGGCCTTCACAGACGTAAAAGTCTGCAGAAACATATTGATTCCTGTCACCATGTGCCTTGTCCTCATCATGGTAAAGGTTTTTTTTATTATTGATATATTTTTTCATTTACAAGGCTGAACATTTGTCATCCTGCATTAGCAAAAGTGAATGAACATGTAAACTGGACTTAAGAAGTTGTTGAGTGTGTGTATAATGGGAAAATGTTTTGAAATTATTTGTTAATATTTCAGATAGTTTCTTACGCTATATTTTAATATCTAATATTAAAGGGTGATCAGGTTATATTTCACTTTGTATGAGAAGTTGTGTTTTTTATACAGTGTACATTGTGTTTAAAAAACAGCCAAAATTGTTTTTGTCATAACTATGTCAAATTTTCGCTGATTTTGATAATTTTTGGTATGAAGATGGCCAAGACGATAGAATTATGTAAGATGTACTCATTTTTCATTTTACCTAATTTCACCTAATTTATGTCAACGCACTACTGTGTGAAACACAGATGGTCAAATTTTGTATAACGCTGAACTGTTGTCTCCAGTAAACATTGTAACGACTTAATTAAGCACACAATAAGTGAAATGTACATTATTTGGCAGAATTGCAAGTTTGTATAACAACTCGCTTGTAAATTGTCAGAGTTTATGCCCAAAGTGTGCCCAGCATACATAGACACAATGGCTTAGATGCAGTGCCACAGACTGATAGCGGAATCAAAGGTTGACTGATCAAATTGCATTCGCTCATTGATTAGACATGTTTCAAGCTCATCAGTCAGCTATTTTGTTGTCTACTATTTTCAGCTTACAATATTTAATACCACAAAATTAATAAATCACGTATATATGAGCAATCGGATACAAATAATCACTGCAAAATGTAACAATTTGGCGCATCTGTGTTTCACATGTTAGTGCGTTGACATAAATTATGTGAGGTGAAAAATAAGTCTTTTTGGTTATCTTTGTGCCAAAAATTATCAAAGTTGGTGAAAATTTCATAAAATTAAGAGAAAAACAATTTTGACTGTTTTTTTAAACATGGTGTATAAGACTGATTTTCTTCTTTATAGTCAAATATTTCACTTAGAATTGTTTGATTTATCAGGGCAGTTAGATGTTATGCATCGTCATTCAGTGGTGTTTTAGTATTTAGTCGACCATACTTAAGTAACATCCGAGCTGTTGGCATGGTTGTCGTTGTCTGTCTGTTTGTCTGTCCATTCGTCTGTAACGGATGTATTGTGACTAAGCTTCAGGTCATAGAGGAAAACTTTTTACGTGAATAGTTAGCCATGTATGTTAATCTCAGGCATGCAAAATTCCAGCCATCTAGTGCAAGGAGAACATTTTCAAATTGGGGGATGAATGGAGGGGATAGGAAGTTCAATGGAAAACTGGTTATATCTTTTAAATGGTGCGAGATACGGCCAAGGTTTCTATTAATCACTAGTAGAAAGTGGCATACGTTCTTTCAGATGAAATGAAAATCATTAACCTTGGATGACCTTGAAGGTCACTGATAACCAGCATGGTTGGCTATTCTAGCAACAGCTGGGTTTCTTGTTTTCTTGGAGTGGTTGTATTATACAGCTTATGGAGAACATATTTTGTCAGTTGATTTATGTGTTCTTAGGCTGTACATTCATTGGAAGCTCGGCTGAAGTTTCACGTCATAAACTGACATGTGAGCATTCCAATTCACCACTTGATGCCAGCTCTCAGCAGGTTTTATTTATTTTTTGTATTTCATGCACGGTTAATTTTTATACGTAAAGTTTTCAGCATCGATATTCTGATGTTGTGCATGTAGTTGCTGTTATAGTAGTCGTTTTTTTTATTGACCAATAACAAATATGTACCACCAGACAAAGTCTCAAATGTGGTGTGGCATGGCCTACTTATAATATTTGTGGCTTAGTTTCTGAAATAAGTGCTATTTATGGGACAGTTTGCTATTATTTGGAAATAAGGAAATGGTGGTTAGTCAGTGTAAACGATACAATTTCTAACTTAGCCTATTGTGTGTGTTGAGTTTGTAGAGTTAGGTGTTATCGTCATTGTATGTTTTCAACTTCAGCATTTAAGATATCAGTTATACTTGCGCGAACATGCAATCGCAGCATATATCACATATTTTGCATTATTTTTCTTTGTATGTGGCATTTCCAAGCTTACTTGGAAATATGTGAATATTGCAGATTTTCAGATTTTTTCATGCAATCAGCTTTTAATAATTTTGTGCAGATTATGACAGATTACTGGCGGAGAAAATAATACACAGATAGATTGTGTTCTATGAAAATACGACATCACAATATTGACGTCATCATCCAAAAATGTCTGCATATGCTGAAGATAATATTTCATACAAAAAATGTATTTTGCATTTTTTATATTTGGAAAAATAACAGAATGGCAGTGTTTTATAACTTATTTTGGAATGACCTTTGTATATACCCAGTAATGCATAGTGGCATGTGCAATATACCGGTATGCCAATTTATTGACAAATTATGCATATGCTTCAGTTTTTACCCACTTTTTGCATTAAAACAAAGCATAACAGAATTTTTACTATAAACGAAGCTGTATTCATCAGTTTGCAGATGTCATTGTAGGTCAGCGTTCTGCTGTCGTCATTCGATGAACTGGTTAAAAAGGTGGATCATTTGACACTGAGAGTAGATAAACTCGAAGACGTGAAAGTCACGCAGTCCACACAGTTGGATAATTGTCTGCGGTCAGTTGCAACATTGTTTTGTACATGTGGTTTATTATTGATGTCATTTTGCCACGTTTCTTATTTGAATTAGATTACGTTTACTGAGTCTCGTATGTCATTTTATTTCGTGTCACAAGAACTTCTTGCTAGTATTCTTGGCTTATTCCAGCACGTTTACCTCAGTCACATTTTGTTAACTGCATGTGGGATCATTCTGTTGTTGCCATGCTTTTGTTCAGTGCAAGTTTTGAAAACTAGAAGAAGATTTTTGTTACTGTAGGTTACTATTATTTGTTGCGGTTTTTCTTTTAACAGGCCTACTTTTATAATTTCCATAACAGATATTTCACAGGCTTATTGCTGCTCTGCATGTTGTCAGTCCAACAGTGTCGCTGCAGCTAAATGAAGCAATGCGTGAAAAGTTTGATGCTGCTCTGAATTGCAGCCTCGTGCAAGAACTGAGTGCAAAAAATGACCAGCTGACAACTGAACTGCAGAAGTTACGAACAGCTGTTAATACTGGTATGTTCTTCGATTGCAAATTTTTTACAGAGTCCACAGGCGAAAATTTTCACCAGTGAGTGAGTGAAAGAGTAACAGCACATCAAAGGCAATGTTATGCTATATCAGTGTTAATAGTGATCAATTGCATCAACAGAAATTGCATCAACAGAAATTGCATATAGAATAAACACTGTCTATGAACAGTAAAACAGGTGGCATAAGTTATTCATATAAAAGTGGTTAAATTCATAAAAATAATGTTATGATTGTTGATACTTTGTAAACGAAAAAAGCCCAGCTAACGCAAAGGGGAATGCGCAACAGCGATACATGTGTGAAGGCCCGGTTTGAACGATGTTTCATTTAGACTTGATGGTGGATAACGCCTATCGCCATATCCAGTGCATGAATTTTAGTATTGCGCACCACGTCCAGTACATGTATTCCAATATTGTCTGACATTGGGTACGATGTATTTACATACACCAGATGGCGCCAAGTCTCACGTGGATGCTGCCGTTTGACTGGCTGAGTGCGAGTATTTTAAAGACAGTATTCAAGTTTTGCGTCCCCATACAGAGAATTCCTTGAACGCAGGAGGGCGAAATTTGAACAAGTGAAAACTACATTTAATGCTAAAAGTTCTATGTGCAAGCTGTCTTGGTCTATCTTTAGCGATTTTGATGTAATTCACTCTTGAAATATGTGTCTCGGCCCAAAATCGCCAAAAAAACCGTTTTACGTTCGTCCAAGGTCATTGAATTTGGTGGCAATCGAGAGCCAGTGTACGACTTCCTATTAGTGATTATTAGTAACCTAGGCCTTATCTCCCACCGTTACTGGAATACAGTGACTTATTGGCTAAAAATCGCAAATTTTGCCCACCTATCTCTCATTTAGCGCCCTTGTTCAGGGTGAACCCCTTCGAATTTATGGAAAAGCTTTGCAGTTCCTGAAACTAGAGTCTTCCACGCAGCCAACGGTGAAGATTTGGTGATCTTAGCTTGCATCGTTTTTGACTGATCCACCTGTGTGACGGACGGACTGATGAACAGACAGATGGACAGACAGTATTGCGATGGCTAAGACTCGCTATAGCAGTACCTGCTGTCGTGCGTAAAAATTTTTAAATCAGTCGATGTTTGGTGAAGATATGAAGACACTATGTTGTCTGGTGTTTTGACTGATGGTGTATTATTTCTGTTGCATGTGCAGCATCTCCTGGCAGATTGTCACGCCCTTTATCAGCAGTGTTTGGGACCACAAAGAAACTTGAGTCTTGGAACATGCCTTTCCAGTTCAAATGTATTGGAACACTCAGGTATCAAACCTAACTTTATAGCATTCTTGGCTAATCATTGTAGTGTAATCTAGTCTGTCGTGGTGTATTGATTTATTTCTGATGTCTTTTTTTAAATTTTAAGGTGTTTATTTTATACTGTTTACGGGGAAATTTAAAAATGCTTATTTTATACAGTTTGTGTAATTTTAATCAAGAAAGTTTTTTTTATTGAATATTGCTATCATGCTGTGTTGGCACAAATAACACCAAAACACCCACCCCAAACTAATTCCAATTTTAGTTGCTTGTTTCACTAATAATTAAGTGTTTTATTATGGTTATGCTTTTAAAACTTTAAACCTCTGAATTGGCAAATTCTTTGATATTTATTTGATGTGGACATTGTCTAGCAGTGCACATTCTACTACCGATAGCTTTAAACCCAAACTCCCGTCAAGTTGGGTTTTTAAAGTAAAAATCTGGTTTTAGTGTAATGAAATAAGATTTCTGAGGTGTTCTTCTTAAACATGAATGTTTAAATGATAGTGTTCTTGTATAAATTGTTTTTTGTTAGCCTCATCATGTTGCCATAAGTGCTCTAACCATTGTGGCACATCTTGCTTGTGTAAACGTTTCTGCTGCAAACTTTTATTTGTTGATGTGTTTATTGCTGAAATAAATGATTGGTCGATTGATTGACAACCTACTGTCTTGGGCTTTTTTCAATCTGGTCATTCTCTGCTCTGTCTGTTGGAACCTCGATGTTACAGTCACGCAATGTGTTTATCTTGCTGGGATGCAGAGGTCACAATGGCGGAGTGCAGAGTTTGCAGACCAGCGGTAGTCGAGTGTTCAGTTGTGGTGCTGACAGCTGCATCAAAGCCTGGGATCTTGATGACCTCGTTCGCGGCTGCAAGTCTACTGTCGTCGCCCACTCACAGAAAGTCAGTTGGAAATCTGTACCGGAACCAGTCTTATTATCTGTAAAGGTAAAAGTAAAGGTCAGAATATAGCTGTTACGGAGCGAACCCCTCACAGAGCTACGGAGCGTCACCTGCTCTGTTATATGAGATCACACAGTGTTATCTGCCACCCAACAGAGGTGAACGTGCCCCGCTTTAACTCCAGCAAGATAGGCTGGTGCTCGATTTACCTACCCCAGTGGGATGAAAGACTGAGTTGACTTAGGCGGTTGGTTACATACCGAGATGGTTTACCTGCGTGCAGGCAGTCACCCGTCGCAGTATTAACCGGGCCCGGCATACAGTAACTTCGCTGATCAGATCAGACGCGTTACCACTACACTACGCCACCAATTTGAGTTTGTTTTTTTATTCACAGGACATTAAAATTATTGTTAAAATGCTTCTTTGCTCTACACTTTGTCTAAACACTGCAGGTGACACCACAGATAACTGCAGATTGCAGATTAACCGCAAAGTAACCGTAGATTCTAGAAATTGCTTAGGTTCAGTGACTGCAAATCATTATGCCACTGCAGATCATGGTCTGTTGCTTTCTCTGTCAATCACCTTTGCTGGATCCTAGTCTTTGACACTTTCTGACAGAGGTTGCATGGTCCGTGACTGAAGACCTACTTCATTCCGTTGACATGCATTTGCTTTGCATGTATGAATTTATATAGTTTACTAGTTACTGGTTGAAGCTATGGGTTTATTCAAAATGAGACATACTTAGTTATATTTTTTGTGTTTGATCTGATTTATTCGTTATAACTGGCTGTGCAGGTACATGCAATGGCAGTGGGCAGGTCATACTTATACAGTGCTGGTGATGATTTGACGATCAAAGCTTGGAATGTGCACGACCTCACACTACACACATCAGTCGATGTTAGTAGTACGTTTTTTGTGCTACTTAAACTCACAACTTTGGGATGTTTTAGTGTATTTGTACTCACTTGGGACAGATCAGCTGTAGTTTTAGTTTGGTATTATTTCAAATGCATGTAGTGATTTCCTGTGGTAAAAAAACTGTAGAACATTTGCACAAGAAACAACAAAAAAATAAGTACCTTTAAATATGAAAATTGTACTGTTTTTTGTTTGCGATAGAGTTATTTTGGACCTGTTGTTAAACCCAAATTATGAAAGATGAGGAAGTTCGATCACCATAAAACTTTGAATAAAATCTGTGTCCCAAATAAATGATGGGTCCCAAATACAGGCTGGGAGTCGAGGTAACTTTTACCAGTAGAAGCCATGTTTCAGTTACAAGCTGGGTCTCGGATATAAGCTGGGTCCCAGATACAGGCCGGTATGACTAGGACACCAGTATATGTGATACATAGGAGACAATAGTATTTTGGAGCCCGATTCACAAACATTGTCGTAAGACATGTCGTAAAACATGTCATAAAATTATCATAACTCATCATTTAAGATGTCATAAGATTATCTTATGACATGTTGTAAATGAATTCACAGAATTTATCTTTAATGATCGTAACTTTTTCATGAAGGCGTCTTGTTGTCATGTTAAATATTGTCGTCTGCGAGCCGCTGACTAGTCAGTAAGTAAAAGTGGTCGTTTAGAGTTCAATTTGTAATGTTTTAATTTAGAAATTTTTAATATACTTACTACACAATCTCGAGTACATGGTGTTAACATAGGTGCTGATTTATTTTTTATTTGTTTAGATATTTTTATTTATTGAATGTTTTAAATGTTTTTAATTTTTTATAGTTTATTAATATTTGCTAGTTTTTAGAGACAATAGGCCTGTTGAAAGCTGTACGAGGGTGAAAGAGGTGAAGTATTTGAAGCATTTTTTGGCCGTGGCACGCTCTGCTGCACTCTCTAGACAGCGCATGGTAGCGATTGCATTAGCTATTTAACATTTAGCTACTACATTAAGTAGTCGTATAGAACCTACAACGAAAGAAAAACAGCCTGCACCAATCACCGACGGACAGTGGTGGACTATGCAGTTTTATTTTGGTATTGTGATACTATCAAGTATCGCGGTATTTGAGTCATTATCATTAATTCGTTTGTCGCACCGCACAACACTACGCTGCATTATGTTGTATTATTTTTTTATTCTATGTCCATTGTCAAGATTTACATGACTACAAGATTTACAGGTTTACATGGCTATGGCGTAGCAACGGTCCATCGCCAATGCAAAGTGAAAGTGCTGTTTATTTATCCATTAATTAATTTTTCCAGCAAAAAAACCACGCAAAACAGATATAGTATAAATGTGACATTTCTAGATTACGATTATAATTGAATTAAAGGTCTTATAAATCGATACAAAGAAGTTTTTCTTGTTGGATGATGTTTGAATCGTATAATTCGAAATGTCATAAGACACCTAAAAAGTGATCGTAAGATTTTTGTCGTAAAATTGTCATTAGATGTTTTGTGAATTTGGCCGCAGATTCTGTTGAAAATTCGGTAAAGTATTTGTAGGTCCCTGGGGTCAAGGTAAAGTCTTACTTATAGAAGCTGGGTTTTGGATAAACAGCAAGTTCCGGAACAGGTCGGGGGTCAAGAAAGCTTGTAGTAATAGAAGCCAGGGGCTTCTGTTAAAGTTCTACAGTCTTTTAGTCTGTGTATTATGCATTGTTGCTTTGTTATAATATCAGTGTGGTGTTTTTTGTGATTGTCAGTTGTATGCAGAGATAGCTGTGAAACTTTATGATAGTCAGCTATAACATCGTCTGTTTGTACACAGAAAGCTCATGAGAAAACTGTTGCTGCTTTGATTTGCACCGATGACAATCTTTTCAGCTCATCTCATTCTATTATAAAGGTATTATTGCTGGGCATATTTTAGCAGCTTTGTTAGTTGTTGCTTAATCGGTTTTAACCTGACACTGATGTTTATTTATAATTTTTTCGGGTGCCTTTTTCATAGTACATCAGCTGATGTTTGCCAGATGATCAGAAATGATAGTAATTTTAAAAACTAGGTCCCAAAACATAGGGGCCAAA
>Ga0056128_1009722_pt1 | contig 12036 bp, 5 predicted proteins | sample WorMetLIZISLAND2_FD_71113 | JGI IMG/M metagenome (GOLD analysis project Ga0056128, IMG submission 71113) | Marine gutless worms symbiont microbial communities from Max Planck institute for Marine Microbiology, Germany - Olavius geniculatus... ...
GCCCAAACCATAGATGTGATAAACGTCAAAAAAATTATAATAAACGTTAATAAACGCGTTTATTAGGAAAAAGATTGTAAACGTTTGTAAACTAAAAGTAAACGTACACAGAGCGTAATTTTGAATATTATTTAGATAATTCCAAATTCCAATAAAAGTTTTTTCATTGTCAAATAATGTCTTACTCCAGTTCTGTGACAACCGTTTTACAAAAGTGCCCAGAATTCACTCACTTTAATCTTATAGGTACGTGAAAACTAAGTTGAGCTGTCCTGTCCACTAATTATCGATCGCAATGCATTATAGTTTGGCTTCCCGTCATAATTTTGCTTCGTTTCGCTCATGTAATTTTTATTGAGATAATCGGGATAATTGAGATAATTGAGACAAAATAATAAACGCATTTACAAAGATTTTTTCGTAAACGTTGTAAACGTTTATCACATATATGGCCCAAACAGCGACACCCAAATGTCACGTAACCCAAACTGTTAGCAATTCACTGCAAGGAAAACATTTTCAAATTTGGCGATTAACAGAAGGGTAGAAAATATGCTTTTTTAACTACGTAATAAGTTGCCTTATATCGCAAACGAAGGCCGAGGTTGCTATTGATCACTGATAGAAGATCGCTTAAGCCCTTTCAAATGACATAGAAACCATCGACTTTGGCGACGTTAAAGGGTCATTATGCGCACTGCTATGTCAATCGTGCAATATTGTGACATTATTTGGTAAGGGGTCAGCGATAGCACCGTTAGATAGGGCAACGACGAGTTCCTATGGCTGTCAATAGTAAGCATGCATGTCTTTCTCTGCAGAGGTTCGGTCGCAAAGTTGTTGCTTGCAGCAGTCACCCATGTGCGTTAAAATTTCGTATTGTATCCTAGCGTTGATTGTAGCGTTCGATATAGTAGCGTTATTATAGCGTGTATATGACTGAACTCACTCCGTAAAATCGCTTTCTTTCGCGACCAGAAGTCGGGTGCTGTCCTTCTGATATAGGCAGTACGGTCGGCCCACCCTAGCGACGGCAGGCTTTCTGTTTTTAGTTATAGCAGTAGATAAAAAAAGTCGGCGACACTTTGTCGGAGCCTTATGTGACATAATGCGAAAACGCAATTTTCTTTTTTATTTGCATTTCCAAAGCACTTGTTGCATTTTCTTATTTCAGTTAATCAATTTTAAACAAAAGGCACGCAGTAGATGCTATTCTTACTGTAGGCCTAAGCGGCGGCAGCGCCTACGTAACGTCGGCGGCGGCGGCGGCATAGCCCCTCCTCAGACCCCTAGCTAGTGGGGAGGAAACATTCCTCCCCTCACCCTATCCCACTGGCACCTTCGGCGCTCGACCTAGACTCCCACTTTCTTTCTAGCTTCCCAAGCTATTTCTGCCTGGCACCCGGGCTGCAGACCACAAATATTTTGGGGCTACCATTACCTATACTACCACTATGCAAACCGAGTTCTGGCCAATTTTTGGTCGAATTCCACAAATTTTATTGCCATGCACGAAAACGAGAGTCGGCCGCAGTAAATTATTGAAGTCATTAATTTGCCTGATCACCAAAACCTCTGTTAGATGCACGGATTTCGATGATGTCTCCTACACATGCCAAGTTATAGACAATTTGTCTCAAATTTCACTGCCATGGTAACCGGGGTTGGTCACAGCAAAATTTGATTGGCACCATTCGATGGCCCAACCCGAAAACACCCCTATAGATACAAAGGTCTCGCAGATATCTTGTACAGAAGCCGAGTTATAGCACATTTTGTCCCAAATTTCGTTGCCATGGCAACGGGGGTCGGTGGGGGAAAAATTCTGTTGGCAGCATTCGATGGCCCAATCTTGAAAACTCTCTTGTAGACGCAAAGATCTCGCAGATATCTCTTACAGAAGCCGAGTTATAGCCATTTTGTCCCAAATTTTGTTGCTATTACAACCAGTGATTGTCCGGGGAAAATTTTGAAAGACACCGTTATATTGACAAACAATTACGAGTCTATCTTAGCCGGAGTTATGACCGTTTGAAGAATTGTTTAATTTTTTTTCATGCGCCATTGTAATTCTTTGATTTTTTTGTGAATATATAATGTTATATATTAAATTTTAATTCTTAACCCCCAAAAGGCAATTTCTTGCGCAAAACCCCGTCGTTTGACGTATTAAGCATAAAAATTCTTCAAGGGGTCTGACCTGTGGGTGTGTTAAAGAAAAAAGCATAAATTATATAAATAAACATTTTTGCGTATATTTCACCCATTTGCCGAAATGCAATTTGGTCGAATTTTGTCGGTAAAAGTTTGCATGACGAATCCCCTCGCCGACGTAATCAACCGTGCTAAATTTTATCTCAATCCGGTTAGGGATTTTGATTCTGTGAGAGGTCGAATTTTTGGGTTTCCCATATGAAAGAGAAGTCGCCGTTAACACAGGGTTTGAACCACAGTTCAACCTGTGATTACAAAAAAACTACAGCGGAGTTTATTAGTCCACAATAAAATGAAACGCAAAAATATACAATAAAATACAATACAATAAAGACTTGGAGCACACGTCGTGCACGTGTAAATTTTTTATTGAAAAAAGTCTATAACTTCGTTGTTTTTCAACAGAATCATACTTTACTTGGCAATTAAATGCAGAATGTCTCGTTAAATAAAGCTGTAAAATTTCACATTAAAATCCCAAATGGTTGCTTAGAAAACGGCGAAAAAATTTAAGGGTCCAGTTTTTGCCGCACCCTGTAGATAAAAACTTCCCCTATTTTTGATATACACCCTCAACAATACTCCCCTCCTTTATTTTTAGTGGGCGCAAGCTGCGTTTACCAGGTACAGGAATAGAGTTTACTAGGCAAATATACAAAATCGCGTTTTATCTAGTTATTTAATTAAAATATACAACATTAACGAGACGTCACAACTTTTTGTACAACTTTGCCGAATGATCGAGGCGCCTGCAGGCGCTTTTTTCTACGTTGCCTAAATTTTCTAAGTCGAACTCACGAAAAACAAGGAAAATTAGACTACCATTTTTTAAATGATAGGCTTACGAGTTACACAAAGTCGTCAGGAAAACTTAAGAATATGTCGCGTACGGATAACTACGTCGCTGACTTAGAAATGACTTAAGAAAATTGTTAAGAGTTAAGAAAAATATCAAAAATTTTAGTACGCTGATTTAACCCCCAGAAAGTCATGCTTATCATCGCCTGGTCACAATGTCATTCAAACTGGCTTAACCTGGAGGCCGGGTTCCTGGATTCAGAGTTCGTGAACCCCCGCCCCTTGCAGACACTTCTATCGGGGCTCTTTCGTCGAGGGTTTTTGATATCCATCATCTGCATGAACTTGTGTCAATCGTTCGAATGACAAACCACAGATCGATTACTACTAGTGATGACTCGATATCAGGATTTCAATTTCGATACGATATCGATACGATATTTTACAAAATATCGCCATAACAATATCAACATCGATATTTTTAAAATAAAAAGTATGTAAATCTTACACAAGCACGAGAACAAGCAAGGCATTATGCTTAATAAAAACGTGTTTTGGGGTAAACTTATAATACGAGTGTAATTAAATTACGATTCTATTACCTGGCCGCATCTGTAATTTTTTTCCAGTCACGCAGTGTAATAAAGAATCTGTAGCAAATATTGCGAAAATATTTAAAATACCGTGATAGTAGGAAGAAGTTGATATATCGAAAAACTCAATATTTATTTCGACGTTATAATACGATACGATATATGGTTATTTTCGATATATCGAGTCATCACTAATTACTACGGCAGCTACCTTTAGATCTGTCGGATATAATACGTCAGATTTCCATCGTTATCAGCGCGAAAACCACCCTGCCGACTGGTGACCTGGAGAAGCGTCTATGACAGGATGCTTCTGCTTCTGCTGCTAATGATGATGATGGTTAATTACTGATGATGGCTCTCGTCATTGCGCTACTGCTCTGCACTGGAGCTTCGCTACTGGTAATTATTAATTATAATATTATTTATAATTATCATTAATTACATTTAAGCATTATATTGTTTTAACGGATTATGTCCCGAACGAATCAGATGCCCATAATGGCAAAGAATTATTTAGACCAAACGTTCACGTATAGCGAGCTTACTATTATGTCAAACTGTTCAGTTTTTACCGCCCCATGCATGCATAGGACGGTATTGCGAATAAAATAATTGCGTTTGTCTGTCTGTCCGGTGTAACGTTAGTCAATTCTGTTCACATCGGTTGGGATACGATTAATTAGCCCAATGACACAGCTCCGGGTGTGCAAAGGTTTAACAAACTAGTTTAAAGGAAACATCTTCACATTTGGGGTTGAACCTAGGTAAGGCAAAAAATGGGCGATTTTCAACCGATAAGTCGCCGTATTTCAGAAACGGTGACAGATGGGGCCAAGACTGCTAGGCCTTATTGATCACTAATAGGAAGTCGCATAAGCCATTTTACGTGGCACGAAAATTATCGACCTTGGATGACCTTAAAGGGTCATTGCGCACTCTGCTATGGCAATCGAGCGTCTGTCGGAGCTCGCCAAGAAAATTTCAAAGACGATAGACCCATACTTTCAGCGGAAAAAAACATAACCCACTGACTCTACTTTCAGGCAGTAGGCTATATGAGGACGTTCATGAGAATTCTGTGGCAAGGGGCTCAAACGACAGTGGCGTTATCGAAAACGCGATTTTAGTCACTTCAAGCCAAGACATCTACGGAACCTTTACAGCTAAAGCCAACATAAGTTTTTATGGCGATAATACGAGTAATAATAATAATAACGTCGTCAGTTGTAAGGCGCTCAATGTCAGCGAGCTGAATCTGAGGGGCCGGCAGTCGGCAGATGGATAGTGATGGGCTATAAGCTTAAACTGAGTAGGTAAGTTTTGAGTTGACGTTTGAAGGTTGAATGGGAAGTGCAATGTCAAACTGACAGAGGGAGTATTGTTCCAAGTGTTAGGAGCTTTACGAGAAAAGGCTCTTTTGCCAAAATCTGCGTTGACGCGAGGCCTGTCAAGAGAATATTGATCAGCGGAGCGTAGTGCTCGAATAAGTGTATACTGATCCAGTAATGACCTCAAGTATATGGGTTGATTTGTGCAAAGTGTTTACAGCCAGTTTGAAGGTGATGCGTGAGTGAATGAGTAACCAATGCAGTTCTTGTAAAAGATTGTTAAACATAATGGGGTCACGAGTTTGACCTTTTGGGGTCACGTGACGTCATCGGTCATCGGTCACATCGGTCACGGAGCTGTGTCCATTCGACTCCCGGGGCCGAGTTCCTATGGGTGGTTCATAGTGGCCATGCGTCCATCCGGCACCGTTACGGAGATATGGTGCCTCAAATGTAATTGGGTCACGACTAAATAAAAGTCTGACAAATCCTTTCCCTCCTTTCCTTATTTTACCCCCAAATTTTGAAAATTTGCATTACGGACTATGGGGACTTCAAAGCGGTATAACTCGGTTCCCGTAAAAGATAATAATTGTGCGCTGTGTTTACCTACCCCCCTATTTTTGGGGTCGAGCAATCTTACGTTGTTATTTAAATTCACCTCATATTCAAAAGTTGCAAAAATTTGCATTACAGCCAGTGGAGATTTCACAGCGGTATAACTCGGTCCCCGTAAAAGATAATTGCGCGCTGTTTGCACCTACTCCCTATTTTTGGGCTTGGGCTATCCGACGGTGTCATTTAAATTTCTCTTCTGCCGACCCCTGTTGCCATGACAACGAATTTTAGGACAAAGTTGACTATAACTCGGCCCCCGTGAAAGATAATTGCGCGCTGTTTGCACCTACGCAGCTGCTAGGCTACATAGCGTGGCAATGGGACGGATAGTTCGTTCCACAGAACGTATTTCTAGTAGACCTGTAAGCGAGAACATATAGCGAACGATCAACGGGACGAGCGATAGCGAGCGAGATTTTTTCCGTGAGCGAACGACAATACATACGAGCGAGTCGAAGCGAGCGAAATTTAAAACGGCGCATGATTTTTTTACGCGCGACAGGATGTAATGCTTTACGCATTTTAGCTATCGTCGAGGCGTCTGTCTTATTGTGTGTCTGTCCACTCCTTCACACTCTGCGACTGTATCAAAACGGTGCAACTAGTATCACAAAATCTTCATCGTCGACTGCCACAATTTAGCCTCTAGACCTACTTTCAAGATCCGTAAAGCTTTTCCAGAAATTCCACAGGGGTCATCCCGATTCAGTGCGCTAAATGTGTACTTGAGTAGGGTGCGAAATATTGGCGATTTTGAGCCAAATATAAGTCGCTGTATCTCATAAACGGTGAAAAATGGCCGAGATTTATACTGATCACTAATAAGAAGTCCCACGTTTGATTTACACAAAAATCAATGACTTTAAACGACCTTGAAACCCAAAAATAGAGGGTTTGAGGTCGATTGTTCCACGCCTAGGTTGACTCACGGTTTGCTAACCAGAAATTAACTTAACCTCTCTGGTTAACCTCGCGCACATTGTTTCACGCCAAATTTTGACGTGAAACAAAGCGCCACGTGTTAAACAGGATAATTCCCCCGAGTTTTAAGTTAATCTCGTGGTCAACTGTAACCCATGCATGGAACAGTCGACCCTTGGTGATTTTTTGCGTATTTAGACATCTATAGGCTCTAGCGCACATATCAAAAGTGAATATTGCGCCGAAGGCAACATGCATAAGTTATGAAATTTTTAGCATTAAACAAAGATTTGGCCGTTTAAGTATCGACCCCTAAATTTATGGAGACTTCCACCACTTTTACCTTGAGTATCACACATTTAAATGTGAAGTACGCCAACTATGGAATCGACCTCGACGTGATTTGATGGAGATCACATCTCCTGCAAAAAATTCTGAAATAAAAAAAACTACTTAATTTACAAGGTAAGACAAAATAGTAATCCACTGTCGTATTTTGCAAAGTTTTAAGCAACCACATATGAATTTTCCGACGGAACTTAACAATTTCGAAATTTAGGCCTACCTACTAGCGAGCGGGTAAACGGTTGGTGAGTCGCTTACATGTCTAATTTATAGTTTGAAATTTAAAAAAAAACTTTAACAGTCTTGTTTTTAAATTGTTTGTTTGTTGTTAAATTTTCTACATAATTATTATATTTTACTTTATTTTGTAATCGTGATGTTTATTATTTTATCTCGCGATAATTTATGAAAAAAACTGTGTGGTTTATAATTTTTTTCCTGGGTCGTACAAATCAAATTTAATTTTATATTTTAATCGCGATTTCTATGTGTTGTCGTCGCGGCATTTACTTCACAAAAACGATGTTACATGAAAATAATGTATACCGAACCAGAATGTTTTTTAAGTCTCAAAATGTGTTTTGTTTTTGTACACTGAAACATTAAAAAACCTTCAAAAACTTAGAAGTTCTTATTAACGCACCACCAAAAAGTAATTTCAAAAACTTGTTTTTTAACTTTCGAGGAACCCTTTGGGAGCTGTAGTTTCCCATAATGTCATATTTGACAATCATAAAATTGTATTGTATTGGATACAGTGTATGTAAATGTATAATTGGAACTAAGTCTTGTGGTAATACAGGCTACACCGGCAAATGCATCTGACGGAAACGACGCAAAAGTTGAGCCACCAGGTAACGAGAATTATACGGCTGTGCTAGCCGAGTAACTTATTATCCGAGTACTCGGCGAGTAGCTTAATTAGGCCGCCCTAAACGATAGTACTGTTTTGGAAGGCCTTATGCTTTACTGGTGTTTCTTTCTTTTTTTCGCCACGAGATTTCCGAGATCCGTCGGCCGATCGCCGCGAAATTTTGCCGCATGACGAAAAGTGTGTTCGATTTTATAATCGCCCTTTAAAAATTTTTCTGGAGGGCGAACTCAGAAAACTTGGTGAACCTGGGTTCACAAGTAACAAAGTTCTGTTGTCTCATTTCGAACCACCCAAGTTCAACATTGCGCTTGCTATATAGAATAATGCAATTGCGTTCGGCCACGTGACTTTGCTGCGAACGGAATTTCAACCCTTTAACTGTCTCCAAATCGGTCGTACGGCGCCGGGCGGCATCACGCTAGGCTTTGCCCTAAATTTTTAATTTAATTAGTTTTTGAGTACTTGTATAGTAGAAACATAATTAAAGTTGAATTGTAAAGGTTAAATTGTTACAAACCTGCGATAGCAAATATACATACCTGTAATGTACACGTTGGGCCAAAAATTGGCACTATTTTAAATGTGTTTTTAACTTTATCAAATATTTAAAAAAAAACTTGCAATCATAAGCTAATGCTATAAGGCCTATATGTCATTACACATCACGTGTGTTGCTACACTACCTTGTGTCTTACAAAAGCACAACAACGCCGCGTTTCGTTGATCGCGCAATTGCTCAGTGGCGTAAATTGAGGGCATCGTCCAGCGGCAAGGTGGACACATTGAACATTTTGATGTCACAACTGCTTGATGTGACAATTACTTTAGATAGAAGGCGCGTCAGGCCTGTGGACTTCCGGATGACGTCATGATCTTAGAAGACGCGTCGGGCTTATGGGAGATAAAGCCTAGAAGGCGTGACAGGCCGACAAGGCCTCTGTATTTCCGGCTAGGGTTAGGGTTAAGGTTAGTGTTGGCAAAATGCCAGATCGCTTCCGCCCATAGGTTTTTGGTTTCGGACTACAGTGAAAACCTACAGTTACTGCTCACGCTACAGTGCGAGGCGCCTAGAAACGCGCCTAGTAAGTCACTTGCTTTCGGTCACAACGTCAGCAGTACAAAACGAGCTTAAGGTTAGAAAAGCTGAGTAAAGGATTTGGAAAATGCGTGGGCGGTGGCAGAAATGAACACTTCATGCTACTGCCACTTCCTGTTAGTGATCAATGATCAATGTTAGTGATCAGAACCTAGGCCGTATCTCTCACCGTTTACGACATATGCCCAAATTTGGAAACCGCTACGCTCCAGCTCGGGGCATGCGCTTGATGATGATGATAATGATTCTTGAAAGCTTAAAACGAATGTGACGTCATTGTAACTTATGACGTCATAAAGCGTTTTATATCTGTTCTTCCAACCAGCCTTCGTTCTTTGCAATGATGTTAGTACAGAGTGCTTCAAAGGAAATGAAAAGAAATTTTAGGTGACCATGCTTAATGTGGCACAACTTGTCAGATTGAGAATAATTAAACAAAACTTTATAGTTTATAATGTCGAGATAAACGTGATGCGCGTCTATAATATTGTTTGAACATTTGCAGTTTTTAAAAACTTCAGAAGACGTAAAGAAGGGTAAACATTTTTGGTTTACACTGTACGTGATACATCTGCAGATGACAAAACAGCAAGTGTTACTACAACAACCCCGTGTTCTGGAACTACATGTACTTCGAAGCCAAAAACGTGTAAATCATGTAAGCCGTGTAAATGCGATTGCGACAATGCAGATTCGACCGCAGAACCGCCAACTGAAAAGAACCCGGACGACCACACTGCTTCAACCAGTAAGTAGGCGTATATACTAGCGTATATATGCTAACGTTCATTGTAGCTTTCGAGACAGCATTCCGTTGACCTAGCGTGCATGAAATTGTGTCACGTCTAACGAATCGCTTTCTCTCCGTGACTGAAACTCAAACGCTAGGCTTCGGAAGTAGGCGGTTTTTTCTAGCAATAGCCGGGCTTCTTGTTTTTATTTATTGGGAGATATTATTGCGCATTTTTGTGTTTCGCGTATCTGTTTCTGCTGTACGGATCCGCGCAGTTAGGTATGTACACTGTCTTAGACAACGTCACACTTTGTAACTGATCATATCTTACACAAGTATTAACCGATTTTTAAATGTTTTTATTAGCACATTTTCTGGACAATGAAACATAAAGTGGTTACTGAATATTTCAACACACCGTAACAGTATTGCTACACAACGTAGCGAAAAACAAATGCACAAAAAAGTAACAATAATAGGCAACATGCGTGTTGGAAGATAAACACACTTTATACTAAAATTGCCATAAATGAACTGTACGATGGTACACTGTATAAAACGCGTCTTTGTAGATATTTGATGTGTTGAATGGTGTGTTTGTTTTTGGTCTTCGTGGTTTAGTTGGCCCACTGGTTCACCCACAGTGGTCGGTGTATCGTCACTGCATGAAAAATTATTATTTACAACGATCTTCTGTATGTTAGTTTGAAAACACAAGAAATGTATCAAAACTGAACACTATTTACTTTTAATATACAAATTAGTCGACAACTGCATGCTTTAAAAGATAATTTTTGCATAATAAAATGTATTACTAAAATCTTAGTGATTTTTGTCAATTAAAGTTTACAGTTTTACATGGTAGTGCAGAGACGCAGTTTAGGCGTGGAAAAAAGTGTTTAAGAACAACACTACTGCTACTTGTCCACAGAGTATGACAGAAAAAAATTTGAAATCAGTCAATATTTGCCGAAGATAAACAATCACAAAGTGCTACGTTTATTTTGAGCCCTATGTAGGTTTTACTCGAGTTTGGCAGTGCAGTGCACTATTTGTTGTGATAATCGGACTCGGACTCAGATTTTCGTGACTTCGTCTCAGATTTGATCTCAAACTAAAAGAACTCGACAGTTATATAACTGCAGAGTGTTGACGCACAGATGACGGACCAATAAATGTCGTTACATACCGTAACGTTCCCGACGACGAATCTAGTACCGCTACAGCGAAAACGCCGATTTCTGCAAGTACTTCGAAGTTAAAAACAATAACTACGTTAGTCAGTTAGTAGCGCTGCATTGTACATAAAACTTCTGCATCATGATGAAATTGGCTATTTTATAAGCTAAATTGCGTAAAACAAACAAAATGCATGTGACGTATATAATTATTTCACTAGGTTCAATACAAAATGTGTATTCACCGTTTAAGCATTTGTCTGAGTTAACTTAAACATATTTTTCTATATTTTGACAGTGCTCATGTCACTTGATTTTGTTCAAGAAATCCTTGATAACAATATAACAAAGTTTGCCTTTATACCCCGCCGGAGTTAGGCCAAAATGCTTTGCGATGTTTGCCACGTAGTCACGTTTTGCTCTTGCAAGACGCGAAAAACGCCACGTCGTTGGCATGAGGTTCACACGTCTGTCACGAAGCGTTTTTGGCAAGCTTGGCATAACGTAAATTTCGAAAGGTGCTCCGTTGAGTTCTTATATTAGATGATGACTCACCATTTAAAATATGACATTTAATGACTTTATCCAAAAATCTGTGTATTGAGTGAAGTTGATATGTAGAATTATTATTATTACAAAAAGGACTTATTAAATTTAAAGGAATTGGTCTAGGGGATTTTGAGGAAAGATCCCCTTATTAAATTTATATAGGTGATTAAGTATGTACGCTACATGGTTTTGTGTTTGCTGCATGGACCCATGCAGTTAGATATGTAGTATTCGTTCTCGAGTCCGGCACTGGAATTGAGTTGCACCCGATTCTTTAGGCCTGTTTTTGGTGACGATAAAATCCAGACTTGTACCCTCGTGACTCGACACACACACATATATACATGTATATATTTGTGTGTGTAAAAAAACTTACCACTTTACAAATGTGTGTAAAAACGATGCGATGATATCAGTCCTCTAAAACAGCAAAAATCATTTGGATAACCGTAAATGGGGCTATGCATATGGCGTCCTTACAAGCTGATTTTAGTTGGTAATCACTAACATGGTCTAAAGTTTTCTTCATTTGATGTTATTTGTTAATACAGGAACAACTAGTACGGTAACGAGCGCGACAGCTGGCACAACAACGACTGGAACGACAGGAACCAGTGGCTCCACAACGTCTGGTACTACAGGAACAACTGATACGATAACGAGCGCTTCACCTGGCACAACAACGACTGGTACGACAGGAACCAGAGGCTCCACAACGTCTGATACTACAAAAACAACGGGTACGATAACGAGCGCGACAGCTGGCACAACAACGTCTGGAACGAC
>Ga0056128_1009724_pt1 | contig 12035 bp, 6 predicted proteins | sample WorMetLIZISLAND2_FD_71113 | JGI IMG/M metagenome (GOLD analysis project Ga0056128, IMG submission 71113) | Marine gutless worms symbiont microbial communities from Max Planck institute for Marine Microbiology, Germany - Olavius geniculatus... ...
TGTGGCTGGAGAGAGATTAAGTTATACAGGTAAGGAGGTTGAGCAGTATAGAGAAGTTTAAAGGTAAGAGAGAGAATTTTATATTCAATACGTTCATTTATTTTGAGCCAGTGAAGAGATATTTCTTACAGTAGCCAAGTCGCTTATAACTGTTACTTACTATCTAATGGCGTGACTGAACAAAGCAAACGACACTCGTCAGTCATGACGTCACTGCTGGCCTGCAATGCTGGCAATACTGAACAAAATTCATTCCTTTTATATCCACGAAATGGCCATATGAATAAACAAACTAGGCAGATTTCAGTGTTTTAGCCAAATACTCAAGTTAATCAATCTCAATGAACAGCGTTGTATCACAATAATTGCATGCTTACCGTAAGCTTATGTGAAAATTGCGGAAGTTTAGTAGGCATTTAACAATTTCTTTACTTACTGATATATTTGCGTTCAGTACTGTGATTAGTCGAGTCGTTGTTTATGTTGATTGTTTATGTGAAAGTAACGGAGTTTTTGAAGAAATTACTAAATTGGGCAGTTAGTAGCAATGTTAGTTGCACGTATCGTTAGATGATTTAGTAGAAAACAAGAAACAATAGCAGTGAGTTGGCTTTATTTGGGTAATACTTTGTTCCGGGTCTGTTGTGAATATTCCACCGTTGCCAACGTTGTCACACCCACCTACGCTATTAGAACTATTTGTATGGCTTGTTAATAGAGCTGTCAAGGCGTTAATTTTTTAATGCATTAACGCAGTGCGTTAATTTTTTCAATGCATTAATTAACGCGTAAATTAACGCATCCAGTCCCGTCGAGAGGGAGAGTAGGGGAATATGTTATCACAGGCCTCGCGACGTTTGAGGGGCCCTGCCTGTCTAATATAGAAAGTTAGAAACACATTTTAAACGTATAATCAACAATAACTGACGTCATAGGTAGCATAGAAATCTATTAGCATGTCATCGAAAATTGAAATAATTATTTATTTACAGTAGTGATGGAACGAAAACTACAGTTTAGTTACTCAAATTCATTTAATTGTCAAATAACCGCAGTTTAACAGAATATTTCAACTTTTGCTTTACAAAATTTAGTAAATAACATAAATTTACGTATGTGCGTTAATTTTTTCAAAGCACGTTATTTTTTTAATGCGCGTTAATTTATTAACGTATTAATGCGTTAATTAACACGTCAGTTGTGACAGCTTTACTTGTTAATTGTTATCGTAATTATTCTAATTATTTTTGGACAGTGTGGAGTATCTAACAATATTATCTGTAATAAAATTGTTGGGGTTTTTTGTTATTTTTTCTGTTAAAAGAGATTTTTACACCAAAACAGCAAGAATTGGCGTAAACATGGCATTATGCCTTTCGATAGGCAATGCGATGTCATGTATAATTTTAGCAAAGTTCCGTTCGATGTAGAATATTACACGTACCTTTTTGATGGTACGGCGTTGCAGTCATTGATATAATCATTCCAACTTAGATTCGTTCGGGTTTTTATGCAAGTGAAGCAGAATTTGTCAGCATCAACATTTGAACCAGAAAAAAACATTGAACACAAAGTAACGTAACGTATTTACAAGTCCGAGCTATAGTAATCATAATGTGTCAATATTCTACGCTTGTTTACGTTTGCATGTTCGATGAAATGTCAGCGATTAAATGTGAAATATATGACCAGGTAACATAGCTAACACTAACCCTGCACCCTAAAGTCTAATTCTAACCCCAACCCTAACCGAAATTCTTGCTCACGAGCGATTTAAAGTGCTGCGATGTTATCAATGGCCATTACGGAAAAAAGGTATTGAGAGCTTATTAGCTGACCTCAAAAAAACATTGAGCCCACTTTATTCATTATTTCGATTTTCACTTTATGTAATTTCTGTGTAGCATCAAAGTAAATGTAAGTTTTGTTTCTGGCAAATTTAGCTAGTGAAATCAGTTAATTTACCGTTACGGCCATTGGTTACACCAGCCACTTTAAATCGCTCGTGAGCAAAAATTAAGCAAAAACTTGCAAATTTTGTTTTAGATATCAACTATTAAGACGAAGTAGTATGCAGAAAAGTAATTTAGAACGCAATGATCCGAGGACAGGTTGGTAACCCTTGGCCCATATACTGGCGTTAGTTTTTACTCTGTACCAATCAGTGATGTTGAGTGCAGCCCGATTTTTGAGACCAAGGCCAGGATCATGAGGCTAAGGCCGCTGTCAGAATTTAGTGGCTGAGATCAAGGAGGAAGCTGAATTTTTGGCTTTCATGCCACTGGTGTAGATGCCTTGACATTCTGGTCTCTAACCTTAACTCTATCAGTTAGTGCTGAAAGTCAGGGTTGTGGAGAATCTCTCTGTCACTATCGTGTATGTGTACAGTAAAATGTTTCCTGCATTTAAATGGGTATTCCTATTTCCTCACGAGACAGTGATGATTGACAGAACATGACTGGTGGGTTGTCGAAACACCACCATTGTCGTATTTACCGACTGCTTATCGTCAGTCTAAAAACTGGTCATTTTGAAGGTAGAAAAAATGCTATTTTGAAAAATAAGGCAAACTTCTGAAAAGGTAATGAGAGCTTATTAGCTGACTTTAAAAAAACATTGAGCCCACTTTATTCATTATTTCGATTTTCATTTTGATGTAATTTCTGTGTAAAGTAAATGTAAGTTTTGTGTCTGGCATATTTAGCTAGTGAAATTGGTTAATTTACCACACATTGCCAGTGTTTACATTTATACATTGGCAACATTGAAAAGCAGGTGGTATTGATGTATTACGGTTCATCGTTAAATGGGCAAGTATATGGGTATTAGGGTGCATCAAACCCCCTCATAGTAGAAATTAAGTACGGCTCTATGATTTCTGTGTTCCTTTTATGAAAGTAATGTACTGTGTAAAATATTGCCAAAAAATGACAACACCTATGGGGTCTGGTGTTTTTCGGTCATTTTCATTGGGACTGAAAAAGGCTTTTACTCTCATTTACTAATGCACAATTCTTACCAGAGTGGTCCACAAGACAGTGGATAAATTCAACTTAACCACAACAAGTCTGCACAACTTTAAATTTGTTCTATTTTGTTTCTTAGCCTAAGCTATCAGCCAGACAACAGCTTACACGATCCCATCACGGATATGGGGCCTTTTGCATCATGCAATGTGCCTCTTTATGTCTTAAGCTCTCAGTGGTACACATTATGCTTACCTATGGGGGATGGCCTGGGAAATTGGTTATTTGGTTACATATTGAGATGGTTTGCCTGTACTCATTTAACTAACTGGACCCAGTGTGGATTTTTTTGGTGACTCGACCATATGATGTTACCAGCTTCTGATCATGGAACTGATGCTTAGAAGTGTTTTAAGCAGTTTGTTTAGAGCGACTGTATAGCCTGAAGTTGCCATGTTCAAGTGATTCCAGCAAAGATGGCCAAACCAGGAGACATATGACATTGCTCCAGACAGTGTGTTAAATGCACACACTGGGGGTCTGTTAGCGAAAATGGTGAAATTTTGCAATGTGGCTTTGTAGGTGTCCAACCAAAATAGGACTATAGGGAATTCTTAAGATTGTGTTTGCTTTTGCTGGATGGTGCACATAGAATGAAAGTTTTCTTTTTCATACTGGGAACATTTCTGAGCTTTGTAGTACCACTGGTCTTGCATCTTGCTTTCCACATGGAACTTCTGTGATCTGACATCCTTGGTGTGAATGAAAAACAGAAGGCAGAAGGTTTTATGCAAAAGGATCTTCAAGACTGGACTGATGATCCATTGTACCAGTGATTTAAGATAAGCAACACTAACTACGACAGTTAGTCACTGACTCAGCTGAGATGGCAGTAACTTTGATTCAGCAACGCAATGCAGTTTTAACAACAAATGAAGGTCAGAAGCAGTGCATATTTTATCTGGTACAAAACCAAACTGGCCATTCACGTATTATATAACACCCAGGACAGGGGGAAGGGATGTTGAAACTTTGTTATTTGCATTATAGTTTGACGGAAAGGGTCTTTGTCTTTTGTTATAATAACAAAAAAAACCATCACTTAGGCAACTGTGATTTGGTGTAGTATCTAAACACTATTACCGTGCATTTAAAGTGTAGTTTAGATCCTGCATTTGCCTCAAGCTGATGGTCATGTGCTTTGCTGTATTCAGTTTTCTGCTGCTGAATTTCAACAGATTAAAAGCATGCTGCTTCGTTAGCTAGTGTTTGTGGTCTCACATCTCATCACGTTCAGGCCAGTGTTATATAATTTGAAGGGTCTGCCGTACTGTTACTCAACATTATATGGGGAGGAAGGTGATCAGAAATGACAATTTTTGCATTATACAATATGCGAAGCGCTTCTTCTTGGAAGAAGTATTTTTTCTGTTCAAGGACCACACTGGTCAAGATAACTGACTGAACAGTGAGTGTTGAATCCTGATGTGACTAAACATCACAGAAACATTCCGAAACTGGCTTTTGCAGTTTGTTCAATGTACACATTTAAAATCAATTATATGCAAATGCAGAGATTTGATCTGTTGATGATGACTGATTATGGTGAACAACCGAACACTAACTAAACATGTAAATAGTTACTGAATGACACTTATCTCGCTTACAGCATAGTAAAACAGCAATTTTTAAATGTTCTAGCAGCTTTTGGACTGTTTTATACTGATGTTGTGTGAATAAAGCGTGCAAAAGCAAACGAAGGTTGTATTTGCAAATATTTGCGAAAAATCTGGAATTTCAAAATTTTGTGGTTGTTGTGGACCAGCAAATAGCTACAGAAATTTCTGAAAATTTGCCAGAAATTTTTTTTTCATGAAGTGGAACACTGCTGATATAGGGCTGAATCAAAATACAGTATTTCAAAAAATCGTGGGGGGTTTGATGCACCCTACTGGGTATATGATGCAGGAGTTTTTTTTATATTGGTATATAATTCTGAGTGGTGAGCCAATAATACGACATATCACAGTTCAGCAAATACAGTTGCAACGAAAGCGGTCAGGTCAGGTCAGGTAGTCGTGTAGTCATGAGACCGTAGCATCGCTCTTTCACCGTGACCGCGCTTAACAGCCAGCTTCCATTGATCAGCAGGTGAGTGGTTGTTGTCTTTTTGGAGCTGGTCTATCCACCTGCCACGTGGACGACCGGGACGACGTTTCCGTGTAGGGTCAGGGAAGTGTCGCTGAGACAATCTGACGCAACTGTGGAGTGCCTTGTGCGCTGGAACTTCGTCGCCAAGCCTCGCTAGATGTCCAAAGATGGCTGAGCGACGGCAACAGATGGTGGTCGATAGAGGAGGGAGACCGGTGCGAGCGGCAATCTCTTCGTTCTGTACGAATTGATGCCAACAAAAGCGGTGACTGTGACATAACATGGTTTGCACAGCGGATCTTGTTAAAATCGAACCAAAAACGTTGCTGTTGTTAATGACATTTGGTGTTCAGTTAGTATGTAAGTAGTCAGCATTTGTAGTGTGCTGTGTGTCAGAATACGGTTCTAATTGGTACAATTGGTAGCAGTATGTAGCATTTAGCCGATGGTGGTGTTACCGAAGAACACGTTGTTGTGGCACTAATGAATAAGCTGTTTTTTGTTTGGCATGCAGATTTGATCAAAGAACCTCATTACAGAAGTGGCGATGAACTTTAGTGAGCTTCGCGAGGATGTTCGTAGGAAGTATGCTAGTTGCATTCTGAAAACGTCACGAGCTGAGAGGCCTGCCATTTCAGAGCGTTTTCGCACTCACGAATGTGTATTAAAACTGCTGGCAACAAGTAAACTCTCAGATCGGTTGCATCCAACCATTGTTCAAATGATGGATGAACTGACAGATGATTGGCAGCCTGAGCAAGTGGCGGTGGCATTTGAAGCAATGGAGACCTATGCAGTCAATCTGCTAGAGTATCCCTGGAAGACAGAGTTCCACACTATACTGGTGAACTATCCCACAATTTTTTTCGTTGTTTGTCCACAACACTAGTCAAAAATAGAACATATTTTGATGACATTTTCTGAGAGGTGGTGTCATCACAGTGTAGCACGGTAGTGCGTAACACTGTTGTAAGGGCGACCATTAAAGTCAATGGGAAACCTTAGATTTTGGGCACCAGTAGCCCTCAAACCTCTGAATCAATCGACTTAAAATTTGACTTGGGTGATTATGTCGGCGGTCTGACCCTACATGCCAAAAATGGTACAAATCAGCCCAGCAGGGTCGGCGGGGCAAAGGGGTGAAATATAATGTTTAATTAGATTATTTTTTTTACTTTTCTTGCCAAGCTCTGGAACACATTTTTGGGAGTATCACCGCATTCTTTGCACTGGATGACGTGTTTCGGTGGGGATTGATTTCCTAGGGGGGTTTCAACATTTATCTTTTATATTTTCCCCCTCTAATCCCCCAAAAAGTGCAAATTTTAGGCCCATTTTCGGACTTGGAAAAATTTTGACTGAAAATGCTTAACAATGGAGATGCTCATCTACAAACTACCGTTAATTGTCATCGTAGCCTCACCAAAGTGGCATAGTGAATAGGCAGTGTGGCCTCAGGAATTCCAAATATGCAGTTATTTTGGACCCCCTGTCTACAGGTCACGTGACACAGCGCATGTGCAGTGAACTTTTGGCCTTGAACATGAGCAAATGCAAGTTTGAGGTTTATATCTCCCTAACGGTGCCAGATAGATGCATGGTCACAATGGACCACCCAAAGGAAGTGGCCCGCCACAAGTCGATTGATCACGTGATTGATTTGGGTCACATTATTGCTTTTAACTCATGATTAAATTTGCTAATAAGACAGCAAATATTAAATATAAAAAAACTTACCAATTTACACTACTGTGTAAGGGCGACCAAATCACACAACCAAAACAGCAGAAATCATTTTACTAGGACACAGAATGATAGAACGACGAACTGGCTGCCTTTACAAACCCATGTGACGTGACCACATTTAACCTTTTCCAATCACGCATTATCTCGTGAGCCAATAAACTTTGTGAATGCAAGTGCGATACAAATGTTTTCCAGCTGATTAAGTGTGCCGCTGCTCTGTAGCTAAAAGACTTAAATTGGAAAAATAGTTGCACCTCTTTTGGAAGACTGGTTATATACGGGCATATATGTGTACGGTACCTTAATTACCATGGGCTGTATTTCATTCATACATGTAGATGGCAAAAGTCATGGTTTTGTCAGCTTATCCACACCTCACACGTCAAGAATCACTTAAATTTAACCTTCATCTTATCAACCTCAAAACTAAGAAATGAACATTTTAAGATTAGGAATGAAATCGATCCACAATGTTTCTTGCCACTTGTGTGCGCAAAGAATCTGTGTTCAATGCTTACTTTACTTAAGAAAAATGGAACGTGTCATTTGATAACTATCGATGGTGAAAGACTTTTAATGTACCTTGCCTATTGGGTACTGGTATATTACAGATTTACAATAGACATAACTTATTAATATTGCTGCATTACCATGCGCCTGTGATGTAACGTTAAGTCGTCACGGACGATTCATATGCTGTAGTTGTACACAACTTTGTGTGGAAGTTATAGGAGTTAAGGCAGAGTTAAGACAAAAGGACTTCATTCATGCTGGGCCGGCGGCCCACTTGATACAAGGTACAATGCAAAATTTCAATTTCACATATTTACTGGCTTATGGGATAATGCGGGGTGGAAAAGGTTAAATGGTGTCACGTCACATGGTTTGTAAGGGCAGCCAGTTTGTCGTTCTATCACTCTGTGTCCTACTAAAATGATTTCTGCTGTTTTGGATGTGTGACTTGGTTGCCCTTACACGGTAGCGTAAGCTGGTAAGTTTATATTTAGTTGCGGTATAAGTGTAGCACAACTAATACTTGCTTAGATTTTATAATTGTTTCAAAAGCAATTAAGATGCAGGGTTTTGTGATTTGGATCACAATCAAAATTGGTTTATGTGGTCTGCATTTTTTTGCATATACATTTTCTTACACTTTGCCACCAGTGGTTAGTTGGAGCAAAATGTTGTTGTTTCTCTCTGGTTTCTGTTTCATCTTTGACGATAACGCTATGCCATACGATATTTACTTTTTTACCTAAGTGTGGTCTAGTTTTGTTTCATTTCGCATATTACCCTCATTAAATTGGGACAACTTTCATTATTATGATTGTTATAATCAATTGCAAACTGAATGAAAAAGTGCAATAATTTCTTTGTAGTAGATATGGTTACTGGTTTTAAACAGCTGATCCTGTGTTTTCTGTAGCTTTATTCCGGATTCTATAAAACTCGACTCGAGCCACACATACAAGAGCCGCACATTTTGCTGGGAATCATTGGATACGAGCGTGTTCCGGACGACCGGCTCTTCCTGATCAAAGGAGTTCCTTCGCAGGAAATACTGATCGATGCTGCCGTCAACTTCTTCCTGGCGGCAACCGAATGTCGAGTCATTGCATCAGTCGTATCTAAAGTGGAGCACTCCACGCCCATCGAGGTATATTGGATGCGGCGTGCGAATGTCGGCGATGAACAAGTGTGTATCGATACTCTCACCCTCTCTCGAAGACCTCTGCCTCCCGACAGCGAGAAACCGCTGACTTTTGAGACTGTTGACGTAGAGCCACAGGTGAAGAAGTTCAACACTGAAGCGAAAAAACGAGCTGGTAGTCCGTACGATAATGTTCAGTCAGCTGCTGACTACTCAAAACCTCAGTATGGGATTCTAATGCAGCCTTCCTCTACGCAGAGTTCAAGTATTCTTCGTTCACCTTTGGAGGGCATCTCAACAGAAGCACAGTTACCTGATCCTTTTGTTCCTGCGTTTTCTGCATTCAGGCAGCTGCCAAATGTAGCCGGTCAGGTGGCAAAGAGTTCTCCAGGGACAAATGTCGGAGCCACGTTTCAACCTGAGACTCCACCGCCTGTGTATGCTGCAGCCAGGCACATGCCGTCAGCCAGGCTGCAGAACGTTGCTTATGGCCCGGACGACGAAGTTGACGCGTTGGCCGCTTTGCTGAAGGACATCGACCCGCAGCTGATGGAAAATGCGGTGCATCGCCAGCAGATTATGTCGCAGCTGGAAAATTACCCGTCAGCTGACCATACCAGCTCCTTGAAAACTGATCTGCCGCCGAGGCACGTTGGTCGACATGTACGACATGCTAGTCCTGCAGCCGACACTGTCAGAACAGGGTGGCAGTGTCTGCACTGCACGTACTACAACGACAACTCAGCACACCTTTGTGAGATGTGCAACCATGAGAAAGCGTAGTACTGACTTATCAGTAAATTACCAGCTCTGTATAGGCTAAGCTTCTGGTCAGGGTGGATCCAGGAGTTGCCAAGAAAAGGGAGCACAGAGCACAAAATTAATCTAGTCTGGTGGAGAGTCAGCAGGGACAGAGTGCCCACAGTGGGGGGGTTGTGGCAGAGACACCCGAAGCAGAGAGTCCCCTGAAGCTGAAAGATTTTTGTGCATTTGTATATAAAAGAAAAACCAAAAGTTGAAGATTTTGCGTTAAAAAACTCTGCAGTGTGAACCAGTATATGGTAGTGATGACCAGCCCTTACTTTTTTGGTCGATGGGGGCATTTTGGGTGGCATGACCAGATATGCTAAAGTGGTTAAATACGTTTTCATATTTTGTTTTGAGACATTTCCAGTATGTGTTGAGGTTTTTGTCGTGTGACGCTTTATGTGCTAGTGCTTAGCTATGATAATTTTGTCTGTTTTTCCGTCTGTTCATCTGTCACAGCCTGGTACTGAGTCAAGCCCAGGCGAGATTGAGTTTCCACCGTAAGATAGCCTGGTGTCTTTAGTCTTGTGTGAGCAAATTTTCTTTGCTGCTGGAAGGAATTCCCCTCGAATGAGGGTGTCAAAAGCCCCACCGTGGCCAGCCGCCTTGTCGTGGTGGTGGGGCTTTGCACCGATGACCCGATAGATTTCTAAAATCTGGAGGGTAGGAGCTAACTAAGAGCTGACCAAACCCGTGAGAGCTACACGTTACCAGTGCTTTTGTGCTGGTTTCTGCTTCACAGCCGACTACGGCTTCACAGCTGTTCACGGCTTTATAGCTGTTACCTGTAACCTTATGGTTGCATTTGGGGATGCACATTGGGCCAAACTGATACAGCCTCAGCGCTGGGCAGGTGTACGAGCCTGCCCACCCAGAGGTAAGGTAAGGTAAGGAGGGTGTCAAAAGAGGTAGTTCTAGTGTGAAAATGGTTGCAGATAGTCACAGACGAGGTATCTGGTGGTATCAACATTGATGATCTTGAAAGACCTTGAACTCTAAAATAGAGCGTTGTAGGGATTATTTTTTAATTCGGGCTGTGACACACATGTTAAAAGTGAATTGCACCAAAATCTCTACAGAGATAGACCAGGATAGCCTTCATGCATGTATAAAATTTACAGCATTAAATGTAGATTTTAACAGTTTAAGCTTAAGTCTCAGACTTTCAGGTTGAACGTGTCCTCCGTACAAGGGCATCAAATGTGGGTACTCCTTTCAAAACGCATTATTTTAGGTACTATTCACTAATCTAGCATGAGAATAGTTGCAGATAGACACAGACTGGCACTTGCTGCTGATCATAACAAGCAGTGCTGTCGGGCTTTCTGGGGGTACAGACATTGATGATTTTGAACCACTTTGACCTCTGAAAATGCCGGTTTTAGGGAATCTTTTGTGACTTGATGCTGCAGCACACATTTGAGGAGTAAATTTTGGCAAAATTTCTGGAGATAGACAGAGACAACCTGCGTCGCGCATCTCATTAGCGTTAGCTGAGATTTCTAGTTTCAAGCAGTCGAAGTTCCATGCGGATCTCGTAGCTATAGAACAGGCCCAATCTGTTTCCTGCCCATATATGGTGCAAAAAGGCACGTAAACCAGGTTTTAGTTTTGTATTGGTATGGTCAGATTGTGCATGGAAATCGTTTGTTGGTTAGTATTTTGTTAGTGTGTATGTGTAAAATTTTGTATGTAGGTAATTTGTTGTTGCAGTTTAGGTTTCTCGTCTTAGTTTGTCTGAATTGTTGTTTTTTTTCTTATTTGTCAGTACTGCAGAGCAAATGATTACCAGAAGTGACCGTCTGTGAAACGACATTTTACGTTCAGTGTGTTGAGTGCAACGTAAAGTTGTCTAAGGTGCAGGCGGGTATATTGTGTTGTTTGACGTTGTGCATCAACTGGTGTAGTTGGCCATTGGCCAGTGGCCAGTGGCATAGCCAGTAATACAGTGGCGTCATTTCACTAAATTCTTGGGGGGGTCCACTCTCTCCCCTTCCTTTCCCTTCCCTCCCCTGCTTTTCTCCTCCTTCCCTTTTCCCTTCTCCCTTCCCCTTTTCCCCTCCCCTCCTTTCCGTTTTCCTGCCCTCCCTTCCCCTTAGAAGTAGGCGCCCCTTCAATCCAGCTAGGGGGTCGGCTGGAGCGCTGTAAGCTCCCTTAGCGGGGTCTGGGGCGGAGCCCCAGCCGAAATCGAATTTGGTGCATTTTCAGGCTTAAAATGTGACATCTCGTGAAAACAAGTTGAATGACTTTCCTGAAAATCAGTTGACCAAATTTCATGCAGTTTACGGAGTAAATGTATATAACAGTCATTAACAGACCAATAAATCTAACACTTCTCCACTCTAACCATCTTGCATGTTCTATAACACACTTGAACTGACAAAATTATACTCAACTGATAAGCCCAACTGCTAGGATAATAAATGTTTCTTCACTAGCCTATGTACACTGTGTCTCAAAAAAACATTCTCGACATTTTTGACTGTAACTTGAAAACCAGTTATCAGATTTGTATAATTTTTGATAAAATTATTTCGGACACAACTTGCCATTAAATGATCGTTCAGTTTCCCACCAAACCCAATGTATGCTTTTGCACTACTGAGGGAATACAGATCAAGCGAAATATGTGTTGAAATAAACAGAAAAACCTGAAAAAAACATCCCCGACATTATCGATCGTAACTTGAAGAAAGATCAGCAAATTTTAATAA